>Ga0209343_10007506_pt1 | contig 12817 bp, 11 predicted proteins | sample RifCSPlowO2_02_FD_184026 | JGI IMG/M metagenome (GOLD analysis project Ga0209343, IMG submission 184026) | Groundwater microbial communities from Rifle, Colorado - Rifle CSP2_plank lowO2_0.2 (SPAdes) (version 2) | ecosystem: Environmental > Aquatic > Deep subsurface > Groundwater | place... | reverse complement strand
AGCATTGTTTTAAGATAGATATTATACTGTTTTTTTACAACAATGTTACCGAAGCAACCTTATCTCCGGGTGCTAGTTTCATTATCCTTACTCCCTGCGTGGCGCGGGAGAGCGAAGGAATTTGCGCAAGCGGGGCGCGAATGACCTGTCCTTTTTGGGACAACGCGATAATTTCCGTGGCATCGTCCTCCACGACCTGAACCGACACCAAATTCCCGGTCTTCGGCGTAACTTTTGAGGTCTTTATTCCCGAACCTCCGCGTTTTTGTACTTTATATTGTGAAATGCTTGTTTTCTTGCCATAGCCCAATTGGGAAACCGATAAAATTTCGGCTTTTTTAGCATCCCGCGTAATAATATCCATTCCGACAAGCTCGTCGTTTTTCTTTAGTCTCATCCCGCGGATGCCTTTTGCCGCGCGCCCCATTGAACGGATATCCTTTTCTTTGAATCGGATTGCCTGGCCGAGCTTAGAAGAAAGCACAACCTCTTCTCCGGCGGATACAACTCGCGCGAAATGAAGAGTATCGCCTTTTTTCAGATTTATTGCTTTAATACCCGACCTTCTTACATCCTCAAAATCTTTTGAATCAACTTTTTTGATAACTCCCGCCTCCGTGCAAAGGATAACGAAATAGGTTTGCCCTTTTTTTATTTTCGGCACAGGCAAAACGGACGTCGCGCGCTCATCGGCCGACAAAGATAAGAAGTTCGCAATGGACTTTCCTTTGGACTGCCTCGTTCCTTCAGGTATTTCATACATTTTTGTCTGATAGACTTTGCCTGAGTTGGTAAAGAACAAAAGATCGTCGTGGGAATTGCCCGCGATAAATTCATAAGCAACGTCTTCCTCTTTAGTCGCCATACCGATGACTCCCTTCCCTCCGCGTCTCTGCACTTTGTATTCTTCGGGCTTAATGCGTTTCGCGTAACCGCCCTGCGTCAATATCAAAATAGTTTCTTCCTCCGGCACCAAATCTTCCTGCGAAATTATTTTGGCGGCTCCGGCGACGAGCCTTGTCTTTCTTTCATCTCCATATTTCTTTTTTACTTCTTCCAAATCGTCTTTTACAACGCCGTCGATTTTTTGGGGGTCGGCAAGCAGGGCTTTCAATTCTTTTATTAATTTTTGCTTTTCTTTCAATTCTTCCTCTATCTTTTGGCGCTCCAGCCCGGCCAAGGTCTGCAAACGCATTTCCAATATTGCAGTAGCTTGCTTGTCCGATAGGTCAAACTTTTTTACCAAATTCTTATGCGCTTCTTCCTTATCATCCGAACCCTTAATTGTCTTGATTATGGCGTCTATATGGTCAAGCGCTTTCTTTAGGCCGAGTAAAATGTGTTCGCGATCTTGCGCTCGCGCCAAGTCAAACTTCGCGCGGCGTCCGATAATGACGCGCCTATGCTTGATAAATTCTTCCAAAATAGTTTTCAAAGACAAAGTCTGCGGCTGAATGCCGTCCAAAAGCGCGATCATATTGAAATGAAAAGTGCGCTCAAGATCCGTATATTTAAAAAGATTATTCAGCACTTTTTGCGGATAGGCGTCTCTTTTGAGATCAATTGCTATCTGCAATCCTTCTTTATCCGATTCATCCCTTATGTCGCGGATCCCTTCCAATTTCTTTTCATGCACGAGCTCCGCCATGCGAATAATAAGCTCCGATTTATTTACCTGATAAGGAATGGAAGTAATCAATATCTGCCAGTCACCGTTTTTCCGCTCAACTATTTCCGCTTCCCCGCGGTTCACGACCGGGCCCCTTCCGGTTACATAGGCCTGCAAAATATCTTTTTTATTAAAAATTATTCCTCCGGTCGGAAAATCGGGTCCTTTTACATATTCAACGAGATCTTCGACTGTTGCTCTGGGATGCGCCAAAAGGTGGAGCGTCGCGTCCGCAACTTCCGTCAGATTGTGCGGAGGAATGTTCGTCGCCATGCCGACCGCGATGCCGACTGAGCCATTAAGTAGAAGCTGAGGGATTGCAGCAGGCAAAACTACGGGCTCTACCTTTGACCCGTCATAATTCGGGATAAAGTCCACAGTTTCTTTTTCAATGTCCTTTAACATTTCATCCGCAATGGCAGACATTCTGGACTCCGTGTAGCGCATCGCGGCCGCGGAATCGCCGTCTATTGAACCGAAATTTCCCTGTCCTTGAACGAGCGGATACCGCAAAGAAAAATCCTGCGCCATGCGGACCATGGAATCATAAACCGCGGTGTCTCCGTGCGGATGATAAGAACCCAAAACAGAACCTACAACGTTGGCCGATTTCTTATATTTTGCGCCGTGAGTTAAACCCATCTCGTGCATAGCGTATAAAATCCGCCTATGAACCGGTTTCAGGCCGTCGCGGATATCGGGGAGTGCGCGCGCCACAATAACGGACATAGCGTAATTCAGATACGACTCCTGCATTTCGGAGACAATTTCGCGTGGCGCTAACGTGCCGATGGCATTTAACTGTGCCGGCTCCTTTTCTCTTCCGCGTGAGTTATCTTGTTTTGGCATAATTATCTAAAAATTTTAGCATAAATTTTATAAAATTGATAGCTTTGCGTTAAGCCAAAATACTTGACAAAATATATGATATTTGATACAATCGAAAAAGAAGTCATAAGGAGAAAATCTATGTATATACTTATCGTTGACGATGATGTTCAAGTTTTGAGCGCTTTAAAAAGAAAACTTGAGGATATGGGGCATGTCGTAGTCGAGGCAATTGGTCCAAGTCACTCCCTGTATATCTTGAGTGTTAGTGTTGTTTTCGGCCCAGATTTAATTATCACAGACTACAACATGCCCGGCGCAATGAATGGCGTTGAGTTGGCTAAGGAAATTAGGGCTAGTGGTCATCGGATGCCAATCTGGCTTCTATCCGCTTCCAATATCAATGAGGAAATGGCCAAAGACGCCGGCATTGAAAAAGTTTTCTTGAAATACCGACCAGATAAATTCTGGTCTGCGATCAAAAACTTCGGAAAGGAGGGGTAAAAATGGCTAAAAGCATGATAAGGCAAGCGAAAAAGGCGCTCGAAATGGAAAAAGACGTGAACTTTAACGAAAACGACAGCAAATCCATAGCTCTTGTCGCAATCGCTGAACAGCTTCAGCGCATCGCCGATGCATTGTGAACTAAATTGGGGCGATAAAATAAAACAGAAAAAAATAGGAGAAAGCGAGATTTCAGCGGTTCCGACATACGTCAGAGCCGTTTTTTTTATTTCATAACCCCCACCTCACCCCACGCAACGCGCCCTCTCCTTCGTAAGGAGCGGGAATTTGTATATTCTTCCCCTTCCCCCCTTACGAAGGGGGAAGGGTAGGGTTAGGGGTTAAAAACTCTCCTTCACAAAATTCCACAAAAGCGAGAATGGCGATGGTGTTTCGGCCTCTACTGCTTCCGCCGCATTAAAATCCGTAGAAGGAATGGAAAAAGTCGTGAGCCAGATGCCGACGATAATCGCCATAATAGATAAAACTGCGGCAACAGCAATGGATCTCCGGACGCTTTCCGGTTTTTTGTGGATATCCTCGATTACCTCGATCGGATTTCTCATTCGATTTTATTGATTGCACGTCAAATTCTTAATTTTTGCCCTGGTAAGCGGTCCGACAAAGCCGGTGGATTCGATGCCGTTCGCGGACTGAAACTTTTTAACCGCGCCTAAAGTAAGAAGGCCAAAAAATCCGGTCGGCTCGGAATTTAAATGTCCTTTCGCCTGCAAAAAATCCTGCAGAGCCGACACGTCTCCGTTGGTATTAATATCCCGCGACCGGTAGGTTAAATTGTATGAAATCACCAGACACGCGCTTACCGGCATAGTCTCGCCTTCGTTAGCATTTGAAATCGTGGGAAGTTGCGGCCCTGTATTCGACTTCAGCGAATTTATCTGGTTTTGCAACGCCTGAATCTGCTGGAGCAAGAGCTGGATTGTTGAATTACTGGATGACGCCGGTGAATATACTGGCGTAGGCGCAGAAATAGCGGTTACCGGACAAGACGCGAACGCACAACTTGGAGCTACTCTCGAAACATAACTACCATTCGGACATTGATATGCATCTTGAGTACAGACAACAGAAACCGGAGTTGTGGTTGGGGTTTGGGTTGTAGCATTTGAGCAATGTGCAGCAGGGGGAAGAGACGCATTAATTGTTTGCCCTGTGCCAGTTATAGGTCCGGAACTACCTATAACTGAAAGATATATTACTTGTCCTGTATAGGGCGCTAGATCGCAATTCATATCTACAGCGATCGTCATTTCTCGCGCCTGGCCAGCTTTTACGGTAAATGGTGAATAAATAGTTCCGATGGACTTTGCTGAGCCGATCCGATTTCCATTCTCATCTAGCAAGGCAATGCTGTCCACAGCAGCTATACTCCAAAGACCAATCTTTTGCGCTCCAACCGCGTTGACAACAACATCGTCGCCGCTTGCTGTAAATTTGACTCGCGTAAGAGGGACATTTATCGCTCCTTGGGTTGCAAGTGTAGCTTGTGGCTGTGTGCCCGGAGCGAGTGTAAGAACACCAGAAGCAGTTGATGCGACAATATTAAATGGCATATCACTTTCATCGAGCACAGTCCCTTTTTGATTGCTAACTCGAATTTTATAATCACCTCCTTCAACATACGAATCTGCAATTTTCCAATTAAACGAGGTTGGCGTCGCCGGATATGCTCCAACAAAACCAATATCACCTAAAACCAGATTTCCTTTCATTAAAAATATGTCGATAGCTCCAACGTCTCCAACACTAGTCCAAGAGATAGTATAAGAATTGCCACGAGTTAATTTTTCTCCTCCGTTTGGAGAAATAAGTTTAACGGAAGCTGGTTGATTTACTGTAAAAAAATTGTCCGATTGGTCGCTTGCAGATCCGACTCCAGCTTGATATCCGCTTACGTCAATCTTTACTTGTGTGTTGGCGGTATTCCCTATGTTTACATTCCAATCATAATATCCAGTATTGGGAGCATTCGTCGTAATCCAATTTAAACTTCCTGGACCAAAAGAATAACCAATGTGTACACTGCTATCTACATTAGCGGAAGTCCAAGTTATCCGATAAGTATTCCCTACAGTTAACGCCTCTCCACCATTTGGCGAAGTGACTGTGATGCTTGGAGCCGCATGCACGTATGAAAATAAGCCCATAAAACTAACTGAAGCTAAAATGAGCGTAAATAATTTATTTTTCATAACACTATTAAACTATTAGCTAATAATAAGTACAGTGTATCAAAACGCAAGAAGAAGAAGAAGAAGAAGAAGTGGATGACATTGAAAACAACTACAGAACAAAATCCATATAATTTTTTCTATGAATCGTTTTAAAAGAAGATTCCGGATATGCCGCAAGCCACGCCGATGGAGCGGCAGCGGAACTTTCCGACCATTTACATTCCATCGCAATCAATTTTCCATCGGATTCTTTAATGATATCTATCTCCTGCCCAATATGCGTTCGCCAAAAATAATAATTATCCGCTAAGCCTGCGATGCCGCTTTTTTTAACAAGCTCCATAAAAATAAAATTTTCCCATAGCGCACCGATGTCATTGCGCAAGCTCAATGTATTAAATTGAGAAATTACGGCATTTCTTATGCCATTATCCAAAAAATAATATTTAGATTTTTTAGAAATTTCATTCCTCAAATTACGCGAAAATCCTCTGACTTTCCGCACAATAAACATTTTTTCCAAAAGATCAATATATCGCGCCGCGGTTTTAGCGTCTGTTTTCGCATTGCGGGCGATCTCATTTATTGAAACTTCTCCGCCTATTTGGAATGCCAAACATTTAACAACATCTAAAAGCGTGTCGGGCGACCGCACGGCTTCCAAAGCCAAAGCGTCTTTAAAAAGATAAGACGAAACTAATTCTGCAAGAATCTTAATTTTGCGTTCTTTATTAGGTTCATCCAAAACTTCCGGATAAAATCCATATATAAGAAAATCTTCAAGCGCGCCTCCTAACTCGAAACGGCTTCCGTCCATCTCTATTTGGGAAATCGGCAAAAGAGTTAAAGTAAAGTGGCGGCCGGTTAGCGGTTCTCCGATTTTATTAGAAAGATCCAAAGATGACGAGCCTGTCAGGATTATTTTTTTATCAGGAAACGCGTCTATCATCATCTTAGCGCCTATGCCAATTGATGGAATGTACTGTGCCTCATCAAGCGCAATAATTTCATAAGGTCGCGCGAGATCAAGAATCTTCGCCCTGCTTTCGGATTTAAAAATTTCCCGGAGCTCAATATCGTCTCCGGTAGAATAATAAACTCGCTTATCTAATTGAGTTTTGAGATAAGCTTCTAATAATGTAGTTTTACCGACTCGTCGAGGACCGTAAATAACCAATATTCTTCTCGGTTCCAAAGAGCTCAATACATCTTGTTTTCTCCTAAATTTCATATAATATATGGTATCATGATACCACAAATTAAGTCAAATCCACTATATCACGGCGTCTTTAGAATCACAACCCTCGATTGTTCCGCCGTCGGTAGTTCTTTTTTCTTGATGGTCAATTTTTCTTCCGGAGTAACGCCTTTCTCTCCAATTTCTTTCATGAATTCCTCCACTCCGTCCAATTTTTCTTTAAGGCCGGAAATTTTATAATGCATCGGAATTATTATCCTCGGCTCAATCTGGTTCAAAAGTTTTGCGGCATCTTCCGCATCTATCGTGCCTCCTCCTTCGCCTCCCACAGGAACAAACATAATGTCCGGTGTGCCAAGCGCCTCCTGAACTTCACTTCTCAATTCTTTTTCTCCGTAATCTCCCAAATGGACCAGCCTCATCCCCTCCCACTCAACTACATATATAGTGTTCGCCCCTTTCGATTTGCCTTTTTTTGAATCGTGATACGAATGTATGCCCCTTACGGTAATTCCTCTAAATTCATATTCGCCAGGGCCAGTAATTTTAAATACGCCGCCCTCCTCTTTTGAAGATAGCGCCTCGATATTGTTGTGATTATCATGGTTATGTGTTGAGAACACGGCATGCGCCTCAAAACGCGGAGGTGTCAGCCCCGATTCTTTTGAATAAGGGTCCACCGCCAAAACCGTGTCCCCCGACTGTATTTTGAAACAGGACAGTCCATAATATGTGATTACCATTGATAAATGATAGCAGATCAGTCCCAAAAATCCAGCACCTACCTGCCGGCAGGCAGACAGTACTTGCCTTATTTTTTTCTATGGCTATAATCTATCAATAATGCCAACCGCGACAATATCAATGGAAAAAGAGATAAAGGTCAGCCAAATTATGGAAGATCTGTTAAAAACCCGCCCGAGGGGTTTTTTGAAGGTGGGCGACGTGGTTGACGGAGAGGTCATCAAAAAGCAAGGCGCAAAGCTTTATCTCAACTTAAAAGGATTCGGCACGGGCATCGTTTACGGCAAAGAATATCAGAACGCGCGCGAAATAATCAAAACGCTGAAAGCCGGCTCATCAATCTCAGGCAAAATCATCGCGTTGGAAAATGAGGACGGTTTGATCGAGCTTTCATTAAAAGAGGCCGGCTCCGAGATGATCTGGAAAGAAGCATCCATGATAAAAGCAAACCAGGATATAATCGACATCAAAGTTCTTGATTCAAATAAAGGCGGGCTTGTTCTTGAATGGAAAGGCATCAAAGGATTTTTGCCTGCTTCGCAGCTAAAAGCGGCCCACTATCCCAAAGTCGAGGGCGGCGACAAAGAAAAAATTTCCGACGAGCTGAAAAAACTTGTAAGCGAAACCCTCTCCGTCACGATACTCGATTTTGAGCCGAAAGAAGAAAAATTAATTTTTACCGAAAAAGGCGCGTCGGGCTCGGAGGAGATCAAAAAAATCATAGAAAAATATAAAGTCGGCGATGTAGTTGAGGGGGATATAACTGGAGTTGTCGAATTCGGTGTTTTCATAAAAATAGATGAGGGACTTGAAGGGCTGGCGCATATTTCCGAACTCGATTGGGGTTTGGTTGAAAACACGTCCACGTTATTTAAAGTCGGCGATAAAACAAAAGCAAAAATAATCTCGGTTGATAGCGATAAGATTTCGCTTTCGGTAAAGGCGCTAAAACCCGATCCGTGGGAATTGAATAAAGAAAAATATAAAAAGGGAGACATTGTTGAGGGAAAAGTCCTCCGCTTAAACAAATTCGGCGCGCTTATTTTCCTGCAAGCTGGCATCTACGGCTTGGCGCATATTTCCGAATTCGGAACGGAAAAAAGGATGCGCGAACTGGTAGAGGCAGGACAAACCTACGTGTTTCAAATCGCAGTATTTCACCCAGAAGACCGCAAGCTCTCTCTCTCATTCCTCGGAAAAGACGGCCAAGCCCCTGCTGACCTTAATCCTCCTAAAAAAGAAGCTAAAGAAGAGAAAAAAGAAGGGGTAAAATAAAAATCCTAGCGCAAAGCTAGGATTTTTGGATGGAGAATTTTGTTCGTGTAAATAAGATCGGAATAATTTTTCAAAGAATATGGCCTCCCATCGGAGCTCGTCACTATTCCGCCAGCTTCTTCTACGATAAGCGCGCCAGCGAGCGAATCCCACGGCTTGTTACCGCGCATAATCAGAATATCCGCTGACAAAGTCGCGTTTCCGCCGTTTGCTATCTTTGCCAAAGCCACGGAGGAAGATAGTCCTTTATAGAATCGCTTGGCTTTTTTCCATATCCGCTGAATAAAACGGGACCTAACCACCGTTTTGCTTACGCCTTCTACCAATAAAGTCGCGTTTTTTATTTCCCGAACATTGGATACTGTTAATGAAATTAAATAGCCGTCTCTGCTGAATTTTCTGGCCCCCGAATCGCGCCCGGCAAAATATAACTGGCCGGGAACACTGAGCTTGTGCTCGGCAAAAATGTAAATTGCGCCGAACACGACTTCTCTGTTTTCGATCAAAGCTACAATGCTTCCGAAATTCGGATTTTCTCCCAGAAAATTATGCGTTCCGTCGATCGGATCTACCAGCCAAAAATTTTTTTTCTTCGGAGGCCATTTTGAGGAATTTTCAAACGAATTTTCTTCACCTACGACCGGATAATTTTTTATTTTGGTTAAAAATTTTCCTAGCTCTTTTTCCATTATCTTGTCGAGTTCACCGACGAGCTCGTCTCCGGATTTTTTCTCAATGTTCCCGGAATTTCTATAATGTTCCCAGACGATCCATTCTTTGCAATCAAAAAACATTTTTAATTTGTCCGCGCATTCTAGCCAGTCAAATCCGGTCATTTTTAATCTCCGATCTCGGTCTCGGTAGAGCGTAGCATAAAGGATGTATTCTATCAAGCTGAACCTTTCAGCTCCGCGATAGCTTCTTCAAGAAGTTCAAAATATAAATTGAGGCCGACGCGGTAGGCGATGCCCGATTGCGCCTTGCCTAAAATATTCCCTGCGCCGCGCAATTCAAGGTCGCGCTTGGCGATTTCCAAACCGGCGCCAAGCCAAGAATACCGCTCGAGCGCCTCCAATCTTTCCGCTGCGCGTTCTTTTAAGCGCTGTGTCGTGTAGAGAAAATATGCGAAACCTTCGCGTTCGCCACGGCCAATTCTGCCCCTCAATTGATGCGCCTGCGAGAGCCCTAGCTTTGTCGCGTCCTCTACTATTAAAGTATTTACGTTTGAAAGGTCGAGGCCGTTCTCGATGATGGTGGTTGATAGAAGCATATCAAATTTATGCGTCCTGAAATCATGCATTGTACCTATCAACTGCTTTTCGCTCATTCTTCCGTGAAGCACGGCTATCCGTGCGCCTGTTTTCAAAGTTTTTATTTCTTCCAAAAGCTGCGGTATTTTGTGAATGCGGTTTGCCAAAAAATAAATTTGTCCATTTCTTTCGAGCTCCGCGAGTATCGCTTCTTTCATGATTTTTTTATTTTTTGGCAAAACATAAGTCTTAATTTCCGATTTGCCGGTGGGCGCCGTTTCAATGGTCGAGATCGGCCGAATGCCAGAAAGCGCCATATTTAGCGTCCTCGGAATCGGCGTTGCGGAGAGCGTTAATACATCAAGCTGCGGAAATAATTTTTTGAAATGCTCTTTATGCCGGACACCGAATTTCTGCTCCTCGTCAATTATCAATAATCCTAAATTTTTATAAACAAAGTTTTTGCCTAAAATTTTATGCGTGCCGATGACGATGTCGAGCACGCCGGATTCCAATTTTTTCGCGATATCTTTTATTTTTTCGATAGTTTCCAACCGTGTCAACCTGGCCACCTCTACGCCAAAACCTGCGAGCCGTTCGTTAAACACTTCAAAATGCTGGTCAGCCAGAATCGTCGTGGGAGACAACACAGCCACTTGCTTTCCATTGAGCACAGTCCTGAACGCGGCGAGCAGCGCTACTTCAGTTTTTCCGAAACCTACGTCTCCAGTAACAATGCGCTCCATCGGCTCCGGCTTTTCCATGTCCGCAAAAACTTCTTCGATCGCCCTTACCTGATCGGCGGTATACTCATGCGGAAAATTTGAAATAATTTCTTCTTCCGGCTCTTTGTGCGGTTTATACGGAATCCGGCTTACCGTCTTCCGCGCCGCGAGAGATTTAAGAAGTTCTTTCGCGAAAGCCATAATGTCTTCTTTCGCTTTTCTTTTTGTGATGGACCAAATCGGCGTTCCCAAGCGGTGAATTTCCGGCTTTTTAAATCCAAGATATGGTGAGAGTCTTTTTATCTGCACTTTCGGGACGAACAGCGTATCGGGTTCAACAACTTTCCCGGCGATCTTAGGGGCGGCATATTCAATCATATAATCGTCATCGCGTCCGCAACGGAAAATCCCGATTCCGTGATCGATATGTACTACATAGTCGCCGGGACGAAAAGGAGCCGCGCCGCCCGGAAAGAAGTCCGACTTCTTTGGGGATTTGAAGTTGGGCTTCGAGGAGGGTGCCGCGGCCGCTATTTCCAAAATATAGTTCCCTTCAAACTCGATCGTCAAAATTTCATCATAATTGATCGGGAAAATATGGATTACCCCTCCTCTTTGTGAAAACTCTCCGCGGTTTCCTGTTTCCCAGACTTTTGAGTAGCCCAACTCGGCAATTTTCCTTAAAAACTCCGAAAGCTGCAATTTTTCTCCCACCTCAAAAATTTCAGTATTTCTTTGCCAAAACGCATCCTTTTTCCTGTGTTCCTCAATATTTTTGAAATTCTGTGTAAAGTAATCCGCCCCTTTTTCTAAAAAGGAGGGAGTAACCGCGGCTATTAAAATTTTCTCTAATTTATCTGTCAGTCTAAAATCCTACCAAAAAATTGACAGAAAAACAATGATTTGCTAAGAATTTACATAGAAAAAAGACCTACCAACAGGGCTCAAGCCGAACACCTCTGATAGTATGGTAAGTATGAAAAAAACAGAAAAAGTCAGCGAATTACTCGCACCTTAACAAAGAAGAACGAAGTGAAATAGCGATTTTGAGTAGTAAGGGATATTCCATCCGAAACATTGCCGAAGCATTAAAACGCTCGGTTTCAACGATTTCTGACGAAATTTCTAACAACAGCACAAGAGGAAAATACAATCCGCGAAAAGCCCAGCACAAAGCGTATGTCAGAAGAAAGTATTCCAAGTACCAGGGAATGAAGATTGTTGGGAACAAACACCTAAAAAAGTTTGTCGATAAGCATCTTTACGACGATCAATCTCCCAGAGCAATCTCCGGACGCATTAAAACCCAAGAAAAGAAAATTACTCTTGTTTCCAAAGACAGTATCCACCGCTACATCATGAGCGTGTACGGAAGAAGAATCGAGGTTCATCGAAAGAAACGCAAACAGCGAAGACGGAGGAAGCGTCCCAAATACAGCAAGCTAGATGACCGTACTTTCATCAATAAACGCCCTAAATACATAGACAAACGGATGTGTATGGGAGATGCCGAAGCGGACTTCATAGTCTCCGGCAAAACCGGCAAAGGCATTTTGCTTGTAGTCGTAGACAGGAAAACAAGAGTGGCTTTTATCGAAAAGATTAGTAAGGTAAGCGTTTTGAATGTTCATAAAGCGTTTTCTAAAATTAAACAAAGATTCCCTGAAATGAAAACCATAACGGCAGACAACGATATCCTTTTGCAGAAACATAAAGAATTGGAAATTCTGTTAAAGGTCAAAATCTACTTCTGCCACCCTTATCATTCCTGGGAAAAAGGTACCGTAGAGAACACCAACAAGTACATCCGCAGAGATATTCCAAAAGGAAGCAACATCTCTTTCTACTCAAGATCGTTTATTCATAAGTTAGAACAAAAACTCAATAGGAGAATAATGGAATGCTTGAAATTCAGGACTCCGGATGAAGCACTAAGAGAAGAAAAAAGGAAAAGAAAAGTGAAAAGGTGATGCTGACGCGCCTAAGAAGTTGTCAGTAAGTGTTCGGCTTCAAATGAGACATAAGGAGAGTTGCATGAAAGTTGTTAAAAAGGGTAAAGGGAAAACTCCATGGGCTGGAAAGAAAGTGGCTTGTCAGGGTTGCGATTCGAAAATCCAATTGGAAGAAAACGACAAACTTAATTTGGTAGGCGACCAAAGAGATGGCGATTATTACGAATTCAACTGCCCCGAATGCGGTAACAATATCACGGTGGCAGCACAATTATTCGGCAACAGCTTGGTTGAATAGCTGAAACAAACCAAAACGGCCTAACCGCCGTTTTTTTATTTTCCCAAATATACTGTGAATTACGAAACTCCTCTTTTCTCTCATTTTCATATACAATAACAACAGGCTCTAAAAGAGCCTGTTGTTATGAAAACCTTCATCAAACTATACGATGATATTGTAACAAAAGTTAAGTTCTT
>Ga0209343_10007497_pt1 | contig 12829 bp, 9 predicted proteins | sample RifCSPlowO2_02_FD_184026 | JGI IMG/M metagenome (GOLD analysis project Ga0209343, IMG submission 184026) | Groundwater microbial communities from Rifle, Colorado - Rifle CSP2_plank lowO2_0.2 (SPAdes) (version 2) | ecosystem: Environmental > Aquatic > Deep subsurface > Groundwater | place: Rifle... | reverse complement strand
GTACAACGTTTTACGTCTGCATTTCGGAATGAATATCACGTGATATTTGCATTCCCATTTACTATGGCTTAGGCTTTCGCTGTCGTCCATCTCGATTCTCCCTTCTTCGTGTGCTTGGCGGCTCACGATTCAGAGTGTCGCAGATGGACTCCTGTAAATGTCAAACTTCTACTGCCACCCCGGCATAGCCGGGGGATTTCCTATGTTGGGTTAACTTATCGAACTCCTCGGCTGGCAACGTTCTGGGGAATAGATGCCCTTGAGTGCAAACAAGCTGAGCTGGCCATTTCGTTGCTTTCGAAGCCTGAGCAGTTTTCGATTTTGTGGACAGACACACTGCCAGCATTATGCCTGATTAATACGAATATGCAGAATCACAAAACACTGGCGGATGGTCACATCTCTGATTATTAACGCTGCTTATCCACCACATAAAATATTCTTCAGGGTATAAATATGCTGCACCAGGCTTCTGTTGGATATTGAGCTTAGAAGTTGAATACGCAGCATAATAAATACAGGATGTGTTCAACTCGGGCAAAACCTGAAGTTTCGGTTAATTTTTCCATACACTGCAATAGTTTTCAATCGCGCCCGCAGCCGCATTGCCCATGTTGAAAGGCCGCAACGCGTCGCTGTTGACGCTACCCTGGTGCAGGTGCGCACCATGCCGCACTACAACTTGTGGGTATGGCAAGTCTGGAAGCCAGTGTGCTTGCGATGCAGTTGGGGCACCAAAGAGTACATGTGCAAGACATTTCTGCATGTACGATCAAGACACTGGCTGGGGCTGGTATTGCCAATTTCAACAAATTGCTTGGCTGCAAAGAGAAGCACGCACCGCTCAAACGCAATGCGACCAACGTAAATGGCGGGCAGCAACCTTCCAGTGCAGTAAACTGGCCAGCGGCATCACCGGTGAATCACCTGTGTGGATGGTGGTTTCATCATCACGGCTTTGGATATAACCGACGCGTCACCACCGACAAAAAATGCCACCCGAGGGTGGCATTTTTCATAAGAAGCGGGCACTCAGAAAATTTCAGAGTCCGCCCAGCTGGTATTGAAGAGTGGTAAGCAGGCAAGCCGGATAGAGGCTATTCTCAAATAGGGGTTTTTAGATATCCCATGAGCTATTCACCGGAAATCAAGGCTGAATTGTCGCAGTCTCAGGCAAATTTATTTCGATAACCGCCTGCCGTTTGGCCTCAGTCAGATAGGCTTGGAACATTTCCTCGCCAGTCAATTTGCGCAGTTGCTGCGCATAACTCGCGCGTTTTTCATCATTGATTTCATCAACTTCTTTAATGGCATCAATGCGTACCAGCATGTAGCCATTCTGGGCCACTTCTGCACCAACATACTGCGGCAGTTTGGCAGCATTCGCCTGGAATACTTGTCGAGCCAATCCGGCATCCAAAGAGCCATGTTTCCCTTGGGTAATGGTCTCGGCAGCATTCCAATTCAATTTCAAGTTACTTCCGTTCCGCAATTGTTCCAACATCGCATTGCCCTGCTTTGCTGCTAGCTCCGCAGCCTGTTGATGCGACAATTTTTGACGGATCACTTCCTGCACTTCGCTCAATGCACGCTCTGCGGCTGGCTTATATTCCAGAATCCGGGCAGCAACCAGTGTGTCCCCTGTCACTTCAATTGCAGCGGTATTGCGTTTATTTTTTACGACCTCGTCAGTGAAAATTGCCTGCAACATTTTTGCTGTCCATGGCTCGGCTGTGACCATCCCCGTGGACAACCAGCCGCTCTGTTCAATTTTCGCATTAACCAGCTCGGCGGCAGGTTTCAAAGTATCGCTTTGCTCATAGACGGTATTGCTGAATTTATCTGCCAGTTCAGCGTACATGTCAGCAGCTTTTTGCTGGCGCAGCTTGTTGGCAATATCCTCACGCGCCTCGTCAAACGGCAGAACTCTGGATGATTTAACCGAGATCAATTTAATAATGTGATAACCAAAATCTGATTTTACCAGCCCGCTGATCTCACCAGCTTTTAAAGAAAATACCGCGTCCTCAAACGGTTTAACCATCATGCCGCGGCCAAAAAATCCGAGGTCGCCGCCGTTCTGGGCAGAACCGACATCTTGCGAATTCAGCTTCGCCAACTCGGCAAACTTGCCGGGATTCTGCTTGACTTGCTGCAGCAACTCCCCTGCTTTCGCCCTGGCTGCATCGTGTTCAGCTTGGGTGGCCGCCGCACTTGCGGAAATCAGAATATGCGCCGCCTGGCGTTCTTCCTGTGTGCCAAAATCGCTCTGGTGCTCGTCGAAATATTTCCGCACATCTTCCTTGCTGATCTCTACCTTTGTCAGCAAATCGTTCATAGAAAATTTCACATACTCGACTTTCGCCTGTTCCTTAACCTGGAACTCTTTCTTGTTTTGTTCGTAATATCTTGCCAGCGCTTCTTCATCAACTTTGGCTTGTGCCATAAAGGATTGAGCCGATATGGAAGACACGCTCACCACCCGTTGCTGTTCATTCAACCGAATAATCCTGTCCACAACCTGGTTGGATGCAAATCCATTTTGCGCGTAAGCATCCTGTATCTGCTGCCCGAACAGACGATCACGCATGCGTGCTTCGAACATCAATGGCGACATATTCTGATTTTTCAGCACTGCTTCATAACGTTTCTTGTCAAACTTTCCATCATTCTGAAAAGCTTCAACGCCACCGACCACCTGTGCTATCTGTTCATCCGTCACAAACAATTTTGCAGTTTTGGCGCGCTCGAACAATAAATGCTGCATGACCAGATTATCCATCACTGCACGCTTCATTCCCGGATTGTCCAGCATCGCCGCATCAAACCTGTCTCCAAACTGTTGACGCAACCTGTCTTGCTGCTGACGCAACGCATTGTCAAACTCTTGTTGGGTAATCTTTGTGTCATTTACCGTGGCAACCACATCTGCTGATTTTCCAGAACGGTTATATGAATCAACACCCCAGAAAGCAAACGGCAAAATAATCAAAGCCAATACGATTTGTACCAGCCTTTTGTTTTCATGTACAAAATCAAACATAGTGATACCACCAAGCTAAATGAACTTGAAAAAAAGATGTAAAAAAGGCGAACTTGCGTTCGCCTCAATTTGGCGGAGTGGACGGGACTCGAACCCGCGACCCCCGGCGTGACAGGCCGGTATTCTAACCAACTGAACTACCACTCCAAAAACTATTTTACTGGTGGGTGCTGACGGGATCGAACCGCCGACATTCGCCTTGTAAGGGCGACGCTCTACCAGCTGAGCTAAGCACCCTGCAAAGCATGCTAGTTTACAGCATCTTTCAAACCTTTGCCTGCACTAAATTTAGGAACTTTAGCTGCCTTGATTTTAATTGTTGCGCCAGTGCGTGGATTGCGGCCGTTACGCGCAGCACGCTTGCCAACCTTGAAAGTGCCGAAGCCTACCAGGCTCACTGTATCACCCTTCTTCAGCGCCTTTTTAATCGTGTCTACAGTCGCATCCAGTGCACGGCCAGCGGCTGCCTTAGAGAGTTCAGCGGATTTTGCAATTGCATCAACCAGATCAGATTTATTCACGTAAGTCCCCTTTTGCGAGTGGTTAAAAAAAACAGGAAGAGCCCTGCAACGGCTTTATATCAAGGCTGCGAGGCTCAGGTCAAGCGATTACTAAAAATTTATTTTCTTGCAATGCCATACTCAAGCTGTTAGGAATTAATCATTCAATGCTTGGTCGGCAGAACTGAACCGGGTTCATTCGTTTCCCCCGCCAAAGCAACAACAGCAACCTTTTCAGCAGCTTCCGCAAGTGGCTCGGGTTTCCGCTCCAGCGCCATTTCAAATACCTGATCGATCCATTTTACCGGGTGAATATCCAGTTTGTTTTTGATGTTGTCTGGTATTTCTGCCAAATCCTTGGTGTTCTCCTCGGGTATCAATACCAGCTTGATCCCCCCGCGTTGCGCAGCCAGCAGCTTTTCCTTCAAGCCGCCAATCGGCAACACTTCGCCACGCAAGGTGATTTCACCGGTCATCGCCACATCCGCACGGACAGGAATGCCCGTCAGTGCCGAGACCATCGCTGTACACATGCCGATACCGGCGCTGGGTCCGTCCTTGGGAATCGCGCCTTCAGGCAAGTGGATGTGCAAATCAGTCTTCTGATAAAATTCTTCATCTATCCCCAATCGCTTGGCACGGCTGCGCACCACACTCAACGCGGCCTGAATGGATTCCTGCATCACCTCACCCAGTTTGCCGGTGGTAGTGGTCTTGCCTTTGCCCGGCAAGACGGCAGCTTCAATGGTAAGCAATTCTCCGCCAACTTCCGTCCACGCCAAGCCAGTCACTTGCCCAACCTGGTTATTCTTTTCGGCAACGCCGTAGGAATAGCGACGCACGCCGAGATACTTGTCAAGATTGCGTGCATTGATCACGATTTTTTTGTCGCGCTCTTTTAACGAAAGTGATTTCACCACCTTGCGGCAAATCTTGGAAATCTCCCGCTCCAGTCCACGCACACCCGCTTCGCGCACGTAGTAGCGCACGATGTCGCGTAAAGCACTTTCGGAAATATTGATCTCCTCCGGCTTCAGGCCATTGTTCTTGATCACCTTGGGCACGAGGTAGCGCGTAGCGATGTTGATTTTCTCGTCTTCCATGTAGCTGGAGACATGAATAATCTCCATGCGATCCATCAACGCATCGGGAATATTCAGTGTGTTCGCGGTCGCGACGAACATCACGTCGGACAGGTCATATTCGACCTCGACATAATGATCGACAAAGGTGCTGTTCTGTTCCGGATCAAGCACTTCCAGCAGCGCAGAAGACGGGTCGCCACGCATGTCCATTCCCATCTTGTCCACCTCGTCAAGCAGGAATAGCGGGTTTTTCACTGCGACCTTGCTCATGTTCTGCAGGATTTTGCCCGGCATTGAGCCTATGTAGGTGCGGCGATGGCCGCGAATCTCCGATTCATCGCGAACCCCGCCCAACGACATGCGCACGAATTTGCGATTGGTGGCACGCGCGATGGACTGCCCCAGCGAGGTTTTGCCGACGCCGGGAGGTCCGACCAGACAAAGGATGGGGGCCCGCATCTTGTCCATTCGTTGCTGCACAGCCAGGTATTCAAGAATACGTTCCTTGACCTTATCCAAACCATAGTGGTCCTCTTCGAGAACAACTTCCGCCTTTTTCAGGTCGGCGCTGATCTTGGTTTTTTTCTTCCACGGCAGGCCAATCAGCACGTCAATATAATTGCGCACCACGGTCGCTTCAGCTGACATCGGAGACATCAGGCGCAGTTTCTTCAGCTCTGCTTCAGCCTTGGTTCGTGCTTCCTTCGGCATATGCGCGGCCTTGATTTTCTTTTCCACCTCGTCAAGGTCGGTGCCCTCCTCGCCCTCACCCAACTCTTTCTGAATCGCTTTGACTTGCTCATTCAGGTAGTACTCACGCTGGCTTTTTTCCATCTGGCGCTTCACACGACCGCGTATGCGCTTCTCGACCTGCAGAATATCAATCTCCGCCTCCAGCAGCCCCAGCAAGTGCTCCAGGCGTTTGCGTACACCAAAAATCTCAAGTACTTCCTGTTTTTGCTCCAACTTGAGCGGCAGGTGGGCGGCAATGGTATCTGCCAGACGACCGGCATCGTCTATGCCCGCCAGCGAAGTCAGAATCTCAGGCGGAATTTTTTTGTTGAGTTTCACATATTGGTCAAACTGCGCGATCAGCACCCGGCGCATCGCCTCAGATTCGCTGTCGGTACCATCCTCAGCAGGGACGATTTGCACTTCGGCATCAAAATGCGATACGGCGTCATATACACGCAGCACGTTGGCGCGTTGCGTACCCTCCACCAGCACTTTCACGGTGCCGTCAGGCAATTTCAACATTTGCAGGATATTGGCCAGACTGCCTATGGCATAAAGATCATCCGTGCCGGGGTCATCCTTGGTCGCGGATCTTTGCGCCACCAGTACGATCGTTTTGTTAGCCTCCATCGCCGTTTCCAGAGCCTTGATGGACTTTGAACGTCCGACAAACAGCGGAATCACCATATGCGGAAACACCACGACATCACGCAATGGCAACAGCGGATGCAGGCTGGAAAGGGTAGTGATTGTGGTAGTGCTTGGAATACCTTGTTCTAACATGGCAGTAACCTATTCATTGAATTGGAGGCTAAATGGGGATAACTTAAAATAATTCAAGCAAGCCCATCGTTGTGACAAGGTTTTAAGAGCGTATGTAAGCGTTTCAGGCCGCCTTGGGTGTATCCGCGTAAATAACGATAGGTTTTATTTCTCCAGTCGCGCCGGCCACATCCAGCACGACCTTGCTGACATTATCGATGGAAGGCAGATCGAACATCACGTCCAGCAACGCATGCTCCAGAATCGAACGCAGTCCGCGCGCACCGGCTTTGCGCGCCAATGCCTTGTGGGCGATAGCCAGCAGCACGCCTTCGCGGAATTCCAAATCGACATTCTCCATCGCGAACAGCTTCTGATACTGTTTGGTCAGCGCATTCTTCGGCTCAGTCAGTATTTTCACCAGCGCGGCTTCGTCCAATTCCTCCAATGTGGCAACCACCGGCAAACGACCGACAAACTCCGGAATCAGGCCGAACTTGATCAAATCTTCCGGCTCTACCTCGCGCAAGGTTTCTCCTGTCTTGCGTTCATCCTTGCTGCTGATGGTCGCGCCGAAGCCGATGCTGGCCTTCGAGGAACGGTTGCGAATGACCTTTTCCAGGCCATCAAACGCGCCGCCGCAGATAAACAGGATATTGGTGGTATCAACCTGCAGGAATTCCGTATTAGGATGCTTGCGCCCACCCTGCGGCGGAATCGAAGCCTTGGTGCCTTCAATCAGCTTGAGCAATGCCTGTTGCACGCCTTCGCCGGATACGTCGCGCGTAATCGAGGGGTTGTCAGATTTTCGCGAAATTTTGTCGATTTCATCCACGTACACGATGCCGCGCTGCGCCTTTTCCACGTCATAGTCGCAGGTCTGCAACAACTTCTGAATGATGTTCTCGACATCCTCGCCGACATAACCCGCCTCGGTCAGCGTGGTCGCGTCGGCCATCACGAATGGCACATCCAGCAGGCGCGCCAATGTTTGCGCCAGCAAGGTTTTACCCGAGCCGGTCGGCCCGACCAGCAGGATATTGCTCTTGGCCAATTCCACGCCATCCTTGTCGTTGCTCTTGAGGCGCTTATAGTGGTTGTACACCGCCACCGATAAAATCTTTTTGGCCTGTTCCTGGCCGATCACATACTCGTCCAGGGTCGCACAGATATCCTTGGGAACCGGTAAATCGGTCTTGTCCGTCTTGGTCTGGTCGTTCTGGATTTCCTCGCGCATGATGTCGTTGCACAGCGTGATGCACTCATCGCACACGAACACCGATGGGCCCGCAATCAGCTTGCGCACCTCATGCTGGCTCTTGCCGCAGAACGAACAATAAAGCAATTTATCACCTGATTTTTTATCGTCGGCCATCGCTATTAACCTTCCATCAATATGTCTACCAACAATTTATCTTTATTAAGCACGCTTTGCCAGCACCTGATCCACCAGCCCGTATTTAACGGAATCCTCCGCACTCAGGAAATTATCGCGATCGGTATCGCGCTCAATCGTTTCAACCGTTTGCCCGGTGTGCTGCGCCAACATTTGATTGAGCCTCTGCTTCAGATACAAAATCTCCCGCGCATGGATTTCGACATCCGAAGCCTGGCCGCGAAAACCGCCCATCGGCTGATGGATCATCACGCGCGAATTGGGCAGGCAGAAACGCTTGCCCTTTTCTCCCGCAGCCAGCAGGAACGATCCCATGCTGGCCGCCTGGCCGATACACAACGTGCTGATATTCGGCTTGATGAATTGCATGGTGTCATAAATCGCCATCCCGGCGGTCACCGAACCGCCCGGCGAATTGATGTAAAAGTGGATATCCTTGTCCGGGTTTTCCGATTCCAGGAACAGCATCTGCGCCACGATCAGGTTCGCGCTGTGGTCGTTCACCTCGCCGACCAGAAACACCACACGTTCCTTGAGCAAACGCGAGTAGATGTCATACGCCCGCTCGCCGCGCCCGCTGGTCTCCACGACCATCGGAATCAAACCGATATTTTGCGGTTCCTGATAATGCGTCATATTAAGCATTCCCCATCAAATCATTAAATGCGACCGGCTTGTCAGCCACCTTCGCTTGTCCCATCACCCAAGCCACAACATTTTCTTCCAGGATCAGGTTTTCGACTTCAAGCTTGCGATTAGGATCAGCCGCGTACCAGCGAATAACTTGTTCAGGGTCATCATAGCTCTGCGCATAATCCATAATCAAAGCCTTGGTCTGCTCGGGCATAGCCTTCAAATCATGTTTCTGCAACAGGTCAGCCATAATCAGCCCCAGTTTAACGCGCCTTTCAGCACGTTCGGTAAACAAGCTTGGAGGCAGCGCCATCCCTTTCATTTTCATACCGCGCGATTCCATATCCTGGATGGTTTGCTTCATCAGGCTTTGCGACTCCCACTCCAGCAATGCCTTGGGCACCTCGAACCTGGCAACTCTTAGCAGCGCATCCATTGCTGCACCTTTATTGCGAACCTTCAAACGGCGTGAAACTTCACGTGTTAAATTACTGCGAATCTCATCTTCCAGCTTACTCACATCACCGTCAGCAATGCCGACAGTTTTGGCAAACTCAGCATCCAGTTCCGGCAACCTCGGCGCCTCAACACCGTGCAAAGTGATCGTAAATGTCACCTGTTTTCCAGCCAGCTCCTTGCTGTGGTAGCTTTCCGGGAAAGTCAGGTCGAAAGACTTGGTGTCCCCGGCCTTCATTCCGACAATAGCGGCTTCGAACTCGGGCAACATGCTGCCTGAGCCCAGCGTAACCGGATAATTCTTGCCTTCGCCACCCTGAAAAACCTCTCCGTTCAGCTTGCCGACAAAATCGATCATAGTCCTGTCGTCGTTTTGGGCTGCACGAGTAACAGCCTCAAAAGTAGCACGCTGCTTGCGCAACGTCGCGATGGTATTGTCCACGTCAGTTTGCGTAACCTCATAAGTCAAACGTTCCACAGTTTCGCCCGACAGATCGCCCAATACCACTTCGGGATATACCTCAAAAGTCGCACTGTATTCAATCTGATCGGCATTCAGGTCGTTGGTCTTGATCTCAAATTGCGGATACCCCGCCACGTTCAGGTTATTGGTTTCCACCGCTTCGGCAAACGAACGTTGCAGCGCGTCGCCCAAGGCTTCCTGATGCGCTTGCGCGCCATAATGCTGCTCCAGAATTTTTATCGGGGCTTTACCCGGACGGAAGCCGGCAATTTTCGCAGAGCGTCCGATTTTTTTCAGACGGGCAGCGACCTCACCGCGAATGGCTTGTTGGGGAATGGATGCGTTAAGACGGCGTTCTAACGCGCTCACAGTTTCTACGCTGGACATGCTTGAGTTCCTTGAGTTGAAGTTGAATTAGTTGCTGGTGCGAAAGGAGAGACTCGAACTCTCACGCCTTGCGGCGCTGGAACCTAAATCCAGTGCGTCTACCAATTCCGCCACTTTCGCGCTGTACTGTATGTTTCCAGCCTTGCCGGGCGGATTATATCACTAACAGGGTACTGAAAAACCCTCCTGCTCGCGCTGGATGCAAATACCCTCTTACAAATCAACCACCATGCGCACTGGGAGCGCGGGCATCTTGCCCGCCAGTTTGCTGGCAAGATGCCCGCGCTCCAGTTATCCCCACCACCGTGCGCCCGCGCAGCCTGCCTTGCAGCATTTGCGGGAACACTTGCGGCAGCTCGGCAAAAGGCACGGTATGCGCCACCTGCGCCAGCAATTGCGGATGAAGGTCCGTTGCCAGCCGCTGCCAGATTTTGCGGCGCAGCGGCATTGCGGTCGCGGCGGAATCGATGCCGATCAGGCGTATCCCGCGCAGGATGAACGGCATCACCGTGGTATGCAGTTCGAGGCCGCCCGCATTGCCGAAACTGGCGATCACGCCGTTCTGCTGCATCGTGCGCGTCAGCCACGCCAGCGTCTCGCCGCCCACCGCATCCAGCGCGCCCGCCCATTGCGCCTTCTCCAGCGGCCGCGTGCCCATCACCAGCTCCTTGCGCGGCAGAATTTCCGCCGCGCCGAGCGACTTCAGATAATCGTATTCAGACTCTTTTCCGGTCAGCGCAACCACGTGATAACCAAGCTGCGCCAGCATCTGGATCGCGAGACTCGCCACCCCGCCGGTCGCGCCGGTAACAATCACCTTGCCGTTCTCCGGACGCAACTCATTCTGCTCCAGCCGGTGTATCGACAGCGCGGCGGCAAAGCCCGCCGTGCCGATCGCCATCGTGTCCCACAACGACAACCCATGTGGCAGCGTCAACCCCTGCGGCAGCGGCACTACCCAGTCGGCAGGAACCCGCACGTATTCGGCAAACCCGCCATCGTGATCCACGCCCATGCCATAGCCGGTCACGATCACTTCATCGCCTGGCTTGAAGCGCGCATCGGATGAACTGACCACCACGCCCGCCGCATCCACCCCGCCTACGCACGGGAAGCGGCGGATCACCTTGCCCGCGCCGGTGGCGGCGAGCGCGTCCTTGTAATTCACGCTGGAGTAATGCGTCTGGATGACCACTTCGCCGGGGTCGAGGTCGTCGAGCGAGAGATCGACGAAGCTGCCTGATGATTGGCCGTTTTCTTCGAAGATGCGGTAAGCACGAAATGATTGCATGTCACTCAACCTTGTGGAGGTGGTTTGAATATGAGTCACCGATAAACACAAATGCTCACGGGTTTTGTAGGGCGGGTTCTACCCGCCGCAGAACACAATCTATCTCGAGCGGCTCACGCCACTTGAGCTTTCTCGGCGTGCAATTTAATACCAAGCGCATTCATCACCTTGAGAATAGTGGCAAAACTCGGGTTGCCTTGACCGGATAACGCCTTGTAAAGGCTCTCGCGGCCTAATCCGGTTTCTTTGGCGAGTTGCGTCATGCCCTTGGCGCGAGCGATTGTACCGAGAGCCTTGGCGATAAAGGCCGCATCATCCCCGGCCTCTTCCAGGCAAGCTTCCAGATATAGCACCATATCCTCATCTGTTTTGAGGTATTCAGCACTATCCCATTTGCTCAATTTAATTTTTTTCATGTTGGCCTCCTAAAGTTGCCGCGCAATTTTCAGGGCGGCTTTGATGTCTTTCGATTGAGTGGATTTATCGCCACCTGCCAGCAGGATGACGATCTCCATTCCGCGCTGCACGAAATACACTCGATAACCTGGCCCGTAATGAATCCGCATCTCCGAAACACCTTCACCCACTGGTTCGCAGTCGCCAAAGTTACCGTCCTCCGCGCGGTCAATGCGCACCTGAATGCGTCGCACGGCCTGCTTATCCTTCAACCCGGCAAACCAAACATCAAATACTTCCGTTGTTTGAATTGAATTCATGTTTCGCAGTGTATTGTTTGGGATACATCATGTCAATTGATTGGTGTGCGGTTGATTGATATACGGTTGAGCTGAGTTCGCGCAAAACATTAGTGGTCTGACCCTGAGGTTTTAATAAACACAAATGCTCACGGGTTTTGTAGGGCGGGTTCTACCCGCCGCAGAACAATCGTCGGGCAGAGCCCGACATTTCAAAATCAACACCGCCGGGGGTAGCCCGGCAGCTAGTCACTTTTTCTTGCTTCGCCAAAGAAAAAGTAACCAAAAAGAAGGCGACCCCGGTTTGCCGCCGCTTCGCGGTACCCTGCGTTGCTCGCCTGGTCAGGCGGCTGCGGAACTCGCGCTACGCGCTCAAACAGTCCTCGCCGAAATCCCCTGACCAGCCTCCGCTACTCGGCGGCGCTCAGGGGAAGAAAAGCGAAAACCAAAAACCACATATTTGTAGGGTGCAATAAGCGAAGCGCATTGCACCGGATGTTTTCATTCGGCGCAATGCGCTTCGCTTATTGCGCCCTACACGTGCTGGTAGTTAGCGTGCGTCTTCACTTTTGCATGGATGCGTATAAATTGTCATGAGAAAGCCAATTACAATCGATACAAATAACACTGCTAAATAGGATCTCTTTTGATCAAAGAAATCAGGCGCAACAGCTTCGACAATATGTCGAGTGATCGGACCAACGAAAATAGATGCAAAGAAAATCATGCGGAGGAAATTTTTAAACCAGTCATCTTTCCACCCATACAACCATGACAACTCTTTATCTGGAGCCGCTATACTCGCCACAGATAGAAAGGTACCTGCTGCAAACAATGCTAATACTGAACCATACAGGCCAATTTGCATGTATGCGTCCCAAGCGAACCAAAGCCATACAATTGTTGCCATTCCAAAAATCATAACTAGCGCATTTGGTTCATCTCGCATCATCACATGCTCTCCAGCAATAAATGGGTTACATCATTTTAATGGCAACAATGGACTCCAATGTACCGGAGTCGAATTGTTACGCCTATCTTCTTCTGCATGGTGGGCAACTTGTTGCCCACCCGATTTTCGTTTTTTGCTTTTCGTTTTTCATCCCCTGTGCGCCGCCGAGTAGCGCAGGCTGGTCAGGGGATTTCGGCGAGGACTGTTTGAGCGCGTAGCGCGAGTTCCGCAGCCGCCTGGCCAGTCGAGCAACGCAGGGCACCCCGCAGGGGCGGCAAACCGGGGGCGCCTTCTTTTTGGTTACTTTTTCTTTGGCGAAGCAAGAAAAAGTGACTAGTGTCTAATTGCAATAATAAAAGATATTAACTAAAATACCACCTTCAGCGATTATTGCCGGAGGTGTGCCATGTCCCGAGTTGCAGCGAAACTAT
>Ga0209343_10007491_pt1 | contig 12834 bp, 9 predicted proteins | sample RifCSPlowO2_02_FD_184026 | JGI IMG/M metagenome (GOLD analysis project Ga0209343, IMG submission 184026) | Groundwater microbial communities from Rifle, Colorado - Rifle CSP2_plank lowO2_0.2 (SPAdes) (version 2) | ecosystem: Environmental > Aquatic > Deep subsurface > Groundwater | place: Rifle... | reverse complement strand
TCCGGAATTTCATACTTATAAAGCACCGCACAAAGCGTGCCAATTCTTTACATATGGCAGGCTGCCATTGTGCCATAAGCCCATCATGCGGCACACAAAATATTTGCACCAAAAATGGGCGTAACAGGCCGCTTACGCACTAATTTTGTGCATGGCTGCGATGAACATGAATGACGCGGAATAACTCATCATCGCGCACCAGTTCATCGCAGCGTGCCTGCAACGCATCGGCCTGCCCGGCCTGCTGACACTGGCGGCCACCAGCAGCAGCACGCCAAGTACCGCCAGGAATGTGCCCAGGATAAGCGTTGCGGCGGTTTCCACGCGCGCGTGCCCGTAGGGGTGATTGGCGTCGGCATGCCGGTTGCCGTGCCGGTTCGCATACAGCACCAGCACATCGGACAGCAAATCCGACAGCGAATGCAAACCATCGGACATCAGGGCTTGCGAATGCGCGAAAAATCCGCCCACGACCTGAAAGAACGTCAGCAGCAGATTGATGACGATGCTCACCCACGTGCTTTTTTGCGCGGCGGCAAAACGCTCCGGGTGCATCGGCTCGAAAGCCCCGATTTCAGCCTGGGATTGATGTTGATGGGTGTGATTTTTCATGCCGGTTGCGCTACTATGTGACTGTCGCTGCGCAGCATATCACCTGCGCCAGATTCGTTAAACAACGCTATGAAAGAAATGACATGGGGAAAATTACCGCCATTCTGCAGGCCGCGCAACAACGCGGCAAGGAAATGAATCTGCCCTACGAGGGCGCGCTGTATCCGGATGAGGCTTATGAAATATTACAAAGCGCACCCGGCGCCAAGCTGGTGGATGTGCGCAGCCGCGCCGAACTGGACTGGGTCGGCCGCATACCCGGCGCCGTTGAAATCGAATGGGCCATCTATCCGGGCATGAAACCCAATCCGCATTTCATCACCCAGCTCGAGCAGCAGGTGGATAAGGAAGCGCTAGCGCTATTCATCTGCCGCAGCGGAATGCGCTCCAACGCCGCCGCCACTGCCGCCACCAAAGCGGGTTACAGCGACTGCTACAACGTGCTGGAAGGCTTCGAGGGCGAGAAGGATGCGGAGGAACACCGCAACATACTGGGCGGCTGGCGCGCGGCGGGATTGCCCTGGGAACAAAGCTGATCCTCTGCAAGCCGCACTATGGCTGGGTTCTTGATGCCGCGCTTTTCCCGATACCGTGGCAAATGAGATTACTGAGTTGCCACCACGCCGACCCGTGTGCCCGGAAGATATGCCGGGGATTTACATAACACCCCGTTGCACGTCAGCGCTGCCAGGAATCAGCCAACCAGCCAGCCATTAAGAAATTTTTAACAGTTCGAAACAGTAGCGCTTCGAACCCATGCAGATTCTGTATGGGTTGCGGTTGGTTGTTGGTTATTGAGCGCGCCCTTGTTATGGCCTAGAAGTGGTGGTTATAGTGTTGACTTTATTTATCGAGTAGTTATAATAACCACCATGAACAGCAAGCAAGTTATCAAGCAGCTCGAAGCGGATGGATGGACACTGCGCGGTGTAAAGGGCAGCCATCACATTTTCACCCATCCCAGCAAACCGGGGCATATCAGCGTCCCGCATCCCAAACAGGATTTAGGCGTTGGCTTGGTGCATAAGCTGCTGAAACAGGCTGGATTGAAATAAAGGAGACCGATCATGAAATTTATTATCGCGATAGAGCCAGCTACTGAAACGACCGCATTTGGGGTAGTTGTGCCGGATTTGCCCGGCTGTTTTTCGGCTGGTGACACCTTGGACAAGGCAGTGGATAACGCCCGCGAAGCGATTGAGTTGTGGTGCCAAACGGTGATTGAGGATGGCGGTGATGTGCCCATGGCCAAGACCTTGGCAGAGCATCAGTCCGATCCTGATTTCGCGGGCTGGATTTGGGCTGTAGTGGAAGTGCCGGTGGAACGTTACTTCGGCCCTGCTGAAAAACTCAACATCACTTTGCCGCGCTTGTTACTGGTGAAGATTGACGAGTATGCCCGTGCCCACGGGGAAACGCGATCCGGCTTTCTGGCCGAGGCTGCACGAATGGCAATGCATTAAATTTGTATGGTCTAGCAGCGCTAAACCAACTATCCGGAAATACCGGATGGTTCAACTCTGATAATTCCTCGGTAGTTGCGCGTCGGCAAGTTTGGATCAACTGCAAGAGCCAAGTCTTCAATTCGCCAGCGCGACGTATTGCAGTCGTTCGTGAAGTAGCGCAAACGACACTTGAGACAGTCGAACTTCTCCAAAGCGGTCGTTCAACGTGGGGCTTAAGCTACCTAAAGTCACCACAGTCTTGCAGCACACTTGGCGTTTACCTATATCTTCATCACAGGCACCGCCCCATTTCTAATCACGCCATAGCTTGGGCGCTGAAATACGGCGAAGGCACGGTTGGATAAGCTCGGTAGATATGGCGGAACACACCTTCGGCTCTCAACTCGACATCATCTTCATCAAATGTTTCCTCGGGCAGGCCGGTCACATCATTCCAAAGGTAATCACGAATTGCCAACCGAACTGAATCACGAGTCGCTTCTTTGTCGCGCCAATGATCTACCTGCTTTATTTCTGACTTCAATTTTTCCAGCAACTGCGCCGCGACTGCTTTGATGCGCTTGATCTCGGTTGCATTGAGATCTGGTTTTCTCAGCAGATCAAAAATCGCCAGCGACTCTTCATCCAGCCCTTCGCGCACTGCGCGATGTGCTTCATCATCGAGCGACTGGTCGAGTTTGAATAATGCCTCGAAAGTCTGCTCGATGGTGGCCCGGTCTTTCTCGCGGTTGTACTCGGAAACGATCTGCTCGTAGTGTTGCTGGAAGTCAGTGCGCAACGGGTTTTGCAGCAATAGCCGTTGCAATCGTTGCTCCACGGCGTGACGCAGGTTCTGGACGGTGGTGTTCTTTTGCGGGCTGCGCGCAAATTCTTTGCGCAACCGCTCGAAGTCGATCTTGCTGATGTCGTATATCGTAGAAGGGTAGTCATCTGCACTGGGGCGCACTGCAATGGCCTCGTTCACCACCATGTGCAGTTGTCTGATGATGTCGGTGATATCGGCCTGATCGCGATCCTGTTGCAGGCTCTTGTAAACGATATTAATTGCATCCCGATCTGAGCGGTGGGCGTTGATGCCCTCAACATTGATGCACGCCTTGAACTTCTTGAATACTTCGCGGCACATTACCTCGAAGCGTTTGCGGCTCTCGTCGTTTTCATTGACCGCTTCCTTGCAGGCCACAATAGCGGCATTACGGTCAAAACTGGTTTTCTGAATAACATCGTTCAGCGTGACGAAGCGGTCTTCGAGGAATGCCCGCACCAGCGCAATCGCCTCGGCCAGGTCCGCAAGCAATTCTTCATCCGGCCGCGCTGGATCAGTCTCGCCGCCCTCCCCGCCAGGCTGCGTACCGGCAAAGGTCGCCAGCGCCTTGCGCAGATGTTTGAGGATGCCGCAGTAGTCCACGATCAGCCCATTGTTCTTGCCCTCGTTCACGCGGTTGGCGCGAGCAATAGCCTGCATCAGGGTGTGGGCCTTAAGCGGCTTATCGAGGTAGAGCGTCGAAAGGCTAGGCACATCGAAGCCAGTCAGCCACATGGCGCAGACGATGGCGACGCGTAGCGGGTGCTCCTCAGCCTTGAAGGCATCGTCCAGCGCCATCGTCTGCATATTGCGATACTCGGGCTTCTCGCGCATCGGCTCGGGCAGGTCGATGCCCTCCTTCATCAGCCTGCGATGCTGGGTAATGTCCAGATCCCACTTGCGGAACTTGGCCACCTCGCCCTGCTCTTCGCTCACCACCACCGCCATACGGGTCTCGCGCATCCAATCGATCTGGTGCCGGCGGAACAATTCCTCCTGCTCGTCGGCAATTTTTGCCAGACCCTTTTCCATCTCGTGGATGCGCTCAGCCCAATAAAACCCGATCAACTTATGCATCCGCACGCAAGTCACCTTGTCGATGCACACCAGCATCGCCTTGCCGGTCTCCCATGCGGTCGAGTAGTGCTGCACGAAGTCCCGCGCCACCTGATCGAGGCGCTTGCCGGCGGTGATGATGTGATAGTCGCGCTTAAGCTCCTTCTCTAAGCGCTGATCGACGTCAATATCATTGGTCTCAAGCTCTTCCAGTTTTTCGGCAATGCGTTCGTTGAGGTCGCCGATAGCCACGCCCAGCTTCTCGCCGCGTGCGTCGTAGTAGAGCGGCACCGTGGCCTTGTCGTCCACCGCCCGCTGAAAGTCATAGGTGGAAACATACTCGCCGAACACCCGCCGTGTGATCTCGTCGTCCTTGAATAACGGTGTGCCGGTAAAGCCGATATAGCTGGCATTCGGCAGGGCATTGCGCAGGTTGAGCGCCAGCGTGCCGTACTGGGTGCGGTGCGCCTCGTCGGTAATGACGATGATATCGTCGCGCTCGCTGTACGGCTGCTCAGGCTCTACCTTCTGGTTAAACTTTTGTATCAGCGAAAACACATAATCCTTGTGCTGGGACAGCAGCTCATTCAGGTGATGACCGCTGGCAGCGCGGCATGGCACCTTGTCACTCACCACGCCGCAATTGGTAAAGGTTTTGTAGATTTGCGTGTCAAGGTCGTCGCGGTCAGTCAACACCAGAAAGGTAAAATTGCCGCCTAGCTTGCGATGCACCTTGCGGGTAAACATCACCATCGAGTAGCTCTTGCCCGAACCCTGAGTGTGCCAGAAGACACCCAATTTCCCCTGTCGCGTCTTGCGCTCGCGTACCGCCGCGATGGCGCGGTTGACACCATGAAACTGATGATTGCGGGCGATGATCTTCTTCGTGCCGCCGGCGGATTCATCGAACAGAATGAAATTTTCCACCAGATCGAGAAAGTTATTCTTCTCACACACGCCCTTGAGCAGCGTCTCCATATCCACCGCGCCCGGCGCTTCCTCGTCCAGGCGCTTCCACTCGTTGAAGTGCTCCCAGCGGCTGGTGATCGAACCGATCTTCGCCTGCTCGCCGTTGCCGAACATCACGATGGCATTGTGGTGGAACAGGTGCGGAACGGTGTCGAGGTAATCGGAGAAGTTCTGCTCAAAAGCTGTCTTGAGATTCTTGTGGATGTTCTTGCACTCGATAAACAGCAACGGAATGCCGTTGACGAAACCGATGATATCCGCCCGCCGCCGGTAGAGATCGCCGCGCACCCACAGCTCGCGCACACAGAGGAAATGGTTGTTTGTTGGCTCGTCGAAATCGAATATCCGCAAGCGCTGCCGCATCCGCTCGCCCTTGTCATTACGAAAGGTAACCTGCGCCCCGTCGCGCATCAGCTCATATTTCTCGCGGTTGGTGGCGGCCATGGTTTGCGAGGCGATCGTGGCGGTTATCTGCCGCACCGCATCGTCATAGGCTTCATCCGGCAAGCCCTGATTCAGCGCAACCAGCTTCTCCCTCAACGGTCGAGTCAGCACCACCTCGCTGTCGGAAGAACGGCCTAGCAGGCTAGCAGGCCCGAAGTCCTCGTTGTTGTATGCATAAACCGAATCCCACTTGAGCTGCTGCTCTAGATAATTGGCGGTAGTCTGCTGAACAAGGGTGTCTTCGGTGTAGTTCATTCTTCTAGTTCAACCGATGACATGAGTTTCAACATCCCTTGGTAGTGCCCGTCATCCATTGCTTGCATGAGTTCAAGTATCGTCTTCATCACATTTTGGGTTTCAGCAAGCACCGATGGGTCATGCTCTGGATCACTTATCCCGCCTGAATGTGAATAGGTGTTCAGTAGTCTCAGAATGCGGGTCTTCTTTGCACCATCGAAATCCACACGGTCAAAACGCTTTATCAGATCACCTCCACAGTCAGGAAAGCGGTATGCCAGAAATGTTTCGATAAGACGACGCGCAATGTTTGGAATACCGTAGTACAGCGACAATTCAGTCACGGGCGCTGCGCTATTTGCAACATCATGCACCTGTTTGAACAAGAAGTGGTATTCGGACTCGAACTGTTCCAATAGAGGATCAATGGTCGAAAGCGCTGCGTTGCGTTCGCCATCGGCAAATGAAGCCAATAGCGCATAAAATCGACCGGGTCGCAGCGCTATATCCTTTTTTTGTTGCCCCTTCAGGTGATGAAACCAATTCTTAACTTGCCGGAAAAACGCAAAATTATGCGTGAGTATGAATAGCTGATTGCATTCCTTTGTTCGCTCTTTCATGTAACCGAAGGCCGAGAACAAAGCATTAGCATCGAGACTTGATACCGGATCATCAATCACCACAATGCCTTTTGTCAGATCAAAGGCTTTGTCCTCCAGAGACTTCAGAAAATAAAGGAATGCAATCGCGGTACGTTCCCCCTCACTCAGGTGTAGAGCTGTTTTGCCGCTTCGCATGAGCGCATAACCAGTATCCTTGACATCAAACTTTAATTCGTCTCGCCCTAGGTAAGCTTGGAGCTCACGGTTCAGCTCTTCTGCGGGTCGCCGGTGCTCGATAATTTCGCGCTCAATGTCGCTAATCTTTTTTTCCAGTTCTGCAGGATCACGACTTGCATCAGTGTGGGCAATCTCAGCTTCCGTTAGCGCTTTAGCCAGCGCGTCGAACCTCGGCAACGCTTCCAGCACATAATCTTGCTCCAGGTTATGGCAGGCTCGCTTAATTTCATCATTCAGGTTGCTAGTAATCGTTTCGTGTTTGTCGATGATGGCGTTGACCGCTTCAATAGCAGTGGATAGCAAGTTGCGAAATGAATCAGCGTCTGACCTGGCAACTTCAATTGTAAGCGGCACGAATGGTGTAGCCTTTTTTCTTTCCAAGGCAACCTTGAATAAACCGAGCGACCGAATGAGGGATTTGATTGATTGTTTTGCTTGCTCTACGGCGGGTTGAATTTCTCCTGCCAGCTGATCATAGAACCTAGATTCATCGGGAAACGTCACAGCTTCCAGAGACTGACACTGGAGCTCTATATTGCTGATGGCTCGTTCAATGTCCCGCTGAAAAAATGCGAGGGCATCGTTGAAGTGCGCTTCAAGTTCTGCTCGTCGAGCAGAAGATAATTCGTTACCACAAAACCGGCAGGTGTCTGTCTCGTGTACTCCCTTGTGAAGGGACAGGCCTTGTTGCACCCATGCGCCTATGACAGGGTCGCGCGCCAACGCTTCTATGACTTGGGAAACAATTGATCGTTTCAGCAGCTCCGCAGTTCCTGTACGCAGCTGCTCGACATCTGGAATAGATATTGAAACTCTGGAAATAGACAGTTTCGCTTGCAGCTCCTTTTGCTTACGCAGAAGCGTTTTTTCCTCATCTGAGAGAGCCTTTGGTTGTGGCGACTTACCTTTTAGTTTTGTTATAGCCTCCCTGAAACGTCGCTTGTCATAGTTAGCGTGCTGCATAGAACCTAGCAAAGCTTCCTTAATGAGTTTCGCTTTCTCGACACAGAAATCATCTAATGCCCTGTCTGCGTTTCCTTTATTTCTGATAGCTTTGGCTACAGCCTCGCGTGCCACAGCAAGATCAGTCTTTAGCGACTCAACCTGTTTTTGCTGGGTGATACTCTCCGTTCCTAGAAAGTAGATTGGGGCAACATTACTTTCACCAATCGCCTCAATGGTTCTGGCGACAAAATTGCGGTTGAATACACGGATAGGTGGTACGTTCGCAGTGGTGATGTCGACACCAGAAATCCTGTTTCCGTTGTCCAACTCGAATTCCACCTCGCCTTCGTAAATCGCGCGCTTTTCCTGCAAATTCTCGAACAGTGATGAGAGCGTAGTCTTGCCTGAACCATTCCAGCCGTAGATAACGTTGAACTGCGCAAACGCAGGCAATTCATTCGGCCAGACAAAATCCCGGAATACCCGATGCTTTTTGATTTTCGCGAGGCGAGCAATCCTCACACCGCCACCTCCCCGTTCATCAGGCGCGGCAGAAGCAGGTCGCGGGCTTTGGCAAGCAACTTGTTTTGTTTGATGATGTTGCCGATCAATATAAAGTTCTTTGACGCCTCTTGCTCAAAGTACTTTACAAAACTCTCTGGCGGACAAAGCACAGTCAACCTCATAAGATCCTTCGGATACACATGGGGCTGAGCTGCGCCCTTTTGAAGCATAGAGATTTCCGATTGTTGTGATGTAAGTAACAGGTAAAAATAATAAATGTAGTCCGTAGAATCAGCGCCAACATATGAACAATCGGAAGCCCAAATATTTTCATGATATAGATTTACGAAGCCGGCATTTGCACCAGATGCGCTAACAGTTATGACGGGGCCGTCAACATTTGCGGCATTATGAAAATAAGCTGGCGTCAAACCACCCGCGACAACAGGCACATCACCTTCTACGGCAGTCTCTTTTGTGATGTTTTTCCCTTTTTTGATTTCTATCGCATCACCCAGCGGCTTCTTCTCCCACCCCTCCGGCACGCCGTCTTTGATTTTGACGTGTTCGTGGCCGGGGAAGCGCAGGTGGACGAACCATTCCTTGTAGAGCAGCCGTGCGGCCTGTTCCAGCAACTGTATCCGCCGCTGGTTGTTTTCAATCAGGTCGTCGTAGGCTGAGAGAACATCAGCAATACGTGTCTGCTCATCAACTATTGGAACATCAAACTCAAGCGAGAGCAGTTTTTCCTGGCTCAGATTGTCTTGGGTCGCGCCCTGTGAAAACTGTTGCGCACGACGTTTGATGGTTGCGTCGAAGAGATACTTAACGAACCGCGCATCAGCTTCGTGAGGGTCTGGTGTGAAGCCAATAACGCTGTCTGGAAAGCAAGCGTCAATGCCAAGGATAGCCGTGTCAGCGATATTGGCCGCAATGGTGATACAGAGTGTTCCAACCGGCCAAAGCTTACTTTGCGCAAGCCCTGCATCACTGTAGGTTTGCGTATAGTCGTTGATGTAAAGGCCAGCATGTTTAACATCGCCCGTCTGGATGAAAGGATGTGGGCCACCGTACAAGTGGGCAGCATCCCTTGGCCGATGCCGAGAACGACCACGCGAAACTGATCCAAGTTGATCGAGCCGCTTGGGTTGCCAACTCATTCTTGCCCCTCGTCCCGCGCCAGCTCCGCCTCAATCTCTTCCACCGTCGGCAAGCTTCCTCTCAACTCTTCGGGCAGCCGATCCACAATCTGTGTTTCCCACTCAGCGACGCCGATGGGTTTGTTGAAGCCGCGCAGGGCGTATTCGGCTTCGAGCTTGTTTTTGGTGCGGCACAGCAGCAGGCCGATGGTCGGCTTGTCGTCCGGGTGGCGCAGCAGGTCATCCACTGCCGCGAGGTACATGTTCATGGTGCCCACAAAGCCCGGTTCGAACGGCACGGCCTTGAGTTCCACCACTACATAGCAGCGCAGTTTGAGGTGGTAAAAGAGCAGGTCGAGGTAGTAATCCGCACTGGCAAATTCAAGATGAACCTGCCGCCCGACAAAGGCAAAACCCGCGCCCAGCTCCAGCAAAAATCGTTGAATATGGTCTATCAACGCCTGCTCGACTTCGCGCTCGCGGCGCGGGTCGGCGGTGCCGAGGAAGTCGAACAAATACGGGTCTTTGAAAATCTGCGCCGCCATATCCGATTCTGCGGGCGGCAGGGTGGCGTTGAAGTTGGTGATGGCTTTGCCGTGGCGCTCATGGGCGTGGGCATCAATCTGCATTTCAAGAATGTTGCGCGACCAGCCGTGTTCGATGCTCGCCTTGACGTACCAATGGCGCGTGTCCGGGTCTTTGATCCGCTGCAAGAGCCGGATGACATGCCCCCAGGGCAATTGTGAAACAAGCTGTTTCACTATTTGTGCGTCGGGGTAGGCGGCCGCGAATGAGCGCATGAAGAACAGGTTACGCGGCGACAAGCCGCTCATGTCCGGGTAGGCGGCACTGAGGTCGGCGGAAAGCCGGTCGATGACCTTCGCACCCCATCCTTCGCGCTCTTGCCGTTCCAGGATCAACTCGCCAATATCCCAATACAGCGTGACCATGGCGGAATTGGCGGCCATGACGGTGCGCAGGCGCGCCGTTTGAATGCGCTGTTTGATCTCCGCGAGGATGGTCGCATAATCGTCTGGCAAACCGGCGTGTGACGGTGGCGCGGGAAAAGATGCATCCTCCCGTTTGCGGCCACGCGAACCGCGCCTGGCGCTGATTTCGGTGGTTGGCTTCTTCATACCCCCAATTCCTCAAAATTCTTTTTGATGGTTGCGGCCAACGTGACGGCCTCGACGTTAAGGTCTTCCAGTTCGACGTGGATTTCGCGCAGGGTCTCCTCGAAGTCGAAGTTTTCGTCCTCGATCTCGGGTGCGACGCCGACGTAGCGTCCGGGAGTGAGGCTCCAGTCGTTGGCTTCGATTTCCTTGATGTCCACCAGTTTGACCAACCCTTCCACGTCGCGCAGCTTGGCCTCGGGGAAGCGTTCGGTGAGCCAGTGAGCCTGTTTCCAGAAATAGCGCACCTGCTTGAGTTGTTCGACGGCGAGTCCGCGCGCTTCGTCGGCGGCCTTGCGCGCGCGGGTGATGTCGCGGCTCACCCATGCGTCGCTCTCTTTGGCGTTGCATTCCTTTTCGCAGGTATCAATCAGGCGGGTGGCGAGTTTGTAGATGAGATCGGTCTGTTTGATCAGATCGCGGCTGGCATCACTCAATGGCTCATATTCTTTGGTGAGCTTGAGAAGTGCCGAATTGGTATCTGGCGCGGCTTCCCATTGTTTGGCAGCTTTTTGCGCGCTTTTGTGGAACTGCTCGATGTCTTGATCGAACAGTGCGGCCTCTTTTGCAAGTTCCTTCAGTACTTCTGTGACCCTCTCCCCTCCTTCGACGTGCTCAGGGCAGGCCAAGCCCTCTCCCGCATGCGGGGGAGGGGAGCTTTTCGGCAGGCTGTTAAGGAACGGCATCAACGACTTCCCGAACGACTTCATTGCCTCGGAATATTCAGGCAATGGCTGTGCCATATTACCCGCTTCATCTTCCAGATCAAAACAGGCTAGCGCTTCATCCGCGACATCGCCGAGATATTGTGAAACCAGTTCCAGATAGCGCTCGGTCTCGCCCCGGTAGAGCCAGACGATAGCTTGCAGGTTTTGTTGTTGCTCAGGAGAGAAGTCGTAAATCTTGCGCGTGACTATCCGATAGACGTTGCGTGCATCGATCATCAACACCTTGTTCTTTTGCGCCTTGGGCTTGTTGCGGTTTATGAACCACAGTTCGCAGGGTACGGTGCGGGTGTAGAAGAAGTTGGAGCGGATGGCGATCATGGCATCCACGTCGCCGGTCTCGACCAGCTTCTGCCGCACTTTGGCCTCGCCGCCACCGGCGCTGGAAGCTTGTGAGGACATGACAAAACCGGCGCGGCCCTTTTCGCTCAGGTAGCTGTAGAAGTAGCTGATCCAGACGTAGTTGCCGTTGCTGACCTTCCCCTTGGCATTAACGCCGGGCAGGCCGAATGGCAGACGCGGATCGCTCTTGACCTTGTCGGCGTCGATCTCGTCCACGTTAAAGGGTGGATTTGCCATCACGTAGTCGGCCTTGCCGACCAGCTCGTGCGGGTCTTCGTAGTAGGTGATGGCCTTCTGGATGTCGCCTTCCAGGCCGTGCACAGCAAGGTTCATCTTGGCCAGGCGGATGGTGGTGGCGTTCTTTTCCAGGCCGCGGAAGGTGAGCCGCTCGGTGGGGCTCTGGCCGTACTCTTCGACGATGCGCGCGCTCTGCACGAACATGCCGCCGGAGCCGCAGGCTGGATCCAGCACCGTGCCACGCTCTGGGTCGAGCACGTGGGCGATCAGCGAAACCAGCGAGATGGGCGTAAAAAATTCGCCGCCGTCGTGTGCCTTCTGGTCGGCGAACTGGGTGAGGAAGTATTCGTAGATGCGACCGAAGACGTCGCCGGAGACCTTCTTCAGCTCGTCGGGGTTGAGGGTGCGCAGGAGCTGGCCGAGGACCTGGTTGTCCAGTTCCTGATATTCGTTTTTGGGCAGTACGCCGTGCAGGTTCTTGTAGTCCGCCTCGATGGAATCCATCGCTTCGATGATGGCGCGGGCGCGGTCTTCGCTGTCGGGCAGCGAAACGAGATAATCGAACTGCGCCTTGGGCTGCAAAAAAATGGCGCTCTGCCTGGAAAAATCCTCCTTGGTCAACGCCCGCACCTTGCCGCCGCGGCTGGGCAGGTCAGGCTCAATCTTTTCCTTCACCGCAAGATAGCGGCTGTAGGCATGGCGCAGGAACACCAAGCCCATGACGGGCAGGAAGTATTCGTTGCTGGCGTAGTTGGAATTGGCGCGAAGGTTATCGGCCGCGCTCCACAGGCGTTTTTCGATTGCTTCGATGTGTTCGAGTTGTGACATTCGGCATTTATTCTCGTAGTTTAATAGGCTGACCGGATATCGCAGACCTACTTTAAGTGGCCAGCGTTATTATGACTTACTGGCTATGTCAGCGCCAAGGCATCTTCGTAGAGCCTCATCAAGTGATCGTCAGACATATCTTCGAGCCTTGACCATCCGCTTCTGGCACACAGCGTATCTTCACGCCTCGCCCGACATCGCCTGAAAGCCGATGTTCAAAACGCAAAATCTCTGTAGTCATACCCTATTGATCTTGATACCGGCGGTCGGCGTGTGACCGGATTGCCTTGGGAGCAAAGCTGATCCGGAGGCGGTTGATTCACTGTCAGCCGGTGTAATCGATAATCAGCGGCGCGTGATCGGAGAAGCGTTGCGCCTTGTAAATAGCCGCCGCCTGTGCCCGCGCGGCGATGCCGGGCGTGGCGATCTGGTAATCGAGGCGCCAGCCGACATCCTTGGCCCATGCCTGGCCGCGATTCGACCACCAGGTGTAAGCCGCCAGTTCGGGATGCAA
>Ga0209343_10007490_pt1 | contig 12835 bp, 8 predicted proteins | sample RifCSPlowO2_02_FD_184026 | JGI IMG/M metagenome (GOLD analysis project Ga0209343, IMG submission 184026) | Groundwater microbial communities from Rifle, Colorado - Rifle CSP2_plank lowO2_0.2 (SPAdes) (version 2) | ecosystem: Environmental > Aquatic > Deep subsurface > Groundwater | place: Rifle... | reverse complement strand
ATGTTGAGAAAGGCCCCAGATACGAGGCGGGCCGCTGAGGCGCGACGCAGGCGTACTAGCAAGTACGTCGAGGAGCGACCGATCCCTAAAGGGACGTGTATACACGTACATGAGCGGCCAACGAAGTAGATGGGCCTTTGTCAACATCCTGTTAAAATGAGAATTGTCTTTTTATGGATTGTGGCAATAGGTGGCACAACTGCCTTCATTAGTCGTTTGGGCGCGGAAGCCATTGAAGTGACAGGTTGCCGCCGTACCACCACCGCAGGAATACTCAGAGGCGTCCGCCGTGGGCATGGAGTCACGGTTGCCATCGGCATCGATAAAGAGGGGATACCGTAGGATGTAAAAGATGTGGCCTGGGATATTTTCAGGATTGTCCCCGAAGTTGCTTAAGGTATGGACATCAGAAATCCCGCCCGAATCGAGGAACCAGGGATTGTCGATGAGAGTACCCCCTTCATAGTCGGTGTGGGGATAGGTCCAGTGGCAGTCGTAGCAGGTGGCGACATTGCCTGGATTGGCCGGGACCTGGAGCTCCCCATTGACGACCTGATCGGAAGTGACATCGCCAAACATCAGGGCATGACAATTGAGACAGACCCCTCCGGACGAATCGTAGGTATCCGTAAAGGTGATGGGGTTCCCATGACAGTTGGCACAATAGGTGTCGGCGGATTGGGAGTTGTATTGGTTGGAGAAATAGGTTCCGTGACCCGTCCCTCCCGGCCAACTGGCCTCATGAAGGACCTCACCCGTCTGATGGCACTGGGTACAGGCGGTATTGTTCATGACTCGATTGTAATCGGCGCCATGGCATTCGGTACAAGCCTCCGGGTCTCCATTGTCGACCAACTGTATAAAGGTGGTCATGTGTTCCGAACTATAGCCGTTGACCCAATTGGCCTCTGTGTGGGGAAATTGGGGATGGCATTCGGCGCTCTTGCAACCGGGGATGGAGGGTGGATTGCCGGCAAAGTCAGCTCCGTGGCAACTGGCCGAGTCACAGCTATTCTTTCCATCACCATAGGCGGCGAGACCGTGTTCTTGAGGGACTCCATTATCGGTCTTCCAGCCTTCGAGGTGGGGATAGCCCGGATGACATTCAAAACAGGACTGACCCGAGATGCCCCCCATCAGGTCATCGCCATGACAGAGCTCACAACTTGTCTTGTTGTTCTCCAAGGTTGTGAGGACATAGGCCCCGTGACCCTCGTAGTCTTCCCATGGGGTCCCCGGGTGAGGGAAGGAGGGGTGGCAGGTAAAACAGGTCTTTCCATTTTTCTCGGTTTTTAGGTCTCCCCCATGGCACCCTTGACATTTTTCGGTGTTCTCATTGTAGGTGACCATGACGCGTTCCCCGTGGCCACCATTATAAGGGAGCCAGACGGTGTCTTCAGGATGGGGATAGTCGGTGTGGCAGCTAAAACAGTTTTTGTCCCCAAGGACTGTTTTATAATCAGTCCCATGACACCCCTCGCAGGTATCTTTTCCGACTTGGAGGGTTGTCGGCCCGTGTCCCGTGGACCAGGCGGCGGAGTGGGGATAGAGGGTATGACAGGTGGTACAGGAGACATTGGAAAGCCCCCCAGAAAGATCCGGTCCATGACAGGCCGTGGCACAGGTGCCTTTACCTTTTTGATTGACGAAGATTCCATGCTCGTCCGGGTCTTTCCAGCTAGAGGCGTGGGGATATTGGCTGTGGCACTGGAAACAGGAGACATGGGCGTCTCCACCCGTCAGGTTTTCACCATGGCAACTCTGGCAGAGCGTCTTTCCGTCGCCCTTGGCCGTCAGGCCATGGTTGGAGGGGAGATCCCAGTCCGTCGTGTGAGGGTAGGTTGTGTGGCATTTTTGGCAGGAGACCCCCGAAAGCCCCCCCTTAAAGTCCGCACCATGGCATTGGGTGGCGCAGGTCTGTTTCCCAAAATTGAGGGCCACCGCCCCGTGTACCTCCTTTTTGACCCAACTCGAGGAGTGGGGATACAGGGAGTGACAAGTGACACAGGTGGGGATGGATTCTTGGCGATCGGAGACGATCTTGTGGCACTCGAGACAGTCCGTGAGGCCATAGGTGAGGACGAAAGAACCATGGGAAGCCGCCCCTTCCCATCCCTCGAGGTGGGGGAAGATCGATGGGGCCCCCGGATTTTCCTCGGGAAGGACGTCTGATTCTTCGCTCTCTTGATCTTGGGAATCAATGGAGGTCTTTCTCGTGGAGCAGCTTGAGAAAAAAAGGCCTATAATGGCAAAAGAAAGGAGTATGAGGACAATAATCTTATTTTGTCTCGGCAACGAAATATCCCTTTTCCCCTCCCCCGAAGATAACTGATTCAATATCAAAAGAGGCCGTTCCTGTCCATGATGTAGATCATCATTCAATCCCTTATCGTGAGGAAAATAGGGCATGGAAGGTCTCTCTAAAAATACTGATCTATATCATAACAACCGACTTTATTTTGTGGCGATATGTCCTTAGTTGTGATTCGTCATGGATTCAGGTATGAGGGGGATAAGAGAAAAAGATGAGATGTCTATTATTTTTATCCGTTATTTCTTTCCTCTGTCTGGCGCAACCCCTTTATGCGGGCAATTTTCACCTGGAGACCTCGGCCATCGGTCAATTCTTGGAAAATTCCCAGGCCCAACAAGAGCTGCCCGTGAGTGGCTTCTTGGGTCTTGAGGTCGATAAGCCCGAGTGGGACAATCTCTCCCTTGATACCAACATGCGCCTCTTTCGGGATTTCAAGCAAAAGCTCGATGACTACGATCTCTATCAGGCCGTCCTTCACTGGCAGGCCCTCCCGGCCTTAAAGATCGATTTTGGGCGTCAGATGATCAGTCAGGGATTTTCTGTTGAAGAGGCCGATGCCCTTATGATGACTCTGACCCCCATCCCCTATGTCGATCTTACCCTTTATTCCGGTGTCCCCCGAACGGTGGAGCGGGGGGACTTTAGTAAAAATGACGGTATGCTCTCCGGTCTAGCCCTGGGACTTAAAGATATTCCCAACACCAATGCCCAGATCCAGGCGTCGTGGCGCAAGCTCAACATCAGACGTAATGATATGCGACAAAATGACATGGCGACAGTGGGGGCCCATTTTTCGTATGAGGTTCCCATAGAGATCGCCCCTCTCTTTTATGGACTCTGTGAATACGATGTTACGGCGCGGGTCATTGATCTCGCTACACTGGGTTTTGATATCTATCCCCACGATCGCATTGCACTCAGTGTGGAGGGCAACTACTTCAACATCAATCGTGATCGCAATCAGCAAACAATCTTGAGTCTTTTTACCACGGATCGAACCTGGCAGGGTCGCCTGGCCTCAACATGGACGATCATCCCGGATCTTCTTGACATTGTGGAGAGCTATGCCTTTCAGACGATGGAGATCCAGACCAATGTTGTCCGACGCGGTCATGTCCTCGACAGCGCCTTTCAGATCACGCTGGATTTCATCGGACTCTACATAGAACCGGGCTATTATTTTACCGACAGTTTTGGGGGCCGCCTCCATGGGGGACGTGCCCTGGTTCATGAACAGTTTACGAAAGAACTGTATACCGAGGTCAATGTGGATTATTCCAAATATACCAAGGTGACCAACGACAATGACATCGCCTTCTCGACAGTGGCCTGGGCGGGTTATGAGGTCATCAAGGGGCTGACCCTCTCGGGGGGTTTTGAATATAACAAGAATAATGAGTCGAATAAGGACTATCGCGGTTCTTTCAAGGTGGAGTATAGATTCGATCATCGTATTTGAGGAACTTTATGAAGCCATCCGTCAAAAGAAATATCTTTATGGCAGTATTCGGTGTTGGGCTTTTGTCTTTTTTGTCGGTTTCTGGAGTCGCCAAGGGGAAAAAAGATTTTCACCCCTTTGATCTCTTTACGGACGAGATCCATCACGGGATGCACGATGATTTTTTCAAATCTGTTCCGGAGAGGATTTCCTGCGAGACGTGTCATGTGAGCGATGATTCCTATGAACGGGGCAAGCGCAAGGTCAATCCCAAGGGCTGTCATTTTTGTCACAATCCCAAGCTAGGGCCCGAACCCGCAAAAGAGCCCCCCATGGATGCCACGAGCACCCCCTGCAGTACCTGTCACGTCAATGGTTGGTTTCCCAAACCCAAGAGTCACAAGGCGGGTTGGAAGGAGAAGCATCAGGTCTATGCCAAGAAGGATCCCGACTACTGTACCCAGTGTCATAGCAATAGTATGTTTTGTCTCGACTGCCACAAAAAGAGGGATACGGTGGCGAAGAGGGGTCACGGGCGCAATTTCAGATTTACGCATTCCATTCAGGCCAGGGCCAATCCGAGAAAATGCGATGCCTGTCATACGATCAATTATTGCCAAAATTGTCATGCGGGGAGGGGGACGTCGAAGCAATGAGGTCGTTACACACATTTTTTATACTGTTGGGGCTTTCTTTTCTCTCCGTTTCCTGTGGAGGAAGCGTCGTGAATGAGGGGGAAAACTATGGGGACCTTTTGGGAACGACCGACGGGCTTGTCCTTACCCAGGACGAACACGAGGCCGGGTGGGGGCGTTCCGAATGTGATCTCTGCCACAACCTCGAAAACATCCACCTGACCAACCGCACCAGTCTCAATATCGACATGGAGGCCATCCGGGAAGACGTCCTGGCCGAGGGGATCACCAGTTGTGTGACCTGTCATGGGACGAATGGGGTGGAATAAGGTTGTAACTAGCTGAATTAAATCAAATATTTATCGCTAGCGAAGAGAGGGAATGGTGATTTATTTCTTGCATTTTTTTTTCATTTGCAATAATAAGGACTCATAAATAAGTCGCGTTTGAGATCTAGGGCATAGTGCCCCATGAGCCTCTTTAGCGGCGCCCAGCCATAAGGAGGCATTAATGGGTAAAAAGTTGTATGTAGGGAACCTTCCCTATACTGTTAACGATTCAGCGCTTGAGGCCCTCTTCGCTGAATGTGGAACCATCGAGTCTGCGACAGTCATCACAGACAAAATGAGCGGGCGTAGTAAGGGTTTTGGTTTCGTCGAGTTTGCATCGGACGAAGACGCCCAAAAGGCCATTGACACGATTAATGGCAAAGAGATTGACGGTCGTGCCTTGACGGTCAATGAAGCCCGACCCAAGGTCCCGCGTGATAGTCGTGGCGGTGGATTTGGTGGCGGTGGTGGCGGCGGCGGCGGTCGTGGCGGTCGCGGTGGATTTGGTGGCGGTGGTGGCGGCGGACGCAACCGGTACTAATCCCGTTTTTTATTGTATAAAAACTGAAAGAGGCGCCTTCCCGAAAGGGAGGGCGCTTTTTTTTTAACGACCTGACCCACCGGCCTTTTTTGCATAATAAATGACCGCAGGGGGAAAGTTGAGAACGACAGGCACAACGCGAGTTACGGGGAATTTTTCCTTTATTTTCTTGATGTCAAAGAGGGAATGTTGAAATTGGATATACATTCCATTCTCACTCAGTGCCTTGCTAATGATGTCGATGAGGGAGAGGGCCCTTTTCTTGCCAAGGGTTCTTAGCGGGATACCGGAAATCACAAAATCGGCCTTTTTTATTTTTTTCAGATCCATTTCTAAAAGCAGATTTTCAGCGGATTTTGTGATCACTTCTACACGGTCGTCTATGCCTGCCTTTGTGAGGTTGTGTCGATTGTCCCGTGCCAGTGTGGGGTTGATCTCAAAGGCGAGGATTTTTGCCTTAGGGCATTTTCTGGCGAGTCTTCTTGTCAGGGCGCCATTGCCGGCCCCCAGTTCGATGATCAGTCCGTGGTATGTCGCTGGGATGGGGGCGATCATTTTTTCGATCAGGACCCTTTGCGAGGGCATGATGCCGCCGGTTTGTGCGGGTTTTGCAATGCCCGCCCAGATAAAACGCAGGTATGTTTTAAGGGTATGGGTCATCGGGTTCTCCATGCTTATGCCCCAAAATGCAGGTGAAGACAAACGGATTTTTTGTTCCTGTCTATTGGCCTTTGGAGGGAGGGCGGAATTTGAATTTCTTAGTGTTTTGGCCCTTGGGGAGGAGGTGAGGCAACGGGGGTAGCGATCACGACCGCATCCACCATGCGTGACTCTCCCTGCGGGGCATCGACCATGAGGAGGGTTTCCCCGCCCACATCGACCGCAACCAGTTTTCTCTTTCCCGTAAGTTCGGGGGGATGTTCGTGCCAAAACCAGGACTCATAACTCCTGGCCAAGGTCACGTCCGGATCTCCTCTAAAGACGACATCGATGTCCCCAAAGGGATCTCCTTGGTGCAAGAGGATGGGAACAGTGCTCCTCACATCAAACTGATAATCCTCCTGTGCGGGGGTCTTATAGGCGGTCACATTGGCAATGTCGCTCGAATAATAGGCCACCCCCCCGGAACGGACCACAAAGTCGCGCAGGGCCTCGGCGTGGGCATCATGCATCCTGCCCGCCATCTGGCTCGCCGCCGCCATAAAATCTCTGTCTTGGTGAGGACTGGTGCCAAATTTTGCCCCGAGCTTTTGGTTCGTTGCTTCAATTAAAAAAGTGGGGATCTGACTGACAAGCATGGATGAAATCAACAGGTCCGCCCGCTCCGTCCCTTCCAACACGGGAACGGGGATAGGGGTCTTGGCAAAGACCTCTTGGATCCGGGTGACCGCCTGATAGCCCGTTGTAGCGGTCTGGATGATTGGGTCGACCTCTTGGGAAAGGCGAAAGATCGCCCCCCCGCTCAAGTCCCGGACTTCATAGGAGACGTATTGATGAAGATTCTTGGGAAGTTGCGCCATAGCCACCTTCATGGAGGCCTCATCGATATCCACCAGCACGACTCGATATTTCTTGGCCAATTCTTCCAGGGGAATATCCGCACAACTCCCCGCCCCCAGGACCATGACCACCGGTCGCTTTTTTGGATCGGTTTCTCCTTGACCCGTTGGCCTTCTCTTATCCAATTCTTGAGTGGCCTCTAAAATATGACGCTTGTTGGTTGTGAAATGTTCCTTCCAATAGGTATTCTTTCGTTCCTCGGAGACGGTACGGAGCTGTGTCCCTCGGGCCTCTACCTCTAACCACCTGATCCTCTTTTGGCGTGCTGGTTCTGGGAGTTGAAACCGCGCCCGATAGGTCTCCAGCTGGGCCCCAGGGATGGGGACCTGGAGGGCCTGGGGATAATGGATCGTCAGAAATTGGGCGAGCGAGTAGGCCTCCATCCCTTCATCGATTTTATGGGGATCCCCACTGGGGTTATCGTTGAGGAACGTACGGACTTGATTTCTTAAGCGATCGTTGCGAGCCCCCTCCTCCACGAGACCCAAGATCCCCTGGAGGTCCAGGCCCGCTAGCCGGTCCATCTTGAATGTCATATCAACCCTTCTATCGGAGGGGGGGAGGGAAGGTTGCTAAAAACCTGTAGGGGGCAAAACTTCTCGGCTTCGGTGAGGGAAATAAGCGTTCACAACCGTTCTCGTCGCCCCAATACTAAGGAGTTCAAATCCTACTCTACATAGGAAACGCTTTACGGAACCAGAAGGCTACATTAACAAGCCCTATTAACGCAGGCACTTCCACCAGAGGGCCGATGACAGCCGCGAATGCCGCGCCGGAATTGATGCCAAACACGGCTACGGCAACAGCGATTGCCAATTCAAAGTTATTGCTGGCGGCGGTAAATGCAAGTGTCGTGGTTTTTGGATAGTTGGCACCGACTTTTTTCCCCATGTAAAAAGAAACGAGGAACATCACGACGAAATATATCAAGAGAGGAACCGCTATTCTTAAAACATCCAGAGGCAACTTAACAATGTATTCGCCCTTGAGTGAGAACATGACGACAATGGTGAACAATAGGGCTATCAAGGTGATGGGACTGATTTTGGTTATAAATTTCTGTTCATACCATTCTTTGCCCTTGAGCCTTTTGAGCGTGAACCTTGTCATAAAACCGGCGATAAATGGTAGGCCTAGATATATGAATACACTTTTTGCTATCTGGTTGATTGTGACCTGAACGACGGCTCCCTGAATACCAAACCATGTAGGAACAATAGTTATAAATATATAAGCATAGACCGAATAAAACAGGACTTGAAAGATCGAATTGAACGCAACAAGCCCCGCTGCATATTCGGTATCGCCCTTTGCAAGATCGTTCCAGACGATGACCATGGCTATACAACGGGCGAGGCCTATCATTATGAGCCCTACCATATATTCAGGATAGCCGCGCAAGAAGATGAGTGCGAGTGCGGTCATGAATATCGGGCCTATGATCCAGTTCTGAACCAAAGAGAGCGACAGGACCTTGTAGTCGCGAAAGACATCGCCAAGCTCCTCATACTTTACCTTGGCCAGAGGAGGATACATCATAAGTATCAGGCCTACAGCTATCGGGATGTTTGTTGTTCCCACTTGAAATATATTAACAAAGTCCTTTATTTTAGGATAAAAATAGCCACTGCTCACGCCAATTCCCATTGCCAGAAATATCCAAAGCGTTAGATAGCGATCAAGGAATGAAAGTTTTTTTGCGATACTTTTAGACATTGAAATCTTGGGACACAGTAGGATGTGAAATCCCTACTGTGTCCCAAGATTTACCCAGATTTGATGTCATGTAAAGAAATAAATTAACGGGGATTTTTTCTTTTTTGTTTTCATGGGCAGGCTGTTGACAAGGAGGGAAGGGACGGGGTATCCAGACAGTCATGTTGAAAAAGATTTTTTGGGGCCTTGTCGCCCTCATTGGGGCCTTTTCACTTGCTGTCGTGACGAGGGTCATTCGCCCTGAGGAAGAGATCAATGCCCTCTGGCTCGTGGTGGCGACGGGATGTCTTTATGTCATTAGTTATCGGTTTTATTCCGCCTTTCTCGCGAGCAAGGTCCTTTCCTTAAATACTCATTATGTGACACCAGCCCATCGCTTGAAGGACGGTGTCGATTACGACCCGACCCATCGGTGGGTCCTCTTTGGGCATCACTTTGCTGCCATTGCGGGGGCCGGTCCCCTGATCGGTCCGATGCTCGCGGCCCAGTTTGGGTATCTTCCCGGATTTTTGTGGATCTTGATCGGGGCGGCTTTAGGGGGAGCAGTTCACGACATGGTGATCCTTACGGCCTCTGTCCGGCGCAATGGGTGTTCGCTGGCCCAGATTGCCAAGGACGAGATCGGTCCCGTCGGGGGACTCGCGACGTCGGTCGCCATCCTCTTTATCATTATTGTGGCCCTTGCGGGACTGGGGCTCGCCGTTGTCAATGCCCTCACGAAGAGTCCGTGGGGGACCTATACGATCGCCATGACGATCCCCATCGCCCTTTTCATGGGGATCTATTTGGATAAAATCAGGCCCGGCAAGGTCTTTGAGATGAGTGTGATAGGGGTTGTCCTCCTCCTCGTGTCCGTTTTTACGGGGCACTTGATTCCGGGATCGTTTCTTGCCCCCGTTTTTGATCTTTCCAGAAATACCCTGGTCTTCTGTCTGATTATTTATGGCTTTATAGCCTCCATCCTTCCTGTAGGACTCCTCCTCTGTCCGAGGGACTATCTCTCGACCTATATGAAGATTGGCACCGTCTCTCTCCTCGCCCTCGGAGTCCTCCTCATGGCCCCTCCCCTCCAGATGCCCGCCGTCACTCCCTTTATTCACGGCAATGGTCCCATTATCCCAGGGACCGTCTTTCCCTTTATGTTTATCACGATTGCCTGCGGGGCCATTTCCGGTTTTCACTCCCTCATTGCCTCCGGGACGACCCCCAAGATGATTGCCTCGGAGGGGGATATTCGCATGATCGGTTATGGGGCGATGCTGGTGGAGGGTTTTGTCTCGGTCATCGCCTTGGTGGCGGCCACGATCCTCATCCCCGGCGATTATTTTGCCATTAACAGCCCCCTTTCCTTTGAGGCCCTTGCGTCTCTGGGTTTTCCTGTGGAGAAGATCAGCGAACTTTCCCAATCGGTTCAAATCGATGTCGCCCATCGTCCTGGAGGGGCCGTGTCCCTCGCGGTGGGGATGGCCTCGATCCTCTCCAACCTCCCCGGGATGAAGGCCCTGATGCCTTATTGGTATAATTTTGCCCTCATGTTTGAGGCCCTCTTTATCTTGACGACCGTTGACGCGGGGACGCGGGTGGCACGATTCATCGTTCAAGAGTTCGGGGGCCGTCTCTACAAACCCCTCGCACAGACACGATGGCTTCCCGGGATCATCCTCTCGAGTCTTGCGGTGGTGGGGGCCTGGGGATACCTCATCTTTTCGGGCAATATCTCGACCATCTGGCCCATGTTTGGGGTCGCCAACCAGATCCTGGCCGCCATCGCCCTGGGGGTGGGGACCACCCTCATCATCAAGTCCAAAAAGATCAAGTATATCTGGGTGACACTGATTCCCATGATCTTCATGTTTGTCACGACCCTGACAGCGGCCTGTGCCTCGGTCCTCCTCTTTTGGGAAAAGGCCTCTTTGGCGGCCACAACGGCCGAGATGTGGAACCTAAGATTCGATGCCGGACTTGTGGGTTTTATGGCTGTCCTGGCCGTCATTTCCCTGGGGGACATGCTTTACAAGTGGTGGGGATATCTCAAGGGGAGGGAGATGATTTTGAGAGAGGTCGTTGAAGTCGATGCTCCAAAAATTGCAATGTAGCTGGCAGAAAGATGAGTGTGGATAAAAGACAAGTCCCCACGCCGATAACAGCCAGAAGTCCGATCGAATAAAGACCACGATGGGCGCAGAAGAGGAGACTGAAAAATCCAGAGGCATTGGTGAGTGAGGAGAGGAGTGCCGCTAGGCCCGTCGAAGAAAGCACCTTGGAAAGAGATCCCCGCCCCAGCTCTTCATAGCGATGATAGATGTGGATGGAGTTGTCGATCGACATCCCCATGACGGCCGGAATGATGATCATGTTGTAAAAGTTAAACTGGATGCCGAAGAGGAGCATGATTCCCAAGAGCCAAAAGACCCCCACCATAATCGAGGCCATCACGATGGCGGTCTTCTTCCAGTTTCTGAAGTCCAGGAAGACAAAAAGGGCGATGGACAAGAGCGAGATGGCGAGGACCTGTCTCGAATCTTGAAGCATGGTCCGAAGGACGATCCCGTAGACGATGGCGTCACTCGAGGGATGGAAGGTGCCGCGCGGGGTGTCAAGATTTTCCACATCCTCTGCAAACCGCATGGCATTGCGGCCGTCATCCATCTCCAGCTCAGGGAGGGCGTTGATATAAAAAACCTCGCCCGGAATCTCCGGCCTTCCCCTGAATATCTCGGAGACCTCCTGGGGGATCTCACTTTCTTCCACAGGATTGCTTTCTTCCAGGGCCTTTTTAAAACGGTTCAGGTCTTTCTGTTGTTCTCCCTTGACCAGTTTGATCGTCGGGTCAGAGAGGAGATCTCTCATTTCCTGGATGACCTTCATCTTTTCCCCCTGATCGGAAGGAATGAGGTCATAATAGGATTTGGCCGTGTCGATGGTGGGGCTTAATTTATCTTGTGCTCTCTTTTGATCCACAGTCGCCGTCAGAATCCGGGCCTCCTCATTTCCCTCGATCACCAATACTGCGGGGTTATTGACCCGACGTGTCGTCAGGCGTTGTTTTTCTCTCGCGATCCTTACGGCGGGGAGATCCGCCCTGATTTTTTTGGAATCAAATTCAAACTTGAGAAAGGGAACCGCAAGAAAGGAGTAGAGGGAAAAAATGACAAAGACAATGAGGGAAAAATTTAGGTGTCTCGGTTTGATCCCAAACGTCCACTCTTTTCCGGTCCTCCGGGGTCTGATCTTCAGGATCTTGGTCTTTTCCAGAAAAACGAGGAGCGATGGAAAAAAACTGAAGTAGACGGCAAAGATAATCCACAATCCCATTCCCGCGATCAATCCAAAATCGGAAAATCCACGAAAATCGTTGATCATCAAGAGGAGAAACGTCACGGCCACGGCCGCCACCGAGGTCAGGATGGCCCGCCCCGTATGGGAAAAGATATCGCGCAGGGCAAGGGCCTCCTCTTTTCCAGCCCCCCTCATTTCAAAATAGCGACTGAAGATATGGATCCCGTTTTCGATCCCCAGGCCTCCCAGGATGGCGAAGAGAAACGAAGTAGAGACATTGAGTCTTGGGATAAAGAAAGAGGCCGCGGCAAATGAGATCGGTAGACTCACCGCCAGGGGCAAGAAGATAGCCCCCACGTGGAGGGGATTTCGAAACCGGATCAATAGAGGGATGAAAATAAGGATCCCTGCAATGAGGCCTACTTTTTTTAGATCACGCATGAGGGCCCGGTATTCGAGGACCTTTGAGGCCCCGGAGAAATAGACCTTCATCGTCGGATGATAATCGTGGGGGCGAAGCGTCCCCATAAAGGACTCCATCGCATCCTGAAAGACGCTTGTCTCTGCCAACCCCATCGCCTCGGGCCCTGATTCCACGGAGATGGAAAAAATCTTGCCATCGGGACTCACATTATACTCGCTGATGGTCTCGTCTGAATAGCGGCTGTGATATTTTTCTTCCAGGTCTTTGAAGGAAAACTCTTCCTCCTCTTCGAGTTCAATGAAAAAGTTTCCCAATTTTTCTTTTTGAATCTTTCGGTCGATGCGGTCGCGGATTGTTTTCAAGTCATCGAGGTCCAGGAAGATAAGCTTGTGCCGGTCAAAGAAATCATAGCCCACCTTTCGATCCACGACCTTGCCGACCCATGGAAGCGCTCGAAGCCTTTGGGTTGTGTCCTGAAGAAATTGAATGGTTTTGGCAGGATCTTCGGACTCAAAGACGACTGAGGTGCGGACCCCTCTTTCCAGCTTTTCCCTCACCCGCCACTTTGTGGCGGCCTGGAAAATCCGTTCCCGACATTT
>Ga0209343_10007489_pt1 | contig 12835 bp, 9 predicted proteins | sample RifCSPlowO2_02_FD_184026 | JGI IMG/M metagenome (GOLD analysis project Ga0209343, IMG submission 184026) | Groundwater microbial communities from Rifle, Colorado - Rifle CSP2_plank lowO2_0.2 (SPAdes) (version 2) | ecosystem: Environmental > Aquatic > Deep subsurface > Groundwater | place: Rifle... | reverse complement strand
AGAACGCCAGCTTTGCAAAAAAAGTGGAGGAAGAAGGCATTGTCTTCATCGGCCCCAAGCATTACTCGATGGCCGCCATGGGCGACAAGATTGAATCGAAAAAACTCGCTGGCGCCGCAGGCGTCAATTGCATTCCCGGCGTCAACAGCGCGATTGAAACGGCGGAAAAGGCGGTGGAAATTGCCCAAGGCATTGGCTACCCCGTCATGATCAAAGCCAGCGCGGGCGGCGGCGGCAAAGGCCTGCGCGTCGCCTACAACGACAAGGAAGCGTTTGAGGGCTATACCAGTTGCCGTAACGAAGCTCGCAGCAGCTTTGGCGATGACCGCGTGTTCGTCGAGAAGTTTGTCGAGGAGCCGCGCCACATTGAAATTCAGTTGATTGGCGACAGCTTTGGCAATGTGGTGTATCTCAATGAGCGGGAGTGCTCGCTCCAGCGCCGTCATCAAAAGGTGCTGGAAGAAGCTCCTTCATCATTCATCAGCGAGGCCACCCGCAAAGCCATGGGCGAGCAGGCCGTGGCCTTGGCCAAAGCGGTGAACTACCAAAGCGCCGGCACGGTGGAGTTTGTGGTTGGCAAGGACCAGAGCTTTTACTTTCTGGAGATGAATACCCGCTTGCAGGTTGAGCACCCGGTGACCGAGTGCATCACCGGCCTGGACCTGGTGGAGTTGATGATCCGCGTCGCCGCGGGTGAAAAGCTGCCTTTGAGCCAGGCTGATGTGAAGCGCGATGGCTGGGCGATTGAATGCCGCATCAACGCCGAAGATCCGTTCCGCAACTTTTTGCCATCGACCGGGCGACTGGTGCGCTTTCAGCCGCCGAAGGAGACCATGTTTGCGGCCGATACCAGCCAGTGGCACGGTGTGCGGGTGGATACCGGGGTGCAGGACGGCGGCGAAATTCCGATGTATTACGACTCCATGATCGCCAAGCTGATCGTGCATGGCAAGGACCGCCTTGACGCGATTGCCAAGATGCGCGAAGCACTCAACGGTTTTGTGATCCGTGGCGTCAGCAGCAGCATCCCGTTTCAGGCCGCATTGCTGGCGCATCCCAAAGTCGTTGCCGGGGACTTCAACACCGGTTTTATTGCTGAGAATTATTCAAAAGGTTTCCGCGCCGAAGATGTCCCGCACGACGACGCCGACCTGCTGATTGCCCTGGCGGCATTTGTTAACCGCATGTACCGCAACCGCGCCACATTCATCAGCGGTCAGATGGAGGGCCATGAGGTGGAGGTGGGTGAAGACTTTGTGGTGGTGACCCTGGGTCAGCAAGGGGCCTTCAAACCGACACCGGTTGTCGTCACGGAGTTTGAAGGGAAAACAGGCTGTGGTCTTGTCAGGGTGGGCGACAGTAGCTACAAAATATGCAGCAATTACCACCTGGGTCAAGTGCGTGTGGAGGGCACCTGCAATGGCGAGCCCTTCACGGCGCAGGTCGAGCGCGGCAGTCTGGCTGGCAAAAATCCGCTGGCGATCCGGGTTTCGCACAACGGCACACAGATTGACACGCTGGTACTCTCCAAGCGTGCCGCCGAGCTCTATGCCCTGATGCCCTACAAGGCGCCGCCCGACATGAGCCGTTATGTGCTGTCCCCGATGCCAGGTTTGCTGGTGGACGTGGCGGTACAAGCGGGTCAAAAAGTGCTGGCTGGTGAGCGCGTGGCGGTGATCGAGGCCATGAAGATGGAAAACGTGCTCTTTGCGGTGGCCGACGGTGTGGTGGCCAAGGTGTTGGCGGCGAAGGGAGAGAGCCTGACCGTGGATCAGCCGATTGTGGAGTTTGCATGAGTAGCGGCTCTGTTCGGCCAGCTTCGGAGCGGCCTTTCAAAGTGCTGGGCGTCCAGCAGATTGCGATTGGAGGCACCGACAAAACCCGACTGCAAAAGCTCTGGGTCGACATGCTGGGCCTGGAACTGACGGGCACTTTCAGGAGCGAGCGTGAAAACGTGGATGAAGACATATGCGCCATGGGCAGCGGTCCGTTCAAGGTCGAAGTCGACCTGATGCAGCCGGTGGACCCTGACAAGAAGCCTGCCGTGCACAGCACGCCGCTCAACCACGTCGGGCTCTGGATCGACGACCTGCCATTGGCCGTGCAATGGCTCACGGCCAATGGCGTGCGTTTTGCGCCGGGCGGCATTCGCAAGGGTGCGGCTGGTTTTGATATCTGTTTTTTGCACCCCAAATCGAATGACGAATTTCCGATCAGTGGCGAGGGGGTTTTGATTGAGTTGGTGCAGGCCCCGGCGGAGGTTGTTGTTGCGTTCGGCAAGCTGTCGGCGGGGGCGGCCTGAAGTTTGTGCGGGTCGACGCCAGATATTTGCGTTGGGTCAATAACTAACGCCTTTGTAGCACCTGGCTACGGGATTGACCCGAGAGTGAATTACAGTCCTATGCGTGTACACTTTTTCAAGCACCTTCGCAGCAGCGGTGTATCAAGGGTATAGGAGACAAAATTGCAAGCTACCAACCTGGGCAATCCGGCTTATTTTCACAAAGTCGTTGATTGTCAATGGGCCTGCCCGGCCCACACCCCCGTTCCTGAATATATTCGTCTGATTGGTCAAGGGCGTTACACCGATGCCTACATGATCAACTGGGTGTCCAACGTATTTCCAGGCATTCTCGGGCGCACCTGCGACCGTCCCTGTGAGCCCGCCTGTCGTCGCGGACGCGTCGAGGAAAACAATGGCGAGAAGCCCGAACCGGTGGCGATTTGTCGCCTCAAACGCGTGGCCGCCGATAACAAGGACGATGTCAAAGCGCGTATGCCCCAGGTGGCGCCGTCCAATGGCAAACGCATCGCCTGTGTTGGTGCCGGGCCAGCGTCATTGACGGTGGCACGTGACCTGGTACCTCTGGGTTACGAAGTGACCGTGTTTGAAGGTGAAGCCAAGGCCGGCGGCTTTATGCGCACCCAGATTCCGCATTTCCGGCTACCCGAATCGGTCATTGATGAAGAAACTGGTTACATCCTCGATCTGGGGGTGAAGTTCAAGAATAATCAGCGTGTTGACTCGATGAAAGAGTTGATGACGCAGGGCTATGACGCTGTGTTTGTCGGCTGTGGCGCTCCTCGGGGACGTGTGCTGGATTTGCCCGGGCATAAACAAGCCGAGGCTGGCATTCACATTGGCATTGACTGGCTGGCGTCCGTTTCCTTTGGCCACGTTACCAGCGTCGGACCGCGTGTCATTGTGCTGGGTGGCGGCAACACGGCGATGGACTGCTGCCGCTCCGCTCGGCGCCTGGGTGGCTCCGATGTCAAAGTGATCGTGCGTAGCGGCTTCGAAGAGATGAAGGCCTCGCCCTGGGAGAAGGAAGACGCGCAACACGAAGGCATTCCAATCATTAACTTTCATGTCCCGAAGAGTTTCAACCATAAGGACGGCAAGCTCACCGGCATGACCTTTGAGGTGGTGAGCGCGGTTTATGACGACAAGGGTCGGCGCACCTTGGTGCCCACGGGCGAGCCCGATGTGGTTTTTGAGTGCGACACCGTGCTGGTGGCCGTCGGTCAGGAAAACGCTTTCCCCTGGATTGAGCGTGACACTGGCATTGAGTTTGACAAGTGGGGCTTGCCGGTGCTGGGTAAAGATACTTTTCAATCGTCTGTTCCCCGGGTGTTCTTTGGTGGCGACGCCGCGTATGGACCCAAAAACATCATTACGGCCGTGGCGCATGGTCATGAGGCAGCGGTTTCCATCGACCGGTTTCTCAATGGCGAAGCGGTGGAGGTGCGGCCAGCACCACGCACTAACCTGATGTCCCAGAAGATGGGCATTCACGAGTGGAGCTACCACAACGATGTATCGGTCGACAAGCGCTTTGTAGTGCCCTGGGCCAAGGCCGAGGTGGCCTTGGCGAGCATCCGCGTCGAAGTGGAACTGGGTTTTGATGCGGCCACCGCCTTCAAGGAAGCCAGTCGCTGCCTGAACTGTGACGTGCAGACCGTGTTCAACCGTGACACCTGCATCGAGTGCGATGCCTGTGTCGATATCTGTCCGATGGATTGCATCACCTTCACCAGCAATGGTGACGAGGCTGATTTGCGTACCCGGCTGAAAGCCCCGGCGCACCACACGGCGCAAGACCTGTATGTTTCGAGCGAACTCAAGACCGGGCGTGTCATGGTCAAGGATGAAGACGTGTGCTTGCACTGCGGTTTGTGTGCCGAGCGTTGCCCGACGGGCGCTTGGGATATGCAGAAATTCTTGCTGAACACGACCCAGGCCGGGCCCGGGTGTCGTGACAGCCGCAAAGTTCAAACGGAGGCAGCATGAAGCGCATTGAAGCCATTAACGATTTCGTCATTAAATTTGCCAATATCAACGGCTCCGGTTCGGCTTCGGCCAATGAACTGTTTGCCAAGGCTGTGATGCGCATGGGGGTGCCGGTGAGTCCGCGCAACATCTTCCCCAGCAACATTCAAGGCATGCCGACCTGGTACGAGGCGCGGGTTTGCGAAAAGGGTTACCACGGACGCCGCGGCGGCGTTGACATGATGGTCGCCATGAATCCCCAGACCTGGGACGCGGACGTGGCCGAAATCGAGCCCGGTGGTTATCTTTTTTACGATAGCACGCGCCCCATCCCTGAGTCCAAGTTTCGCAAGGATGTGCAAGTCATCGGCGTGCCACTGACCGAAATCAGCAACGCGGCGTATACCGATCCCCGGCAACGTCAGTTGTTCAAGAACATCATTTACGTCGGCGCGCTGTCTGTGTTGCTCGATGTTGATGCCAGTGTTTTTGAAAAGCTCTTTGCCGAGCAGTTCAAGGGCAAGGAGAGATTGCTTGAGTCCAATGTGCGCGCGATCCATCTGGGGCGTGACTACGTCAAGCAGCATATTGAAGCCCCATTGGGCATCCGGGTGCGCCGATCCGACAAGGTGGGCGACCAGATTTTTACGGATGGCAACAGCGCGCTGGCTTTGGGCTGCGTCTATGGTGGTGCCACGGTAGCGGCCTGGTACCCGATTACACCGTCGTCCTCGGTGCCCGAGGCATTTCAGAAGTATTGCGACAAGTTCCGGGTCGATCCTGAAACCGGTCAACTCAATTACGCCATCGTGCAAGCCGAAGACGAATTGGCCTCTATTGGCATGGCCATTGGCGCTGGCTGGAATGGCGCGCGGTCTTTTACCGCCACCTCCGGCGCTGGCATATCGCTGATGACCGAGTTCCTTGGGCTGGCCTACTTTGCCGAAATTCCGGTCACCTTGATCAATGTGCAGCGCGGCGGGCCGTCCACCGGCATGCCCACGCGCACGCAGCAGTCTGATTTGCTGGCTTGCGCCTACGCTTCACATGGCGACACCAAGCATGTGATGCTTTTCCCGCAAGACCCGCATGAGTGTTTTGAGCATGCGGCGGCGGCGCTGGATCTGGCCGATCGTCTGCAAACACCGATCTTTGTCATGTCCGATCTGGACATTGGCATGAATCAGCGCTTGTGCAAGCCTTTCGTCTGGGACGATGCGCGTGAATACGATCGCGGCAAGGTCATGACGGCCGAGGAACTCGAAGCCGGCAAGGATTTTGGTCGTTACAAAGATGTGGACGGCGATGGCATTCCCTGGCGCACGCTGCCGGGTACGCATCCGAGCAAGGGTGCTTACTTCACGCGCGGCACTTCCAAAGACGCCTATGCCCGCTACTCCGAGCGCGGGCCAGATTACGTCTACAACATGGAACGTCTGCTCAAGAAGTTCAAAACCGCCGCCGATCTGGTGCCGCAACCGCTGCTGCGCAAGGCCCAGCAAGCCACGCGCTTCGGTGTGATCTATTTTGGCTCAACCAGCCCGGCCATGCGCGAAGCCCTGGATGTGCTCGAAGAGCAGGGCGTGCATCTGGATGCGATGCGGCTTCTGGCGTTCCCGTTCCCGGCGTCGGTTGATCGGTTCATCGCGGAGCATGACAAGGTGTTTGTCGTCGAGCAAAACCGTGATGCGCAAATGCGCTCCCTGCTGGTCAATGAACTGGAGGTTGATCCGAAGCGTCTGGTCAAGGTGCTGCACTACGACGGCACCCCCATCACGGCACGCTTCATCACCCAGGCCATCAGCAAGAATTTGAATGCGCTGGTTTCTTCCATCACTTCCCTGCAAAAGGAGGCCGCATGACCTACATTGCCAAACCCCGGATGCATCATCCAGAGCTGACCAGGAACAAGGTCGGCTACACCCGTCGTGACTACGAAGGCCCGGTTTCCACGCTGTGTGCCGGTTGCGGCCACGACTCCATTTCAGCGGCCATCATTCAGGCCTGTTTTGAATTGGATATTGCGCCGCACCGTGTTGCCAAGTTGTCGGGCATCGGTTGCAGCTCCAAGACGCCTACCTATTTTCTTGGCGCTTCGCATGGCTTCAATACCGTGCATGGACGCATGCCATCCGTCTTGACCGGTGCGAATCTGGCGAACCGCGATTTGCTGTACCTGGGCGTGTCGGGTGATGGTGATTCGGCTTCCATTGGCCTGGGGCAGTTCGCCAATGCCATGCGCCGGGGCGTGCGCATGGCCTACATTGTTGAAAACAATGGCGTTTATGGTTTGACCAAGGGGCAGTTTTCGCCCACGGCAGACCGAGGCTCCAAGAGCAAGAAGGGGGCCATCAACCGCGACAGCCCCGTTGATCTGGTCGGACTGGCCCTGCAACTGGGCGCTACCTATGTGGCGCGCAGCTTCTCGGGTGACAAGGCGCAGCTGGTGCCCCTGATCAAGGGTGCCATCGAACACGGTGGAGCGGCGTTTATCGACGTCATCAGCCCCTGCGTGACCTTCAACAATCATGGTGGCAGCACCAAGAGCTACGACTATGTGCGTGCGCACAACGAAGCGGTCAGCCGCATTGACTTCATCCCGCAGCACAGCCCGATCACGACCGAGTACGCGCCAGGCGAAGTGGTGGATGTCGAACAACATGACGGCACCATTTTGCGTCTGCGCAAGCTGCACACCGATTACGATCCGACTGACCGCTATGCAGCGCTCAGTTACATCAACGCGCACCAGGAACGTGGTGAAGTGGTCACTGGTCTGCTCTACATCGATCCGCTTGCCGTTGATCTGCATGTGTCACTCAACACCAGCGACACCCCCCTGAACAAGTTTGGTGTCAAGCAACTTTGCCCAGGGTCTCAGGCGCTCGACAAGATCAACGCAGCCCTGCGCTGATACTGGCCTGCACTTTTTCATTCATTTTTTTGAATAGGACGCAAATCATGCCTGAACGCACCGTATTTCAATCGATACCACAGCGTCATGTGGTGAGCCTTTTGCCGCAGGCCAGCGTTTGGGATGCGGCGTGCATCATGACCAAGGCCAACTGCGGCAGTATTCTGGTCATCGATGCTGCAGGGGTGTTGCAGGGCATCCTGACCGAACGTGACTTGATGACCCGCGTGCTGGCCAAGGCACTCAACCCACAAACCACGCTGGCGTCGGATGTGATGACACGCAACCCTCAAAGCGTTGGTCCCGATATGAGAGTTGCGGATGCCGTGTTGATCATGATCGAGCGTGGTTTCCGGCATTTGCCGATCATCAATACGGCGGGCAAGATCCTGGGCGTATTTTCGATTCGCGACGCCATGCCTCGCGAGATTGGCAATGCTGTCAGTCTGGCCGAGTTCAACGACCAGGTGAACGACGCCCTCGGTTAGAGCGTCGCTTCCATTGATGGCGCGGTCACTGAACCAGGGCTGTGTCCGACGCCTCCAGGTCGACCCCAGCGATGTCCGCTTGGCCGGCCAACAGCTGCAAATACTGACGCAAGGCGGTCACGTAAGTCTTTTGCCGCAGTGACATCGCAACAGCTCCTCTGACGGCTTCAAACGGCTGTTCAACCCCGGGCTCGCGCGCCAGCACTTCAACCACATGTAAACCAAAACGGCTGTGCACCAGACGCGGCAGCACACCGACCTCTGTGTGGCCAAAAAGCTCCTTGGCGAACTCGGGGGCACAGTCCGCGGCGACCAGCCAGCCCAGCTTGCCACCCTGCGCCCCGCTCGGGCAGTTGGACAGGGTGCTGGCTGCTTTGGAAAATCTGTCCTCAGCACCGCTGCCGTCATGGCAGCGTACGTCGAGCAGGGTGGTCTCGGCGCGATTGCGCAAAGCCACCACATCAACGCCTTGTGTCACGGCGAACAGAATGTGCCGTACTTCGACCCGCTCACCGGTGCTGTAGAGGGCAAGGTGCGCGGCGTGGTGGCGCCTGCAGGCCTCCTCCGAGGGCTCCGGGATGGCCAAGCTGTGCTCCAGCAAGGCTTCGATCGCGCTGCTGGCGTCTTCGCTCAATACGCCGTCGGTGGACAAGGTGTCGCTGGCGGGGAGCAAGCCCTTGGCAATGGCGGCTTGGCGCAACAGTTCGGAACAGGCACGCTGGCGCAGCTCGTCGGCGGACAGTGCCTCGTCTGGCGCGTGCAGTGCCAAACCGTTGATGCGCGCAATTTCTGCTTGAGAGGGCATGTTGACTTGCATGGGTGACTCCTTACACGCCCGCGCCGGGTTGGCGGGGCTGGTTCTGACCGGCCGGCACGTTCAAGCGACGGGCGCGTACCACCTGGTAGGGACGCACCAGATACGCGATCGTGCCAAAACCGCTCCAGACGTGGACCAGCCGGGTAAACGGAAAGATCAGGAAAATGCTCATGCCCAGGAACAGGTGCAATTTGAAAATCACGCCGGCCCCGGTCAGAAACTCGACTGCGCCCGGACGCAAGGTGACAATGTGCTGAGCCCATTCACCGAATGCCATCATCAAGCCGCCGTCCATATGTTGTGCCGACACCGGAATCGTCACCAGTCCCAGGGCAAACTGGAGCCAGAGCAAAACCAGCAGCAAGATATCGCTGGTTTTGGAGTTGATGCGGATACGGGGCTCGGACAGTCGGCGGTGCAACAGCAAGCTCACGCCGATAAAACCCAGCAGCCCTGCGATGCCGCCAGTGACCATGGCCATCAATTGCTTGTCACCTGCGCTCACGAAGCGCTCATAGACAAAGTGCGGCGTGAGCAGGCCCGCGAAATGCCCGAAGAACAGGAACAGCACACCGATATGAAACAGGTTGCTGCCCCAGCGCAGTTGTCCGGCTTTGAGCATCTGCGATGAATCGCTCTTCCAGGTGTATTGGTCCCGGTCAAATCGAATCAGGCTGCCCAGCAAAAAAACGGTGAGGCAGATGTAGGGATAGATGCCAAACAGAAAATTCTCGAACGCGTTCATTGTGGTACTCCTTCGTGCACGGTGGCCTTTGCGCTGGCGTGCGTCGCCTCATTTTTGACAAAGTGAATCGCTTGCGATTGACCCGGTTTGGCTTGCCCTTTGACAGAGCAACCGTCGAAGACCACCGGTTCTTCCCAGCTGGCATCGAGCGGCTCCTCGGCCGCGACTTTGACGGCGTGCGCCTTCTCGCCGGCCAATTCCAACAGGGCACCCAGCACGCTGGCGTAAGCGCTCTGGCGTTGTTGCAGGGCGTTGAAGATGGCATTGAAAATGTGTGCCATCTCGGCCAGAAAAGCGCGGGCTTCTTTGGGCGGCTGGGTCGACACAAACTCCAGCACCACCGGCAGGTAGTCAGGCATTTCATCTGGCCCCAGAAACAAACCCGCTTTTTCGTAGGTCTGCACCAGGTCAATCATGGCCGGACCACGTTCGCGCGAGTCACCATGCACATGCTCGAACAAGTGCAGTGAGGTGGCGTGACCCCGGTCAAACAGTTCGACGAACTCGCCCTCGAGTTCCAGCGCCTCGCTGTGCGCCAGGTGCCTGGTGAGTGCGTCGATCTCAGCCAGTCGATCCTTGCCCAGGGCCTGCTCGGCGTGAATGGCGCTCTGCATGTCGGCCAGGTCGCTTTTGAGTTCGGCGTTGGGGTAGGACAGCAGGCGTGCCAGCACGCGCAGGGTGATAGAAGCGTTTTTGAGTGCCATGGTCAGACTCCCGCCTTGATTGGAATGGTGCGGCGTTTGGGGCCGCCAAATAAACTCGTTTCACTGGCGCCATCCGAGCAGCCATTGCCAAACGAGAAGCCGCAGCCGCCGCGCACATCGAAGGTGTTCTCTGCATACTCGCGGTGCGTGCTCGGGATCACAAAACGATCCTCGTAATTGGCAATCGCCATCACGTGGTACATCTCTTCGACCTCGGCCTGGGTCATGTGGACCTGATCCAGCGCTGCGGTGTTGATGCGGCCATCGACATGTTTTTCACGCTGGTACGCCCGCATGGCGAGCATGCGCTCCAGTGCGCGCTCGACCGGCTGGGTGTCGCCGGCGGTCAGTAGATTGGCCAAATACTTGACCGGGATGCGCAGTTGTTTCACGTCCGGAATTTCGCCGTTGGTGCCGATGTGACCGGCATTGGCGGCGGCACTGATGGGCGACAGCGGTGGCACATACCAGACCATCGGCAGCGTGCGGTACTCGGGATGCAGCGGCAGGGCGACTTTCCAGTCAACGGCCATCTTGTACACCGGGCTCTTGCGTGCCGCAATCATCCAATTGTCCGGAATGCCGTCGGCTCTAGCCTGTTCGATCACCTTGGGGTCGTTGGGATCAAGGAAGATGTCCAACTGGGCCTGGTACAGATCGCGATCATGTTCGACGCTGGCGGCTTCCTGAATCCGGTCGGCATCGTACAGCAGCACGCCAAGGTAGCGAATACGACCGACGCAGGTTTCCGAACACACGGTCGGCTGACCGGCTTCAATACGCGGGTAGCAGAAGATGCACTTCTCTGCCTTGCCACTCTTCCAGTTGTAGTAGATCTTCTTGTAGGGACAGCCGCTGACGCACATGCGCCAGCCACGGCATTTGTCCTGGTCAATCAGCACAATGCCGTCTTCCTCGCGCTTGTAGATCGAGCCCGAGGGGCAGCTCGCCACGCAGGCCGGATTCAGGCAGTGCTCACACAGCCTTGGCAGGTACATCATGAAGGTGTTTTCAAACTGCCCGTAGATGTCCTTCTGGATATCGTCGAAGTTCTTGTCCTTGCTGCGCTTGGAGAATTCGCCGCCCAGAATTTCTTCCCAGTTCGGGCCCCATTCGATTTTCTCCATCCGCTGGCCGGTGATCAGGCTGCGCGGGCGCGCTGTCGGTACCGCCTTGGATTCAGGTGCCGACTGCAAGTGTTCGTAGTCAAAGGTGAAGGGTTCGTAGTAGTCATCAATTTCGGGCAGGTTCGGGTTGGCGAAGATGCGCATCAGCAACTTCCACTTTGCTCCCTGGCGCGGTTCGATCTTGCCACTGGCCAATCGATGCCAGCCACCATTCCATTTGTCCTGGTTTTCCCACTCCTTGGGGTAGCCAATGCCGGGTTTGGTCTCGACGTTGTTGAACCAGGCGTATTCCATGCCAGGGCGGCTGGTCCAGACGTTTTTGCAGGTGACGGAACAGGTGTGGCAACCGATGCACTTGTCCAGGTTCAGCACCATGCCAATTTGTGCGCGTATTTTCATGCTGCTGCTCCTTGTGTCTCTTCATCCAGCCAATCCACCTTGTTCATCTTGCGCACCACGACAAATTCATCGCGGTTGGTGCCGATGGTTCCGTAGTAGTTGAAGCCGTAACTGAATTGCGCGTAGCCGCCAATCATGTGAGTCGGTTTGAGCACAATGCGGGTCACCGAGTTGTGAATGCCGCCCCGGCCACCGGTGATCTCGGAGCCCGGGATGTTGATGATCTTTTCTTGTGCGTGGTACATCATCACCATGCCGGGCTTGACCCGTTGGCTGACCACCGCGCGCGCCGTCAATGCACCGTTGACGTTGAACAGCTCGATCCAGTCGTTGTCCTCAATACCGGCGCTTTTGGCGTCATCTTCGCTAATCCAGACGATGGCGCCTCCGCGGCTGAGCGTGAGCATCATCAGGTTGTCGCTGTAGGTGGAGTGAATACCCCACTTCTGATGCGGCGTGATGAAGTTCAGCGCAATCTCAGTGTTGCCGTTGGGCTTGACACCCTGCATGCCGGCGGTGGTCTTGAGGTCAACCGGTGGGCGGTAGCTGGTGAAGCCTTCGCCGAACGCGGCCATCCACGGATGATCCATGTAGAACTGCTGGCGACCGGTGAGGGTGCGCCATGGAATGTACTCATGCACATTGGTGTAGTTGGCGGTGTAGGACACGGTTTCGGACTCAATGCCGCTCCAGGTGGGGGAGCTGATGATCTTGCGCGGCTGCGCCTGAATATCGCGAAAGCGTATCTTTTCGTCTTCACGGTGCAAGGCCAGGTGGGTGTGGTCCCGCCCAGTTTGTTTGCTCAAGGCCTCCCAGGCTTTGACGGCAACATGCCCATTGGTTTCCGGTGCGAGCTGCAGGATCACCTCACAGGCATCGATGTCGGTGTCAATTTTGGGCATGCCGCAGGTCACCCCCTCAGCCGTTTCCAGTCCGTTGAGCTCACCGAGTTGCTTGACCTCGGTTTGTGTGTTCCATGCGATGCCCTTGCCAGCATTGCCGACCTTGTTCATCAGCGGGCCCAGGGCCGTGAAGCGCTTATACACATTCGGATAGTCCCGCTCCACCACCGTCATATTGGGTGCAGTCTTGCCGGGGATCAGGTCAATCTCGCCGCGCTTCCAGTCTTGCACGCCAAACGGCTGCGCCAGCTCGGCGGGGGAATCGTGCATCAAGGGGGTGAGCACCATTTCACGCTCGACTCCCAGATGGCCCACACACACTTCGCTGAATTTCTTGGCAAAGCCTTTGTAGATTTCCCAGTCGCTGCGGGACTGCCAGGCCGGGTCCACGGCGGTGGACAGCGGGTGAATGAAGGGGTGCATGTCACTGGTGTTGAGGTCGTTCTTCTCGTACCAGGTGGCGGTTGGC
>Ga0209343_10007488_pt1 | contig 12836 bp, 7 predicted proteins | sample RifCSPlowO2_02_FD_184026 | JGI IMG/M metagenome (GOLD analysis project Ga0209343, IMG submission 184026) | Groundwater microbial communities from Rifle, Colorado - Rifle CSP2_plank lowO2_0.2 (SPAdes) (version 2) | ecosystem: Environmental > Aquatic > Deep subsurface > Groundwater | place: Rifle... | reverse complement strand
TAAAAAAACGCAGTTACCGGGAAATGTCATTTTGCTTTTACGCATCGGACTGCTTTTGTAGGTGCGAATTCATTCGCACATAATGTTTCGTTCGGGCGAATGAATTCGCCCCTACCACCCCTCCAACTGCATTTTCCTGGTTCAAATGCATGACCTTCCGGCAAAGCTCGCAGCATCGGACGGGTCACTCAAGCAAGTTACCTGAATTATCGCTTCAGCAACGCTTCAAACTCCTCCACGGGCACCGGCTTGCTGAACAGATAGCCCTGAAAGGCGTGACAGCCGTGCTTCTCCAAAAAGTCGCGCTGTTCCCCGGTTTCAACCCCTTCGGCAATCACGTTCAGCCCCAGTGCCTTGCTCATCACGATAATGGCCTGCACGATGGCGGCATCGTTGGGATTACTGGTGATGTCGTTCACAAAGGAGCGATCGATCTTGATCTGATCCAGCGGCAGACGCTTCAGATATTGCAGCGAGGAATAACCAGTGCCGAAGTCGTCCATCGAGAAGCTTATGCCGAGTAGTTTTATTTCACGCATCTTGGCGATGGTGTCCTGAACGTTCTCCAGCACGGTACTCTCGGTCAGCTCCAGTTTTAGTAAGGAGGGCTTCGCGCCGCTTTCCAGCAGCACCTGCCGCACCTGCTCAACAAAATCAGTTTGATGAAATTGTTTGGCGCTGACATTCACCGCCAGCGCCAGGTCGCGGGTCAGCGCATCGTGCTGCCAAACCGTGAGTTGCGCGCAGGCGGTCTGCAGCACCCACAGGCCAATCGGCACAATCAGCCCAGTTTCCTCGGCCAGCGGGATGAATTGATCGGGAAACACAAATCCGCGTTCCGGATGTTTCCAGCGCAACAATACTTCCGCGCCGGTCGCCTTGCCGTGGCTGTCAACCTGTATCTGGTAATGCAGGTGGAATTGCTGCCTGGCGAGCGCCTGTCGCAGATCCACTTCCAGGGCTGCGCGTTTTTCCAGCACTGCTTGCATCTGCGGGTCAAAAAAGCGGATGGCATTGCGCCCAGCCTTTTTGACATGGTACATGGCGACATCGGCATGCTTGAGCAAATCTTCCGCACTTTCCAGATGATCGCTGAACAGGCTGATGCCGATGCTGGATGTGGCGTGGCACTCGTAACTATTCAGCAGATACGGTTGAGCCAGTTCTTTGTGTATTTTTTCCGCGACCAATTCGGTTTGGGTAGCCGCTTCATCCGGCTGAATGCTCAAATCTTCCAGCACCACCACGAATTCATCGCCGCCCAGCCGCGCCACGCTGTCACCCTCACGCACACAGCTTTGCAGCCGACGCGCCACCTCGACCAACAGCAGGTCGCCCGTCGCATGACCTTGCGTGTCATTGATAATCTTGAAGTGATCCATACCCAGAAACAGCAATGCGCCGTACCGGCCGCTGCGCGTGCTGACCGCCGTCGCCTGCCGCAAACGGTCCAGCAACAGGCGGCGGTTCGGCAGCTTGGTCAGCGGATCATAGAAGGCCAGGCGATGAATATCTTCTTCGGCTTTCTTGCGCTCGCTGATGTCAAAAAACGATCCAACGTAATGGGTAACGGCGCCATCCGGCGCTTTGACGGCCGTGATCATCAACTGCTTCGGATAAATCACGCCGTCCTTGCGCTTATCCAGAACTTCCCCGCTCCACTTGCCTTTACCGAGAAGATCCGCCCACATTTCCTCGTAGAACGCCTTGCTTTGCCTTATTCCCGGCGCACTGAGTATGTTGGGGTTCCGTCCGATGGCCTCCGCTGCGGTATAGCCGGTAATTTCTTCAAATGCCCGGTTAACCCGCAGGATTTTTGGCGTGGTGTCGGTAATCACAATCGCCGTCTGTGTTTCGAAGGCAATCGCGGCGATGCGCAATTGCTCTGCCGCCAGATGCTGTTCGGTGACACTCTGCACTGCCCCCACCGAGCGCAACGGATTGCCGGATGCATCAAACTCACTGCTGCAATGCTCGTGCACCCACTTGATACGGCCATCTGCAAACAGCAAACGATGCTCGATATCGTAAGGCTGGCGATCTTCCAGCGACTGCGTATAAGCCTGGTTTACCTTGTCGCGGTCATCCGGGTGAATCACGTTCAGGAAATTCTCGTATGACGGCGAGAACTGCGCCGGATCAAGCTCGAAGATCCGGTAGACCTCATCCGACCAGCGCAACTCGCTGCTCACATGGTTCAGCTCCCAACTGCCCAATTGCCCCAGCCGCTGCGCCTCGTTGAGCATATCCTGCCGGTATTGCAGCTCGGTTTCGGCATGTTTGCGTTCGGTGACATCCTCATGGATCAGCGCAACCTCTTGAATTTCGCCAGCCGCGTTCTTTAACGGATAAATGTAGGCGCGCACCCAGAACTTTTTGCCGGAGCTGGCCACTTCTCTGGTTGCATTCAGGTCATAGAATACAGCGGGAACTTCCGTGGCCTCGCCGGCAAAAGCTTTCTTGATATAGGGCATGATACCCAGAGCGATGAGCTGCCTGTCCTGCAGGACATTGTATTGCGCCAATGCCTCCAGTGTGATGCCCCACATATTCTCCCAGGCCAGGTTGACGCTCTCTGTGCGTCCATCTGGTGTGAATATCTGGATGCTCAATGGAGATTGCTCCATCAAGGCGCGAAAACGGTTCTCGGAGTATTTAAGTTCTTTTTCCAGAAGCTTGCGCTCGGTCACATCGTGCAGGAACGCAATAAAACAATTTACTTCCGGAATAAAGGAAGTAGACACCTCGATATCGATCAGATGTCCGTCCCGATGACGGTGCCTGGTTTCAAAACGATCAAAACCCTGCTCGATAATGAGCCGAATATGCGCCGCAATCTCTTCCGGCGTTTGTTCAATGGCCTCGAACTTGGAGAGGTGCGCACCGACAATCTCATTCCTGGCATAACCGCTGAGGTGGCAATAGGCGTCATTGACATCGATAACGTGGCCGGACTGGTCCACTTTCCATAATCCCTCACCCGAGGTATTCAGCATCACCCGCAATTCATTGAGCGCCTCGGCCTCATGCTGCAGCGCAACTTCAAGTTTCTTCTCGGCGCGGTTGCGCCCCGCCTGCAAGGCCAGCACCATCAGTCCGATTGACAGCAGGGTGACAAGATACAACCACAGCAGGAGCAGGCCCTGCCGGGCATCCTCGATGTGAAACGGCCCCAGTCCGAGACTGGTCGCCAGGACGGCAATGATGACCGGCAACAGCAGGCCCAGCGATGAACCTACCGCACCGAAGCGCATGGTCAGCCAGACGACCAGCGGCAACAACATGAAAACCAGCGGCAGGGAATTTCCGGCGGCATCATTGTTGAGAACGAATATTCCCCAGCCCGCCGCAAGCGTGACCAGACACCAGGCTAGGAACTCCAACCGCTGCTCCCATAATTCCGCCAGTCCGGCGCGGGAGATATTGATCAACAGCGGCGCCACCAACAACACGCCGACGAAATCGCCCGCCCACCATGACAGCCAGGCCGCGCCAACATCTTGCGCGGGCAGCACCTTGAATATCACCAGGCTGCCCACCCCGCCACTGGCGTTGACCAGCGCCCCGATGGTGGCAGCCATACCCACAAACAGGGTGTCGCGCGCACGATCAACCGTATTGTGGAATTTCAACCGCCGCAGCAGCCAGACGGCAAGCAGCGGACCGAGCGTATTGCCCAGCGCAATACTGCTGTCCAGCAACGGGGATGCGTCAATGGAAAAATTGGTGGCCGCCGCGCCAAGGAATATCCCCGGCCAGTAGCCATAGCCGAAGCGCAGCAAGGCCGCCACGGCAATGCCGGTGGGCAGCCAGATCAGGGGGATGTGTGTGCCGAAATAGGGAATCGCCAAGCCAAGCCTGCCGCTGGCGAAATAAGCCAGCGCGATAAGCAGCAGTTTCGCGATAAATCGGGATTTATCCTGATAATCCGGGTTTTTCGTTGATGTGATATCCGGCACGAGCAGCAAACTTGGCGTCAGGCCGCCTGCACGGCGATGTGGTCGCGCTGCGCAATGATGCGGTTGTGCTCGTCCACATAGACGAGCTGCGGGTGAAATTTCTGCAATTCCAGTTCGTTGTACATGGCATAACTGGCGATGATCAGGATGTCGCCCGGGTTGGCCTTGTGCGCCGCCGCGCCATTCACCGAAATCACCCCGGAGCCGCGCTGCGCGCGGATCGCATAGGTGGTGAAACGCTCGCCATTGGTGACGTTATAGATGTCGATCTGCTGATATTCCCGAATATCTGCGGCGTCCAGCAGATTGTCGTCGATCGCGCAGGAGCCTTCGTAATGCAGCTCGGAGTGCGTAACACGCACCCGGTGCAACTTGGATTTAAGCATGGTTCTTTGCATGTAGCACTTCCCTTTCGAACAGGGCGCGGATTATATAACAGTCAACCTGGAAAAAGCAGTTGGCGGGGTGGTAGGTGCGAATTTATTCGCACGAACAACAGGTTACATGCGAATAAATTCGCACCTACAAGAGCAACCCAATGCATCGAGGCAACATAACATTCTCTGCCAACTGCTTTTTCTGTGTTCAATCGACGAGACAAACCTCAACATTATCCAGCAATCGGGTATTGCCCAGCCGGGCCGCCGCCAATATCACCAGTTCGCGCTGCGCCAGATCATCTTGTACGGGGCTGGCCGGCTGCAAATCGGACTGGTTGCGCACCACCACGTAATCCACCAGCCAGCCACTTGCGGCAAGGGCTTCGACCGCGCGTTGCTGCAATTGTTCAAAATTGCGCTCACCCTGCAGGATGGCCTGCCGCATCTCCTGCAGCGCCCGGTACAGGAAAGCCGCTTCGCCGCGTTCGGCCTCACTCAGATACTGGTTGCGCGAACTCAGCGCCAGGCCATCCGCCGCGCGCACCGTCTCCCCGCCGATGATGCGTACCGGCAGGTTCAATTGCCCAACCATCTGGCGAATGATGTGCAGTTGCTGGTAATCCTTTTTGCCGAACAGCGCGGCCTGCGGCTGCACGATATTGAGCAGTTTCAGCACCACCGTCGCCATGCCGCGGAAATGCCCGGGGCGGGACGCGCCGCACAATTCATCGGCGATCGGCGGCGGCTCGACGAATACGGTTTGTTGCGCGGGATACATTTCGTTGACCGGGGGCGCGAATACCACATCCGCCAAGCCTTGCAACTTCGCGCAGTCCGCCTCCAGCGTGCGCGGATAGCGGTCAAAATCCTCGTTCGGACCAAATTGCAGCGGGTTGACAAAGATGCTCGCGACGACGCACTCGCCATGTTCGCGCGCCAGCCTCACCAGGTTGAGATGGCCTTCGTGCAGGTTGCCCATGGTGGGGACGAAGGCGATGGCACGCTCATCAGACAACCGTGCGCGTAGTTCGGCGATGGTGTGAATAACCTGCATCATCTATCCTCAAGCATTTGCATAGACACTCTGCCCTTCGCCCTGATAGCTCTGGTACACATGCTCGAACACTGCCGAGCATTTGGCCTCATAGAGTTCCTTGGAGTACGCACGCGGCAATCCTTCATCGAGCGCATTCTCGATCTCGATCTTCACGCGGGCACGTGTGGAAATCTTCTGACGCCAACCGAGCACCAGCAGCTTGTGCAGCTTCTCCAGCAAGTAGTGGGCGACCTTCTTCACCTCTTCGCGCTCCACTGTAGTCAGCTCCGGTGCAGGACGGGTCAGGATGTCGAAAATGGTCAGCTCTTCTTCGGACAGATTCTCGCGCACATGGCGTGTTTGCTCTTCCGTCAGGATGGTGGACAGTGCCAGCAACTCCTTGAAAATCTCGTCAATGTTGCGGCTGCCCGCGTTGTAGCTCTCGATCAGCTCCTGAAATTTTTCCAGATAGTCGGCGCGGGTCGGATTGAGCCGCACCATGCGTTCCAGTTGCGCGCGAACCGCCGCCTTCAACCGTTCGACATCGGTGTTGCTCGGTTTCTTGTTCTCGAAGCGTTTACGCAACGCAGCGAAATCTATTTTCGACAAATCAATTTGCCCGTATCCCTTGGTGGCTTGCCGAATCTTAAACGGCTCCGAGGCGATAGACTCATCCAGCAAATCCTGGATGCCCTGCATGATGTGCGAAATGTCCGGCGGCTCGGTCACTGTGCGGATGCAGTTGGCAATTGCAGCCAAACAACCGCAACGTTGCGCAAACTCGATTGCCACCGGATCGGGCTTCACCGCGCGATACAAGCTGCTGACCAATGCTTCCAACGTGAGGAAATCACGCTTGATTGTCTCCGGTGCCATCAGCCTGTCAGCGGCAGTTTGAATTGCTCCCGCCTGAACAAAGTTGGCCGTCGGCATGTTCTCGATCTCTGCCAAAGCAACACCATGCTCCAGACAATACACATTCGCGTCATTTACGGCATAGCGCAGTTCATCCGCTAATGCCTTCTTATCACGTACCGGCATCCCGCCGCTGCTGCCCTTACCGTAAATCGCCAGCGCCTTCTCCAGCGAAGCAAACACGTTGGCATAGTCCACAATCAAACCGCTATGCTTGCCGGGAAACACACGGTTGGCACGGGCGATAGTCTGCATCAGCGTATGGTTGCGTATCGGCTTATCGAGATAGATGGTTGAACAACTCGGCGCGTCGAAGCCGGTCAGCCACATCGCGCAGACAAACACCAAGCGCAACGGATCGTTGGGGTCTTTGAACTTCTCGTCCAGTTTCTCATCACTCATGCGCTTGCGATGCGGCACGATATCGATGCCCAGCTTCGCCATCTGCTCGATTTCATTCTGACCCGGTGAGACCACCACCGCCATGTCGGTCTTGTTATCCGCAGGCCAGTATTTGCGCACCTTGTCATACATGCGCAACGCGGTCGCCTTGTCGATGGAAACCACCATCGCCTTACCCTGAAAACCGCGCCCGATAAAATGCTTCACGATGTCCTGCGCCACAGTATCCAGCCGGTCGTCGCGGGTAATCAGGTGATACTGCCGCCCCAACTCGCGTTCCAACTTTTTCTCGGCTTCATCAGACAGATCTGCGTTCTCGATCAGTTCGTAGATGTCGTCGTTCAGATCTGGATTGTCGAGATGCAACTCCGGTGTGCGATTCTCATAGAACAGCGGCACCGTCGCACCGTCCTCAACGGACTGCTGGAAGTCGTAGATGGAAACGTAATCGCCGAACACCTCGCGGGTGCGCTCTTCACCTGCGATCAGCGGCGTACCGGTGAAAGCGACAAACATCGCATTCGGCAGTGCCGCGCGCATATTCAATGCCAGCGTATCGTACTGGCTGCGGTGCGCCTCATCGGTCAGCACGATCACATCGCGCCGGTCGCACAGCACCTCGGCAGATTGAAACTTGTGGATCAGCGTAAAAACGTAGCGATTATTGCCGGAGAGCAGCTCGCGCAATTGCGCGCCACTTTGTGCATGGCAGGCGGTCGCATCACTCACTGCACCACAAGCGGCGAAGGTCTTGGCAATTTGGTCATCCAGCTCCACGCGGTCGGTGACGACTACAAATGTCCAGTTCCCCGGAATTTTGCGCAGCACCTTCTGCGCAAAGAACACCATCGAAAAACTCTTGCCGGAACCCTGCGTCTGCCAATACACGCCGCCGCGCCCGTGTCCTTCCTCGCGCGCCTTGAGCATGGCGCGGATGGCATTGTTCACGCCGATGAACTGATGGTTCTGCCCGATGATCTTGGTCAGCCCGCTCTTGTGTTCGGAAAATAGTGTGAAGTTCTCCACCATATCCAACAGGCGTGCTGGCTCGCACAGCCCGCGCAGCATCACCTCCAGCGACACGCGGCGCGGCTCGTCCTCGCGCTCGATACGCTTCCACTCGAAGAACCGCTCCCAGTCGGCGGTCAGCGAACCGACGCGGCTATCCGTCCCGTTGGAAGCAATGAGCAACGCATTCGACCAGAACAGCGCCGGAACGCCATTCTGCGCGTGCTTGTAACTGGTGAGGTTGCCATCGAACGCCTGCCTGGCGGGCACACCCGGCTTCTTCAACTCGATCACCACCCACGGCAGGCCATTCACAAAACCAATCAAATCCGGGCGGCAGGTGTAAAGCTGACCGACGATGGTCATCTGGCTCACCAGCAGGAATTCGTTGGCGGCGGGATTATCCCAATCCACCACCCGCACCCGCTCGTCCTTCTGCCCACCCCTTACCAAGTCAGGCACGGACACTTTCACTCCGTCGCGCATCAACGCCCAAAGCTCGCGGTTGGCGGCAGTAGGCAGCATTGCTGAACGGTCGCGCGACAACTCATCCACGGCGGCGGAAATTGCTTCGGGCGGTAGCGATGGATTCAGCCGCACCAGCACATTGCGCAAGCGCACGACCAGCACCACCTCGGATTTCGTCTCGCGCCCCAAATGACACCCCTCGCCCGCTTGCGGGAGAGGGGCTGGGGGAGAGGGCGTATTCCCCATCACCTCATCCGAAGCAAACAGCGTCTCCCAGCCCAACTCGGCGAAGAGCTGGATAGCAGGTTGTTCGACAAGCTGGTCTTCGGAGTAGGAGTGGGCACTCATGGTGTTTCGATCATCAGATCCACTGCACGCAGCCAAGTGCGTACCTGCATGAAGGCATCGACTTGAATCTGCTCGGCCGTCATCTCGCCCAGCGCGTCCGATTCGGCAAGAAATGCTTTCACGGTCTGCGGGCCAAAATCGTCCTCATGTCGAAACTTGCTGGCAATGTTGCGATACCCCATTGCCACCGATTCGTCCGCCAGCAACGCCTTGCAAGCCTCTGCCAGTGCAAGCGGCCCGCCCTCAAAGTTTCTCACCGAAAAATAGATGTCGTAGGCGTCCTTCTTCTTGTCGCGGCCAATGAGTGCGTAGCCCTTCATCACCAGGAAGGCCGGGATCGACGCGACAAGCAGATCGACGGCGTTATTGCGGCCGTCCGGCATCCTTCCTTCGATATGGCGCACAATGTTGTGATCCAGCGCGACCCGCCCGCCACTGGCCTCGATGACGCGTAAGCCATCGACCAACGGTGGCCGGTTCTTTCTGGTCTTGACATCGTCAGGCATCATCAGATCGATGATGATCGCAACCGGCTCGCCTTCATCCGGGCGCACCCAACGCCTGAGCTGGAACGACTTCAGATCATCAACACCGCGTTCGTAGCCCGCTGCTTCGAGGCTCTCGATCAGCGTGGCATACTCGCCTTCCAACAGCGCTTCCGGGGACAAATTCAGGTCCACATCCAGCGTACCAATATGCGATGGCTGCACATTCGGCATCAGCAACCAGGGCACGGCACCCCCCACGATCACGAACTTCTCACGGTAAGCGCCGAGCACCTGACCCAGTTCGATCAGCACCGACCAGGCTGCTGCCGAGCCGCGCTCGTCGTAGTCGCGGGCGACATCCGGCAGATTCATTTCTTCACCTGCCAAAGCGGCGTAATGCGCGTCTGGCGCAGATGCTCGGCGGCTTCGACACCACGTTCGCCGGCAGAATAAAGATCAAGGTAGGTCTGCGCCAGACCGGTGCACCAGATCCCCGGCGCAGCCTCATCCCGATCAGCAAGAATGCCTTCATCAGTGGGACATTCAATGATGACGTTCTCGCCCTTGGTCACCGGCTCCAGTTGAAGCCACTGCTGCAAAATCGATTCTCCGACTTCATCGGCGTAGAAAACCTGTGTCGGATACCTCGCAAACGGCGCCTGCCAGTGCGCGGCAGAAAACGAAGCCAGCAGAGCATGCTCACCCTGCCCGGCCGCGTTCAAAGCGGCTTTGATCTGTTGTTCAAGCGCATCGCCACGGAGCATCGTGTAATAGCGCCCTCGTTTGACTCCCCGCTTTTCATACGCATCGTGCCATGCATCCAGTACGGCATCCGCGCGCCGCAGTATCAAACCGTCCGACCTTGCCTCCGCCCATTCTCGGTCCAGCAAGGCTTGGCGCACGTTGCTCACCTGCCCGAGGCTGACGCCTGCTGCCTCTTCCAATTCCTTGACGCGCCAGATTCTGCCTGGTTCGCGCAACAGACAACGCATGATCCGGGCGGCTTTGGGCGAGAAGAGTGAGCGCAGCCCGCGCTTTTCTGCCTTCGGGCTGGCTGCTCCGGAACGCTCGATGAACACATTGCCGAAAACCAGATGGCAGTTGCCGGCGAAATCCACATGGCCAACGCCGGCCTGCCGGCAGATTTCCGCCGACTCGGGCGATATGTACGGTGCCAACAGGACTGGATAGACGTTCGGGTCAGCCAGCGCCGTCAAATAGTCCTTGATCTCCAGCACCGCCATGCGCGCCTGGCGCGGCTGGACTTGGCTTTTCACGTCGCACGCCAGCCGCCAACGATCACTGCCTGCCTGCACAGGCAGAAGAAAGTCCGGGTTGCGCGGCCCCATCAGGCCGAGTAGTGGCGCGATTTCGGCAACACCGATGGAGATGAAGGGCACCCGCGCCAGAGTCTCTCTCAGCTTGGCTTTGGCTTCCTCTTTATGTTGAATTTCGGCGTTCATGGTGATTTCAGCAAACGTTGAAAGATGTCGATTTAGTGAAATCATAAGGCAATTTTTCACCAAAATCAATTGTTTCAGCGAATGTTGAAATTACTGTAAATAATGAAAACGTTTCATCCATGGCTGATATCATCTGCCAGCCGATCACTGCAAACAGTCCAATGGCGGGCTGCTCGACGAACTGATCTTCGGTGTAGGCGTGGGTGCTCATGCTCAAGCCGACCCGACCTCGATCTGACCGGAAAGCAGGCGCGGCAGCAGCAGGTCGCGGGTGCAGCGGAGGTTGGTGGTTTGACGTTGGAGTGTGTGCGCCTGTTCCGCCATCGCAATGGTGGCTTCACCGAAGCGCTCCAGCAGCACAGATGATGGAACAAGTAATTCCGCCTTCTCGAAAGTTGTGGCGGTCACGGCAGGATAAGCCGCGCCGCTGGCGTTGTTGGTCAGGTGGCTAACGAAATCGTCCGTTGTCGTAGCGCAGTAAAGAAACGTGTACGGCACGGCCTTAGCCGTTAGCACGGCGAATCCGGTTGATGCGATGGTGTTCGTTTCGGGGTGCATAACCAGCGCATGAGAGCGACGGTTGGGGCGAACGCATGACCAGAGCACATCACCGTGCTGCACAACGCGGCGCGCACGACCGGGGGCATCGGCAAAAGCATAGGTCGTTACATAATCAATCTGGCCGGGGCTGACGGATGCAATGTCAATGTAGTGCAATTCGCCGGGAGCGTTTTTTGCGTTGATCTGAGTACGGTTCACGACAGCGATGTCGCCAAGCTTTTTCACCTCCCACCCCTGCGGAATCTGTCCAAGTGGGGAATCGACAAGCGGAACGGATTCGTGGCCAGGGTAGCGGAAGTGGATGAACCATTCGCGGTAAAGGCTGCGCGCCATGTCTTCCAGTATGCGGATGCGTCGCTGGTTGTTTTCGATCAGTTCGTCGTAGGCGGAGAGGATGCCCGCGATGCGTTGCTGAACCGGGAGCGGGAAGACGGGAACGCGAACTTTCCGAAGCTCGCTTTGCTTGATTCCGAGAACGGTTGTGCCTGATGCTCGCGCTTTCAGTTCGCCCTGACCGAAATCCGACTGGAGCGCGTAGAAAAGATAGAGGGGGTCAAGCAAACCCGGTTTCGCACGAAGAAGAATGATGCGCTGGGCCAATGCAATCCGCACATCGTCGCGGAGAATCGCAACTTCCCCGAGCGGGGCTTCCGTGGTCAGGAGCACGTCGAGCTTCTGAGGCAAACCACGCCGCATCCACTCATCGTAGAAATCTGCGGCAATATACTCTGCCGGTTCATCGTGAATCTGTCCGCCCTTCACAACCTTGGCGGTGACAAGGCGGACGCCGGAGTTAGTCTTGGGTGGTGTTTTGCCCCGATAGTCGATGAGGCGTTCAGTGGCCTCCTCAATTGTCACTGTGTTAAATCCGGGCACGTTGGTCATGCCTCCAGAATTTCCGCAACATTCAGCGCGATAATCTGCTCCAGTTCGCGCGCTTGCGCGTTCAGCACTTCCAGTTCCTCGTTCAGCGTTTCCAGCTTTTCCTTGAAGTCTTCATCGCTGACTTCTTCTCCTGCGGCCACGCCGACGTAACGCCCGGCGTTGAGACTCCAGCCTTGCGCTTCGATTTCAGTGAGCGTGGCGGCTTTGCACAGGCCGGGGATGTCGCGATATTGGATTACCCCCTCTCCCCCGCCCTCTCCCGCGAGGGGAGAGGGAGTGAAGATTTCGGTGAGTTTGGTCTTGGCTTCTTCGCCGCCCAAGGTGTAGTCCGGCGCTTCACCGCGATACAGGCGCACGATGTTGGCGATGAAGCCGATCTGCGCATCGGCCCAGTCGCGGTGGGCGCGGTCGATCTGGCGGTAGATGTGGCGGGCATCAATGAAGAGGATGGTGTCGCGGCGGGAAGGGTGCTCGACGCTTCTACCCCCATCCCTACCTTCCCCCTGCAAGGGGGAAGGAGTTTGGTTGGCTTTGCCTTTATCGAGGAACCACAGTGTGCAAGGCAGCGTAACGGTGTAGAACATGTTGGGGCCAACGGCGACCATCACGTCCACGGCGCGGGCTTCGATCAATTGCTTGCGAATTTCCTGTTCGCTGCTGCGCGCATCGGATGCTGAATTGGCCATGACGAATCCGGCGCGGCCTGTGGCGTTGAGGCTGGAATAGAACAGTTGTATCCACAGCATGTTGGCGTTGTCGGTGCGCGGCAGGCCGAAGGGGAAACGGCGACCTGCACCAACGTCCGAGGCCAGCCGATCCTTATCCACGGCGTTGACGTTGAACGGTGGATTGGCGAGGACGAAGTCGAATTTGCCGACGGCTTCGTGCGGGTCGTCGTAGTAGCTGTTGATGTGGCCGCCGTG
>Ga0209343_10007486_pt1 | contig 12839 bp, 11 predicted proteins | sample RifCSPlowO2_02_FD_184026 | JGI IMG/M metagenome (GOLD analysis project Ga0209343, IMG submission 184026) | Groundwater microbial communities from Rifle, Colorado - Rifle CSP2_plank lowO2_0.2 (SPAdes) (version 2) | ecosystem: Environmental > Aquatic > Deep subsurface > Groundwater | place... | reverse complement strand
CCAACGTCTTAGCGTGATCCATGACAATACGAATAATCTGCACATGCACATTGCCATCAACCGGATCGATCCCGAAACGTTTACGATCAAAGACCCGTTCCGGGATATGTTCACTCTCCAAAACAAAGCGATCGAGCTTGAGGAGAAATACAACCTAAAACGAACCAATCACTTACCAAAAGACCGGGAGCCGGTACACATCAAAGACAAAGAGATCCATTCCGGTGTAACGAGTTTCCTTTCATGGATCAAAGAGGACGTTGCCGGAGAGATTAAAGAGGTTTTAAAAGACGAAACCAAATCCCTCGAGGACTTGCAAAAGACACTAAACAAATATAACCTTGAGCTACGAGAGCGCGGAGCCGGTATTGTCATATCAGATAAAGACCGGTCATTGTTCGTCAAGGCTTCCGACGTTGAGAGGGGATTATCCAAAGGGAATCTCACCAAACGTTTCGGAGAGTTCAAACCCACCCGGATCGATGAACCGACAGTGACCAAATTCGGTGCAAAAAAGTCCTCTTTGTGGAATGAGTACCAAAACGAAACCAAAGAGAAACGCACCACTAAAAAAGAGCTGCTTGAAACGCTCTCGAGTAAGAGTGAAAAAGCGTTCAAAGACCTTAAAGACGATTACGGCCGCCGCCGGGAGTTGATTAAAAACAATCCGACGTTAAACAACCGGGTGAAGCGCGAAGCGTACCGGATACTTGGCGAAGAGCGAGCCAAAGAGTTTAAGTCCCTCAAGGATCAATTCACCGGTGAACGATCGAAAATACACAAAGACTTCGAGTATAAGACGTACACCGATTATTTGACCGGTCGTGCCGCAAACCGTGATTTAGAAGCACTCAATATTTTACGCAGAAAATCAACCAATGATCCGAGTGTTAACGCATTGATCCTCAAAGATGGAGAACGTGAAAGCCAATATTTACGATTCCTAGCGGGGCAAAAGCCGCACGTATCTAAAAACGGTGACATCTTCTACAAAATCGACGGCGGTAAAATCATCGAATCTGCGCGATCGTTGAAACTCGTTTACGATAAAAGTGAAAAGGCACTTTGTGAGTTTATGGACTTAGCCAAGATCAAATTCGGAACGATGAGCGCACTTGTGATCCAAGGGAGCGATGAGTTTAAAAACCGGGTGCATGAGCTTAACAAAACGATGGGATTGAAACTGGATAACAAAGGTATAGTAAATGACAAGAATAGAGAGCTTGAACAGAATCGGTCGGAGAAAAAAGGAATGGAGCGATAAATTTTTTTGCTTACTTGTGTTCAGATATAATCACTTGTAACTTACTGTATGAGGCTAGTAACCTGAGTAGTATCATGGAACTTGAGATAGAATAGAAAAATTGAGGTTATAGATGAGACAAATTGGTTTTGATAAAAATTTTAGTCTTCTTGCTCAAGAAGCACACTTAGCTAAAAATACGCTTTTATCTGGATTAGATTTACTATTGAAAGCAAATTTTTTTCAAGATAAAGATGGCTATTTTTATTCTGCATTTTTCCATATTTCCATTGGAATGGAGAGAATTCTGAAGTTGGCTGTTGTTACGAATCACATGCTTTCCAACAACTATCAGGTACCGACCAAAAAGCAATTAAAAAAGATTTCTCACAACATCAGAGAACTCGATGACAAGGCTTTAGAGATGATGCCCTTGTATCGTCACCCTAATGCTAGTTCCCCAATCAGGACTGATAATGATAAAGCTCTGATTGATTTCTTCACTGAATATGGTAGTGAATCTCGCTACTTCAACCTGGATGAAGTTTGTGAAGCAAAGATGGATAGAAGCCCATTGGATAAGTGGCTTGATCTCTCTATATCAATCTATGAAGAATATACATCTCCCAAAATTAGGCAAAAATCAGAATTGAACCTGATGTATAAAATGGATAGAAATGGAATAGTAAATGGGTTTACTGATCATCTAAATGAAGAAGGTAATCCCCTGATGGTATTTGATTGCTTTCACCGTCAATATATGATCCAAAAAAGTACACCATTAGTCATTTGGCGACTCATTGAAGTGCTACGACCTATGTATTTTCTACTTGAAGCAATGGCAAACAAAGCTACTGACTATGAAACAGAAAATAAGATTAATTCAATGGTTATTCCACACTATGAAGATTTTTTTTATTTTCTTCTTGCTGAAAAATCCACTATTAAACGTCGGAAAAAGTGGTTAGAAATTTTTAACTCCTAAACAAATCAAAAAAAGGTGATAGTCTGAATCAAAATAAATCAACGATAATCCTTTAGTCGATTTTGTTTATTAGAGTAGTACAATACATTATATTAGATATGGAAGGGGGTAAAATCCCTTGTTCTCCCTCTTCGGAGTGAGAATGTAAACTTAATATTATTATGCTCCTATTCAGGAGCGGAAATGAGAAAAAGGAATATAAAATGGCTTTTAGTGATGATAATGGTGGTTTTGCATTTTTATGTGAAGATGCAAAATTTTCAGTATGTGCAAGTACATGGAATACACGTCTTTCTCAACTTGGAAAGATTCATGGTTCATTATATATTATGACTCACCATTTACCAAATCCAGACTATATTGCAAAAATAATCTCTAAAAGACCCCATAATATTTTCATAATTGCAAATATTGACGCTAGAGAGAATGCACAATTAATAAAATCTAAATTTCCATTAGTCAGAATAGCATTGCATCCAAACATAAACGCTAAGGTAGTGTTAGTTGCACCTGAAACTGTTTGGGTTGCTAGCTCCGATTTTGGCGAAACAAAAATGCTAGAATCTGCTATAGGTCTTCACTCTGTCGCTGTGCACAATAGAGCCGTAGAAAGTTTTTTCAACACAGAATGGGCAAAATCTATCGAACTGTAATAGTTTAACAAAAAGGATAGTAAGGAAAGAAGTCTCAAGTGCCTTGCATTTCTCTTTTCAATTTTTAAAACGGGTATACACAATTCAAAAAAGTGGTGCAAATTCCAGCATCTTACTAAAATATTCCAAGGCATGTAAACGTGAAAAAAAGATTTACAAGAGAAAATGATATTGTAGTTGATAACGAGAAGGGGTTAATGTGGCAAGATGATGATAGTGTAAATAATAGAATTGATTGGAACCACGCAAATGCAATGGCAAGTCAATTGAGATTAGGTAATTACAATGATTGGAGATTGCCTAGCTTGGATGAATTGTTATCAATTGCAAATAAAAATAACGTACCACAGCTTGATAATATATTTATAAATCGACCTTTTAGTACATGGTCGGCATTAGAAAGCGAAAACAAACAAACAGCTATGGCAATCTTTTATGATGACATGGACATAGTTTCATCTATCCATTCATCAGCGGATCGTAAAGATTCAAAGCTTTTTGTAAGATATGTTAGAGATATAGAAAAAATAAATAATAGTGAGTACGAAACAGATGTTAATAATCTAACTTGTACCTGCAAAAATTGGACATTATTGAGAAGCCAATTTCCTATTGACGATCCTAGAAGATTATGTAAACATTTAATCAAAAAAATTGATATAAATAAAATGGATAATAATCTAAATAGATATAAGTATGAAATAGAATTTTACAAAAATAAAAATAGTGGTTTTCCTGATGACTTTAATACTCTAATAGATATTGAAGGTACATCATACAAGTTATTATACAAACATCAAAATCAATCGTGGATGAGCTTTTTTGATAGTGATGGTACTAAATACGGAGTAATGCATGAAAACTATGAGAGAGTAGTATGGACTAATTTATATGGCAAGCCACATGATTATGCAAAAGTTGAAAAGTATTTTAATCAGCTCACTGTGAAATTACCATTGGGGCTACAAGAATACGAAAAAAATGAATTGATCTTTTATGTGAAAGCTATAATACCGGGTAAAAAGGATTCTTCTTTTAGAATTGAGGAAGATCAATATATTCCCACTCCATCACATATCTATTACTCGGCAGGTGAAGACAATGATAATATTCATAATATTATCGATAATGAAATTCGTTGGATAGTTGTCAAGAACGATGTAATGATTATTGAGATGTACAACGGAAAGGAATACTCTATTGCACGAGATTGTGGAAAACTAAAATTAATTGAAGAAAATATCAAAATTAATAAAGAAAAAGAGCGATTACAAAGAGAAGCTGACGAAGTAAAACGGAAATTAGAATATGAAGAATACATTATAAATCAGCGCGAAAAAGCGTTTCAAAAAGGGTATTTATATGAAATAAAAGATACACATTTTCATGAAGTTACCAAAAATATGAATAACGAGGAAGCACATGAGTATTATTTAAAATATTATGAGTTTCAGGACAAGATTCTAAGTCAGTTTTCTACAGCCAAAGAGATGCTGAATATTACCGATTCTACACTATCGATAGCTATTTTTCATAAGATTTTAAAAAAACTTAATATGATCACTAAAGTAGAAGAATTGAATTTGAATGATTGGATACTTATAAATAAGGGCTTGGATTATGGTATCAATTTTATTAAAGATTCGAAATATTTTAGTCCGGTAGTCCCTGAATGGTATGAAATTAAAACGATTGATCCTCACTTATTAGAATTAGTCAATGAAACCGACAGGGCAAATGTGAGAATGACAAAAATTCTTTGGAAAAAAGACAAATTTTCAGAACTCATAGAACTTATTAATCAAAGTATAGAAAGCAATTCTAATCAAAAAATCGTGCCTATTAAAAGTAAACGGCAATTAGAGAGAGAATTATGGCTTGAATCTATCCAATGTCCATCTTGTAATTCAAAAAATATTCATAAAAAAAATAGACGTACATACGGATACGGTGAAGTGCAAAGGTATCAATGCATGGATTGTAACAAGATTTTTCAAGAAGTGTTAAAAGGTGAATAAAGGATAATATTATGAATAAAAAGAGAAGTATTATATTCACGGCGATCAAGCGGAAGGCGATTCATCGCTTTTTTACTGTTCAGCATGTGAAAGAGTATTTCTTTAATCAAACGGATAAGTGCTGTAATCATTGGAGTAGATATAATACTGGAATAAAAATGTTGGAAAAATCACTAAAAAAGCATCGTGATTTTGGTCACCCAATGAACTCAATAAATATATCTACACTCTGAAAAGAGAATGAGAATAGATCTCTATAGCTTACAATACGAAGTGTTAAATGTTAAACTAAAATAGGAATAGCCAAATACTTGACTATTTTTATTGATGGGTTTGGAAAGACATGAATACTATATGGTATTTTTTCTCTCGAAGTTCGCTATATCACCGATAGCTTTGTCAGCTTCACTGATGACTTCATTCTGAAGTTTCTTGATCGTTTTTAATCCGTGAGCAGAAAGCTATCTTCGATTTTCAGCTTTTAATAAAAATGGCATTTTTACAATCATGTATATCGCAAACTACCAATAGTATGTAGTGCATCAATGCCGTTAATAGCATCTTCAAGATTGAAATTAAGATGTCGTAATATGAGTTCCATGTCTTCGATTAAGTCGCGTTTCCCTCGACGGCTATAATCGATAGGTTTGTGATGAGCAACATCATTTCGAGCGTTTCGTAAGAAACCTATCTTATCAGTAAAAATTTGTTTTGTGATTTGTGGCAAGGTATGGGTTCGATAGGGCTTTGTATCAAATAGAGATTGTAAAATTCCCCAATTATTCTTATAAATAACTTCCAATTGACCAAATGTTAATGTATCGAATAAATCAAAGGTATTGGCGGTTGACAAATCAATATTTGCTTTGTGTAGTTGTTGCACTGCTTTGTTGATAGGATCGACCATATTTTTATCTAAAAGCGTAATATTTTTCCACCAGTCATCTTGACCACCGGTAGAAAAGTGATCCGAAATCAAAAGTGCGGCTTTTGAGCGTAAAGCGGTTTCAAAGATATTCAATAGCAAAAACATTATTTGGTGTTCTCTGATGAGTTTATTATAAACTCCCATGAGATGATTGAATTTTGAAGGGATTCGATGTCGGGGATTTCTCCGCATAAAATACTTAATCTCTTCGCTCGCTAATCGCATGTAAGCAATGTTTAGTACGGATGCGGCATCTTCAATTTTTCGATATTCGGGATTTCTGTTGTTGATTCCTAAATTGGCTTTTATTTCAGGCATAACGACATCAATTAAACTCATTAAGGAACCTTTTCAAAATTTTGGTGTATAATTTTTTCACTTAGACCCTATAACCAACAAAATCAGTTGGGTACCCGAAAGGGAAATAGGGTCTCTGGCTTTTTCTTCATTAAATTAATCACCATTCTAACCGTTTTCCCTGAAACTATCGAAATACGTCCCACTAAGCATGTTCTAATTCTAAGTCTACCCATTCAAAAATTAAGTGCAGAATAGTTACACTTTCACAACTTTTTTTGATGGTGGAAATCTTGTATTGCGAGGTTTTCGCTATCAAGACAAACGGAAGCGGAAAAAGTGGTAAAATACCCTATAAGCAATAGTTTATAGGGGTATTTTTAGGGGTATTTTTAGGGGTATTTTTAGGGGTATTATTTTTGACAAAGTCAAATAAAGCCCTTAAATAAGGTGGTAGTGGTAGTCCCCCCCGCCACCATCTTTATAAAACAATCCCATTCAAAACTTCACAAAATCATCATTTCATCCATACCTCATTCATGCATTCAATAAAATGATTTCGCTCTTTTGAGTTAGGCTCGTTTTCAAAAAGTGAATATTGAATACCTGACCCCTAGTTATTATTTACAAATCAACTTGAAAAAATTGATCGGATAGTGTGTAAATAGGGGGATTGATCTCCCTCCTATTTCTCAATGCCATCACCTAATTGGATGTTACCGGTTGGAGATAGATAAACAGGGATTTCAATATTTTCAAGAGTACAAGTTACTTTGCCACCTTCTTGTAAAATACGCTTTATCATCTTTATTACTGCCTCTTCCGCAATTGGATTGCCTGTATTCTGATTCGATATGTCGGTAAGATTATCCTGGCTGATTTTTAATGTTTCCATATGTTTTTCCTACTTTTAGAGAAGTTGTTGTTGAAGTAAAATCTTTTGATCTTTTTGTGTGTAAGAATCTTTCAATAATTGAAGAAAGTTTTCTTGAGAAGCTAATACAAAATCAAGTTGTTTATTTACTTTTAGTGAGACGTACAATGCCGCAGAATATGCTTGACAATTGATTGATTTATCGGGGTTAAATTCAATATCTGTAAAGGCTTCGTATTCCATGATCTCATCCGCCAAATGTTTATTAATTGGTTGGTTGAGTGTATTAATATATAACCAATCATAGAAATAAGTTCTTGGATTAATAGGAAAAGTTTTGTTCAAAAGTTGAAAATATTTTAGGTTTCCAGACTCTCTTATACGAGGGTCTTTTTTTGCTTCTCGAGATGATTTATATAGCAAATCGGAATAAGGGCCACCATGCTCAAAAACCTTGCTTCCCTGAAAAGCTGATTCAACACTGACTTCTATACCTTTTTTAGTTTCAAAGCTAAGGTTAAAGGCACTCAATTGGACACCGAGATCAAGTTTTGATTTGCTAGAAATTTCTAGAATATTAGTTATGCCTTGCTTTTTTGCTTCTGAATGCAGCGCATCAATAGATTTTTGTTTTTGAACTTTTGACATCCCCGGAGACCAATTAAAATCAATATTGATTTTTTTAACTCCCAATGATGATTTTTCAGCAGTAAATATAGGTCTAGTTGCCAATGTCGTTTTTCCAATGTAGATAGTCGTGACGGTATGAAAAGAATGGAGGGTATAAAGCAAATGATCCCATTTTTTCTGGAAACAATAATTTATAAATTTCCATCAGTGTGGGATTTTGAAATATTGCACCAATAATATAGTGTGGTTCAATAACATCAAAAATTAATATTTCGGCTTGCGGATCAGTGGGATAATTATTAGGTATATTTAAGATAGAACGGGTCGGATTCGTATATATGTCTTCAAACATTTTATTAAATGCTTGTACACCTTGCAAATCGGCTAAAGGCGTAGATAATATGGTGCTACTAGCTGCATTTGTATAACAGAATGCACAGTTTTTTTCCCATAATATATTAGTTCTGATCCCTAAAACGACCCATTCGGTATTTGGATACTGTTGACGTAAAGAATAAAACATTTTGTAATTTGGATGTTGGATGGAACAGCAACTAGCGTTTTTATATCCATCGATTCTCATGGTATCATTAAAAATAAAAGAGCTATTTGTAGCTTCTAGAGTAGATCTTGGTATTAATCCATTTGTCAAAATGTTATGGAGGTTTTCAATCCGTGTAAAATGTAATAAAAAACTTATGCCTTTCGTTTCTATTGCTTGTTGCAACAAGATAACCCTTTTCTCCAATATTATTATATTCTACACTAAAAAACGTTATTAATAATAATTTTATATCAATACAATGAACAATGTGTGTATAAATGACTTTATAGTACAATCCAAAATCATAAAAAGGCTAATTATGAATACCTTTAATACAAAAGTTACATTTAACACGATCAAAAATGATTTGAATAAGTCAGACTCAGCGATACGTGAAGCTATAGCGAATGCAATAGATGCAAAAAGTAAGAATATTCATATTAAATTGTATAGTGAAGATATGCAGGGAACAACTGTAAAAGTCTCATACTTTTGTTTAGATATTTCTGACGATGGAGAAGGTATTCCAACAAATAGGGAAGATTTTGAAAACGTCTTTTGTAGATACAAAGATTCTGATAAAAAAGAAAAATCTAATTATGGCAAAAAGGGTAGAGGAAGATATACTTATTTAACCTTAACAAATGATCCCGATTCAGTTTCTATATATACTAAAAGAGACGAGAAAAACTTTAAAATTAATTTTGAATGTAAAAACAACGAAAACATTAAAATCAGTCTTACAGAGATAGATAAAAAAATTGAAACACCGATTCAAGCCAACTATACTACTCTTGTCCAATTTAAACATTTAGATCAAAAAAAATTTGGTATAACAAAAAATGAAGAAAGTGAATATATCGATTATATCAAGAATGATGTAATATCTTTTTTTGCAGACAGAATAGCTTCAAAGAGCGTGAATATATATTTAAATAATGAATTGTTGAATATAGATCATTATCTAGAACAGGAAATTGTCTCTAAAATTATAGAACAAGATGAAATAGAATTTAATGTCGATTTTTATATATGGAATGAAAAAATTAAATTAAAATCAGATCGACAAAAACATATACTTTTTTTTGATGCAGACAATAGTTTAAAAGGGATTGCCCCATCAGGAAAATACAAGTTGGCTTTTAGTGGCTACACTCGGGATCATTCAATTATTGTAAAATCAAAATATTTCAATGAACGAGACTTTACTGAAATTAGTGATCATTACGATAATCTGCTTACCGATGCAATAATAAAAAATTTAAGAGCAAAAATATCATTTGTATTGGAAGGAATTTTATTTAAAATTTATAAGAGTAATATAGACAAAGTATCCGATGAATATATTCGTTTTTTAAAATTGTCTCAAGATGCAATAACACAAAATGTATATCATACTTTGATGCTTCCTTTTGTTGAAAAATTTGGGAATAGAAATATCCCTTCTGAAATCAAATCAATCATTGCAAATTTGATAAATATCTTAGCAAGTGAAGCCCCCGATAGTTTTATTAATAACCTAGACACGATATTAAATTTAAAAGTGGAAGATAGCCAAAAACTTCAGTATGTCCAAGAAAACTATGGGATTATTAAAGCTATTACAGAAAAAGAAAAAATTATTCGAAGAATAGATTTTTTGAACACATTTGATAACTTAGTTAATGGGAAAGATAAAAAAAGTGTCAAAGAGAGAACCCAATTACATCAAGTCATAGATAAAAATTTATGGCTTATAGATGAAAAGTTTGAAGATGTGCAATTTGCTAATATTTGGAGCGATAAAGCGTTACAAACTATTTTAGAAAAAGATGAATTTTATCAATTTGATTCAGAAAAATTAAAAGAGATAGTTTCCACATATGATATTAGTAAAATCCCTGATATTTATATACCATGTCAAAAAGAGAATATTATTTATATTGTAGAACTGAAAAAGCCTAATGTCCAAATAAATAGGACAATATTAGATGAAGTTGAAGATAAATATGTTAAAACGATCGATCAAATTAATAAAAAATATCAAAATGGAAATCAAAAAAAGATTGTAGCTTTCGCTATTTCTGATTCGAAAACTGACAATGCACGTACTCGGGGACGTGTTGATGATGACGTTTATATCGAGCCAAAATGTTGGAGCGAACTGATTGAAGCGACAAGAGATCGTTATAATGCAAAAATTGAAGCATTAGATAATAAGTTGAAAAGTAGTCATTGGAAAGATATGAATGATTTTATATTGTCTCATAATGAAAAAACTAAACCCTAAAAAAGACATACTCTTTTGTGAATTTGTACAATTAAAATAAGTCATTAAATATTTACCTGTTTGGATTTTAAAATATGTTCATGTTTCAAATGAATAATTCAAATATTTTGAGATACAACGAGAGTTGTCGTGCACGCATTAAAGACAATATAGTTAGAGATGAATAATTCAAATATTTTGAGATACAACGAGAGTTGTCGTGCACGCATTAAAGACAATATAGTTAGAGATGAATATTTTTAATAATGTTGACAACAAGTTAATTTGATGATAATATTTTATAAAATATGATTTAAAAAGGATTGTTCTATGTCCATACCATTGAAAGAATTAAATTTTGAGCAAGCGGTACAATATCACTATGAGCAATTTCCACCTTTGGTACTAGATTATCAAAAAATAATGCATCAACTTGTAAAGGCTACTGATGCTTTAGCAAGATTTGATCAAATGCTAAAGAAAATGCACAATAGTGAAATTCTTTTAGCACCATTGAGAAATCAAGAAGCAGTTATTTCTTCCCGGATGGAAGGTACTGTAAGTACAATGGATGAAATTTTAAAATATGAAGCTGATTATGAACAAAATGGTGACGATAACACAGGGGCTATTAGATCAGAAATTATTGAAACTCTTTTGTATCAAAGATCTCTTAAAGGCGCACAAAAGGCCGTTGAAGATGGACAACCAATTTCTCAATTTTTAATTAAAGCTACTCATCAAAAATTATTATCTTTTGGACGTGGTGCTTCAAAAACACCCGGACAATATAAAAATGAACAAAATTATCTTGTAGATAGAACAAGAAGAAATGTTTTATTTGTTCCGACATCTCCTGAAAGACTGCAAGAAGGGATGGATAAACTTTTTGAATATATTGAAAAGAGTGAAGATCCTATACTTATTAAAACAGCTATCGCTCATATTGAATTTGAAGCTTTACATCCTTTTAAAGATGGAAATGGGCGCATTGGAAGAATGCTTATTACATTGATGTTGTGGTCATCGGGAACTATTTCGGCTCCACATTTTTATATTAGTGGCTTTTTTGAGGAAAATAAAGATATTTATATTGATATGATGAGAAATGTTTCTCAGACGAATGATTGGACTAATTGGTGTATATTCTTTTTAGAAGCAATTGAAAAACAAGCTACGCGAAATCTGGAAATTGCAGAAAATATAAGTGCTCTATATGATGAGATGAAAACGATTTTCAGCGATGCTTTAGCGTCTAAATGGAGTGTGAATGCTCTTGATTATGTATTTACTAATCCTGTTTTTAGAAATAATAAGTTTACAAAAAATAGTGGTATCCCGGGTGCAAGTGCGGCAAGATTTACAAGAATACTATTGGACAAGGAATTAATTAAAATGGTTGAAGCCCCATCAGGAAGAAGACCTGCATTGTACGCATTTGAACCTTTGCTTGAATTAGTGCGTGTATAAAAATTAAGTGCAGAATAGTTACACTTCCACAACTTTTTTTGATGATGGAAATCTCGCATTTCGAGGTTTTGGCTATCAAAACAAAAGTAAGCGAAAAAAGTGCTAAAATCTCTCTAAACAATAGTTTATAGGGGTACTTTTAGGGGTATATTTTTTTAATAAGACTGTGTAAACCCCTTAAATTAGTAGGTAATGGTAGTCCCCCTCGCCACCATCTTTACAATCAATCCCCATTCAAAACTTCACAAAATCATCATTTCATATATGCTTAATTCATTCAATTAGCGTAGTAACTTCGCTATTTTTGCTTAGGTTTGTTTTCAAAAAGTGAAGATTGCAAAATAGGGGTCAGGTATTCAATTTTCACTCTTAGAAATGTTAACCAACTCAATTATCACTCAGGAGCGTGAGAGCAAGTAAAAGCTAGTAACGCAAAAAGTGCTATAATTTTCTTAATAGAACAAAGGGGAAAGCTATGACGATGACGATCACTGTGAATGATAGCGTTGCCGATAAAGTAATGGCTTTTTTAAACTCACTTCCTAAAGAGTCGGTAACAGTAGAACAATCCCGTCCATGGTACGCTGATGAAGTCAAACGCCGAGTAGAGGAATACAAAAGCGGGAAGATGGAGACATATCCTCTGGATCAAGATTTTTGGGATAGAATGGATAAACGTATCGATGAAATGGATAGCCATTGAGGATTAGACGGAGTGGCCGTTTTGAGTATGAGTTAGGTGAGATTATCGATTATATCGCCAATATTTATCGATGGGGATATTATAGTGGTTTTGGGTATCTTCAATCAGAATATGTGGAGCAAAGAAGAAGATTAAAAGCGGTTAAATATCAGTTAAGTAAAACGGTTTATATACCTTTTTTTTTTATCGTACACCTTTAAAACATCATAAAACAAGTATTGGACGATAGTCCCCCCCCGCCACCAT
>Ga0209343_10007485_pt1 | contig 12840 bp, 6 predicted proteins | sample RifCSPlowO2_02_FD_184026 | JGI IMG/M metagenome (GOLD analysis project Ga0209343, IMG submission 184026) | Groundwater microbial communities from Rifle, Colorado - Rifle CSP2_plank lowO2_0.2 (SPAdes) (version 2) | ecosystem: Environmental > Aquatic > Deep subsurface > Groundwater | place: Rifle... | reverse complement strand
AGAGAAAATGCCTTCGATCGGCATCAGGTATGGCTTGTCTGTCTGTCTCACCGGCTCTGGGAAATAGGTGTCCATGGTTTCAACGAGCTTGCCGATGGATTCAAGGCCAACCGCATCGTTTTCTACCGCCTTCAGAGCACTGCCGCGGATAATCGGAGTATCTTTGCCCGGATATTGGTATTTGGTCAAAAGGTCCCTAACCTCTTCTTCCACGAGGTCCACGAGCTCGGCGTCATCAACCATGTCAACTTTGTTGAGGAAAACAATGATGTGCGGCACACCGACCTGGCGGGCCAGCAGAATATGTTCGCGGGTTTGCGGCATCGGCCCGTCAGCAGCGGACACGACAAGAATCGCGCCGTCCATCTGAGCCGCGCCAGTAATCATGTTTTTGATGTAGTCAGCATGTCCCGGAGCGTCAACGTGAGCATAATGTCTCTTGTCCGTTTCGTATTCGACGTGCGAAGTGTTGATGGTGATACCGCGCGCTTTTTCTTCCGGCGCGTTGTCGATCGAGTCATACGAGCGCTCTTTGTTTCCGGCAATACCCTTGGAAACCAGGTAATGCGTAATAGCCGAGGTCAATGTGGTCTTTCCGTGGTCAACGTGACCAATCGTTCCAACGTTTATGTGGGGTTTATTTCGTTCAAACTTTCCTTCTGCCATGCAAATTTAACTCCTAAAAAAGATTAATATTGTTTAAGGTTTATAATAATTTTTACGGCTAACTGTCAAAATATAGCAGTAACGAACAACTGCGTCAAGGTCTGATTTGGCTTACTATAGCCAAAGCTGAAAACTGCAGTGCCTTATTTAAGCCAAAAACAGCACTACAAGTCTTGACAGTAACGGCAAAAGGAGTATCATATATATCTGTGCCTATTCAATCCGACGCCCATTTTCCGGGCGTTTTTATTATTTTTCCCTCTCCATGCCTGGAAAGGAATCAAGGGAGGTCGAGGATTTCCGGCTGCTCGACAAAACCGTCAAAATATGCTAGAATCGGTTGTTAATTCTGATGACACCGATTCGCCAAAAACGTACGGATTACAGAACAGTGTTAACTCAAAGAATCCCAAAGGAGGGAGAAGCCAATGCTTATGAGCAAGGAAATGAAAAGAGTAGTTAGAGACAATGGTTATGGCGTACTTGCGTGGGCGATCACCAAACTTATCGAAAACGGACAGCACAACGTTGCAGCGATGATCATCTGCTGCCTCTGTCTGCTTCCGAGAGACAAGGAAGTGGAGAACAACGGAGTGATCGCGGTATTGACCAATTTCAAATTGCGTAAAGCCGCGGAATCAGCCGACACGCATTTTTGGATTAGAAACCTTTCTGCTGGAATGTTCGTGGTCTGCCATGATCGCGTAACGGCAACGCTCGCAACCTGCGGCTGGTACGCAAACTGTCGTCAACCGTACTTCAACCGCTATCTGCCCATGATCATGAAAGATGATGGGATCTGGTATTACTACCCCGCGCGTCGAGACCACGCCGAAGAAGAGCCGCTTTCGGTTCAGCTCTGCGATAGCGCAGGAGCACAGCGCGATCAATGCATTCAGGAATTCCGCATTATTCGCAACTCCCACACCATCATCCAAGGTGTCGCGATCTACTCGAAGCAGATGGGTCGGTACTATACAGCAGAGGATGGACGCAGATCTGTCGGGAACGGATATTTCGAGTATCGAATTCCTCACGACACAGTTTTGTACACTTTTGGTCGGCAATACGACGGACGCCGGCTCATCGATGTTCTCGAATTCGACAAGTGGTACGACTACTTCTTGAATGAGACAACGCCCCCAACCTTGACTTAAAAGCACCACAGCGAATCGCGACATGCAAATGCTCGCGATTCGCTCCCCTTCCAAGTTTGTTAATTTGATTAATCAATTTGGAAGGGATTTTTTTAAACTCAAAAAATCGCTGTTTTGCACGATCGTTCAAAAGTGCTAATGTAATTTTATGAAAGTGGTCACACGGAAAAGAAAAGAAAATCAATATCGTACTATTTCCGAATCAATATTAATATTCCTTAGCGAGCTTAACGATGATTTGGATAAAGCCCTCGAAATTGGTCCATACAGCAAAAAACAACTAAAAACCACTCTTTATGGGCTGAGGCGGCGCAATTTTATTGCTTTTCCAGCGCGCAATCCAAAATCGCGCATCGTGATCACAAAATTGGGATGGCGGAGGCTTAACGAAATAAAATTCAACTCACTAAAAATCGAACGGCGGCCATGGGATCGCAAGTGGAGATTGCTGACCTTCGACATCCCGGAAAATAAAAACTTGGTCAGGCACAAATTTCGACGCAAGCTGAAACAGCTGGGTTTTTTTCATTTTCAAAGAAGCGTGTTCATCCTTCCTTTTCCATGCAATGACGAAATTGAGGAGCTTGCGAACTATCTGGAGATCGCACCGAATGTGCATGTTCTTGTCGCCGATCGATTCCCCAGCGACTCTGCACTAGTCAAAAAATTCAATCTATGATTATAAGCTATAATCTATATTCGCTGTTTTACACGATCGTTAAAACGCACGAATTTTAAGCGTTATGGTAGATTTGCAAAACTCGAACTGATTAAACCCCCAGCTTTAGCTGGGGTGTACGTTTGAAGGCGACGCCGTATACTAAAGCCACCCGGCAGGGTGGCTTTAGTAACATCTATGAATCATCACAAGCGTACCATTCGTACCTTATCACATTGTTTCTACGATTTGAAGTATCACCTGGTCTGGACCCCCAAGTACCGCGGCCGTGTCCTAGGAGCGGAAAAGGTCAAAAGCGAACTCCGCAGAATCTTTGAATCCATCTGCAAGTGGAAGCACTGGGAAATCATTGAACTGAACATCCAAGTTGACCACATCCACCTGGTGCTCCTGGCCACTCCCAGAGACTCGGTTTCCTATGCCATGCAGATCATCAAAGGCAAATCCTCCTTCGACAAACTCTTAAATTAATCACCAGCCGCTCTGCCGACTTGTCGGCAAACCCAAAACCACCAGACCTTAGTCTGGTGGTCGGTTATTTCGACCCTAACTCTTGTTTCTGCTGTCCTTGACTTAAGTTGACTTAATTACAGCCGTTGATATATTTAAGGTGATTGATAATTTTATAAAATATATGCCTAACAAACAGGCGTTGTTGATGAAGAGCCTCGCATTATTTTCGGTTTTTTGCCTCATTGTAAGTGCAGTGATTCCTGTAAGCGTAGTTTTTGCACAGGAACTTTCTGTAGAAACAGATCCTGTTGACGATAATAATGTAGAAATTAATCCTGGTACCGGCCAGGATGTTTTATTGCCCAAAGGACCACCTGATTTAGGTGAATCGGAATCTGGTGGCGAGATGATGTCACTGCTAGGTGGTGGTGCCAGCTTTGCCAATAACTTTGTTGGCCCTGACAACGCAGGTCTGAGTCCAAGAAACAGTGGGGATTTCGGAGTAGATGAACTCACTGGCGCCTTCAGTTACAGCTATCCCATCAAATTGCCACCGGGAAGAGGCGGGCTACAACCTGATTTGGCTTTGCAATATAACCACCAGCTCAAAAATGTTGGCTCGATGACCGGATATAGCTGGCATCTAAACATTCCCTATGTACAGAGGGATAATCGCTTTGGCGTAGATGAGATTTACAGCCATAACAGCTTTTTGCTCAGTCTAAATGGTGGTTCGGAACTAGTGCCGATTTCAGTCAATGGTAGCGGGCAGGGAACTTATGGCAAGCGGATTGAAAATGACTTCTCCAAGATTGAGCTTACGACCCAAAACAAATGGCTTGTAACAGACAAATTCGGCACGCTTTATACTTTTGGTACATCTACTTCTACCCGCGTAGTCAACCCTACAGATTCGACTAAGATCTTTAAATGGATGCTTGAGGAGGTTAGGGACACCAATGACAATTTTATCCGTTATGAGTATTACAAAGATTCAAATCAAATATATCCAAAAAAGATTTTCTATACTGGACACGCATCTACTGATGGCGTTTTTGTTATCGAATTTAAACCGTTTGACGGCTCACCAACGGAGAACAACGTTGTAACCACATCCTACGAGTCAGGCTTCGAGGTCAAGACTAAGTTTCTCCTTGATTCAATTGACGTAAAAATTGACGGAACTCTCAAGATCTCCCATGACCTTCAATACACGCAATCGCACGACGAAAAGAAATTTTTGCTATCAAACATTGTCCCCAAATTTTATGACGGAGCTACTCCTCACACCAAAGATGAATTGAATTTTGATTACAGTAGTGCGACAACAACATATCATTTAGTAGCAGATCCGGATTATTATGACTTGCCTTACGCGCTCGATGATGACCCCGGGTCCACGCTTCAGAGTGATGTGTTTTTAGATTTTGACAGTGACAGTTTGACTGACTATGCGCGGGTTATATGTGAAACTGATGGTGATATAGAGATTGAAGCCTGGACCAATGATGGCGTTGACGGCTGGGCGACATCTACTCCGTATTCCTTGTCTCTCAACTCTGCGTACAGCTGCGATACCTCGGGCGGCACCTTCAACACCATGCCTGTCGCATTCGCAAATCTCAATGGTGATCACCTGGTAGACATGCTAATTGACGATGATTTTTTCTATATTAATACCGGGACAACGTGGCAACAAACCACTTCAACATTGCCGGTGGATTTGCAGGACAGTACAGCTAGTGGGCAACCACCTGCGGATCAAGTAATTTTCCGCGATATGAACGGTGACGGTTATGATGATTTGATACTCAATTCACATCCAAACAATCATGAAGCAGCAATAGAGGTTTATATTCGCGACGAATCAACCGGTGACTGGGATCCGGATAATGATTATGACCTCTCGGTTGATATGAACAATTCAGATTGTCTGGTCAACGGTGGTGATCCATTTGCCTATACTGACATTAACTCTGACGGCCTGCCAGACATTTTCTATAATTACAACTGTACAGCAGTCAATCCTGCCCAAATTGATGACAAGTATTATCTCAACACCGGAAATGGTTTTGTTGAAACTGCGCAGTATGGACCTACGGCTGTTATCAGCAGCTATTCCAGCGGTGCCTCGGTAGAGAAGAACATCCATTATTTCAGTGATTTCAATAAAGATGGTGCTTACGATTATGGAGTTTTTGAGCGCGTTAACAACGGCGGTTCGAACAGAGCAATAATGAGTTTGTTTAGTGTGGTTTTCGACACTGGTTTGGACGGACCAGGCTATTCAGATGCTGATGTTCCAATCGCAATTGCTGATATTAATGGGGATCAAATCCAGGATGTGGTTTACTATACAGGTGGAGAGCTTTATCTGTATTTAGGGAAATCAACGAAGCCTGATGTGTTAAGGAAAATTAACTTTCAGTCTGGCGCTAATACCTATATTTATTACGGTTATTCTGGCAGTGAAAAAGATGGTTCTGGAAACCTGGAAAATCCAGATCTGCCATTCAATATACATGTAGTTAAAGAGGTGGTAAGCGACAACGGCAGTGGACTGTATCAAGGCACCAGGTATTCTTATAGAGATGGAAAGTCGATAAGCTATCTTTCAGATAGTATCAAAGATGTTTATGGTTTTGCTGAGGTAGAAAAGCGTATCGGAAAAGCCATGCCAGATATCGATTTTGGGACCGGAGCTGATGGCGCGTTTACCTCCAGCGGCAATACCACCTGGACATCGGATAAAAATTTCACTTCATTAACTATCCAGTCCGGGCATACCATTACTGTAGAGCCTGGTGTGGTGATCAAAGTCCAGGGCAATGCGCAAATCAGCGGGACCTTGTATGCCAAGGGTCAGGGATATGCGGGAGGATGGGTGGATGGTGGAGTAGGTGAGCGTGGGGACGGTCCGGGCGGCGGGGGAGGCGGTGTCACTATTACTTCGAGTTCGTCGAGCGGAGGAGGAGGCGCGGGTCATGGAGCAACTGCCCAGGATGGCGAGGGCTGCCAGCCTGGATATTGCGATGGTGGAAAGGCTTATGGAAACGAGCTGCTGGAAAACATCGACAAAGGTTCGGGAGGGGGCGGAACAGCACCGCGAGGCGCCGCGGAAGGGGCTTCTGGAGGCGCGGGTGGTGGGATAATCCGCCTTTATGCAAACAGCCTCACGGTCAGTGGCTCCATAAATGCTGATGGCGATGACGGGAACGATGGGAATGCTGCCAGTGGCGACTATTATACCGGCGGTGCGGGAGGAGGATCCGGGGGCACGATCTTCATCAAATCCTTCGAGTCTGCTGCGCTGGGGTCAAATCTAGTGCACGCGCTAGCCGGTGCGGGAGGAGAGGGGGTTTATGACGGAGGAGACGGCGCTATTGGCCGGATTCGTATTGAATCACAGTCTATCACTGGCACGACGAACCCGACGTATTTCAGCGTTGGTGATTTTGACTATTCAATTGAAAATACGACAGAAGATGACGATCTGAAGAAAACAATCAATCTTTATCATCTAGCGGCTGACGCTGGAAGGTATCTTCATGGTCAGCTCAAACAAACAAAGAAATACGATGCAGAGGATACTCTATTAGCGGTAAGCTTCAATCACTGGGACGAGGATGATTTAGGTAATTCACGAAAATTTGTTTCTCTGGAGAGTAAATCAGACACCGACCTTACCGATACGCAGGTTTCGACCGCGACAGAATACACTTACGATGCTTACGGCAATGTGTTGACGGAAGAGAAGCTTGGCAAAGTCACGGTCAATACTTCCACAGGGGAAATAACAAACATCCTTTCAGGAGATGAAAGAACCATTACCTATGAATATGCCAGTGATTCGACAAAGCATATTCGTGCATTTCCTAAAACGGAGACGGTAAGCTCTGGCGGAGATAGCAGAGAGAAAGATTTTTACTTTGACGGCGTTGCGCATGGTGAAATAGACTACGGAAACCTCACCCGCGAATATTTTATTGTCGACGATGTTGAAATCAACAGGACATACAACAGCCGTGGGCTACTGATCACAGAGATTGATCCCAATTCAAGCACTTCCACTATCGATTACGATGAAGATTTCATGTACCCTGCAGAGGCGACGAACCCCCTTAATCAAACTACATTCACAAGTTTTAATTTCCTTAATGGGGAAGTTGCAACCTCGACAGATCCAAACGGTTTTGTCACAAAAAATTCTTTTGATGCCTTTGGCCGCGTCATCGAAACAAAAATCAGCGATCCAGAGAATCCGTCACAGTTAGTTACCAGCAAAACCATAACTTATGATGATGATAGTTCTCCGAGATTCAGGGAAATAACCACTCATCTGACTGCGTCAACGACTATAGTGTCCCGTGAATTCAAAAATGGCTTAGATCAACTCGTTCAGACAAAGACTGAAATGGAAGATGGTGATTACGCAACAGTTGATTTTACCTACGATCCTTTTGGAAGACTGACTCGACAGTCGCTTCCATATTTTACTGCAACCACAACTTATACAGAGGCTGATCTTGATGTACCGGCCACAACCTTCGAATATGATGCCCTTGATCGGGTTGTGACGGAGACAACTTCGGTTGGCTCAACGTCTTACGAATACGATGGTTTCACCACCACGGTAACTGATCCAAATACAAATGAAAAAGATCTCACGAAAGATACCTACGGCAATTTGGTAGAGGTGAAGGAGTATAACAACGCACAAACCTATACGACAGAATATGAATACAATCCTTTTGATGAGCTGACAAAGGTAACAGACGCTTTAGGGAATGTGCGCAACTTTACTTATGATGATCTCGGCCGTCGAACAGGTGCGGAGGATCTACACGATCCCGGTGATGTTACTTTTGGCGAATGGACATATGATTACGATAAAAATGAAAATCTCACCCAATCAATAGATCCTAAGAGTCAGATCATACAGTATACCTATGATGAGCTGAACAGAGTGGAAACAGAAAACTATACTGGCCAAGGTGGTACAGAGGTTACTTATACTTATGATAGCTGTACCTATGGTGAAACAAGGCTATGTTCAGCTGCTTCCCCAGACTCTGATACTGATTACGAGTACAATATTTTGGGTCTTGTGGCAGAAGAAACCAGGAATATCGACTCCGTAAATTATGTCACCGAATATGTTTACGATCGCCAAGGAAACCTGACAAATATTGTCTATCCAGATAATTCAGAGGTGAAATACGTTTACAACGCTGCAGGACAACTGGAAAAAATCCAACAAAAAGAATCAGGCGGCGCATTTGCGGACGTAGTTGTTGATTTCGATTATGGACCTCATGGGAAAGTTATTTTCCAGGAGAATGCAAACTGCACAGAAACGACAAATACCTACGATGAGGATGAGCTCTATCGCCTCAGAAACAGGCTTACCGTAAATGCTTGTGCCGAAGAAATGGGCGGTCTTTCGCAAGAAGAAATGTTCTCTATAATGGCTGACATCGAACCAACAGATGAAAAATCTCCAGCAGAGCAAGTTGCCGAAGAAATACAGAGCCCCGAAAAAGAAACTCTCGCGCCCGAAGAAGCTCGGGTAATTGAACCAACCGAAGAAATCGAACAGCCAACAGAGGTAACCCTGCCAGGTATTCCGATTAACAAACAGCTCATAGGCCAGTCCGACGCTGAAAAAGCCAGAATCAAAGGCGCGGAAATTGCCAAGATAAAGAAAGTTTCCAAGACCCAAAGGAAAGACTACGCCATTGAAATTGTCGGTATGAACCCGATAGACAAGGGGGTTGAGCTGTTCGTCAGAGCCTGGGACAGCAAAGGCGAGCAGATCGGCTTTGGCCGAGACGGCACAGTAGATATTGAAAGATTCAGAATCTACAATCCCCCAATCCTGGTTTCTGATCCTAATGGAGACATCATCCACACGTGGACGGATAAGGACGGTCAAACGCGGGAGCGCAGACTGCGTGAGGATTTAGAGGAAGCCGTGCTTCAAGTCATTGAGCACAACCTTTCGGTGATGAAGAACATTCACGATGGCTCTAAAATCGTGAAAGGGAAGAGGGGAAATACGGTTACTACTGCATATCCCACCATTGACGATTTTACGAGACAGAACTACACGCTAGGCAGCGGCGTATCATGGGCAACTATTGTTGCTGACGCAGGGAATCAAGTATGGAATAATGCAGATGACGCGCTAGAAGTTTTAATGATTCGATCTGATAGCACTACCAACAACTGGCGACAAATCTCCAGGTCTATTCTTCTTTTTGACACTTCTGTTATCGGTTCAGATACGATTGACAGCGCCATTTTTTCTTTAGCCTCGGTTGCTGACAAGCTTGACCAAGGCGGAATCACCCCGAACCTTAATGTATATTCTGCTGCCCCTGCTGCTACGAGCACCATCGTCGCCGGTGATTATGATTCCTTAGGCTCAACACCGTTTGCTAACGCCATCGCTTTTGGCGATTTACCCAATATTGACGGAACTTACGCCAATTGGACTTTTAACGCTACAGGGATTGCAGCGATAGATAAAAACGGAATCAGCAAATTTGGAGTTCGGAACGCGAGTTATGATGTCGCCGCTTCCGCACCGAATTGGGGAAATAACCAGACTGCAAGGTGGGATGCATATGCTACGGACCATTCCGGCACCACCCAGGACCCCAAACTGGTGGTAGAGCATAGCGTGGACCTGGTGTTGTCAAATCTCACCGCCACGAACATTACCTCTACCTCCACCACTATCACCTGGAACACCAACATAGCGGCCGACAGCGAGGTAGTTTACGGCACCAGCAATCCGGTGGAAACCAGCGATCCTCTGCTCTCCGAGCAAAACTCAACGCAGACCACCAGCCACAGTATCTTCCTGACTGATCTCACGCCCGACACTACCTACTATTATTATGCCTCCTCCACTTCAGCTACTACCGGACTCTCCGCCACTTCCACCCAGCAGTCTTTTACTACTACTGATGGCAGTAGCCCAAACACCGGCTTGCAAAATCTGACGTATACCTACGATCCCGTGGGCAACATCACGAGAATCGATGATGACTCGGAAACTGACGCAGCGCGTCTTGTGACCTATACTTACGATGATCTCAACAGACTGATTTCCGCAACATCAACATCTACTCCTTCTTTCACACACAGCTACGCTTACAGTTCTATCGGAAACGCCAGCAGCACCCCTGCCGGTACTTATGTCTATGCTGGCACTGGCTATGCCAACCCCCACGCCGCCACTTCTATCGATAGCATCATCCAATCCTATGACAACAACGGCAACCTGACAGGGAACGGGACGTGGAGCTATGTATGGGATTACAATAATCGTTTAGTGCAGGCTACAAGCACCAGCGAGGACATCACCTATGCCTATGACCACACTTCTCAAAGAATCTCTGTTGACGATGGCTCTACCACAACCATCTACCCAAACAGATATTTCAACACTGATGGAACAGCTACGAAGCATATATTCGCTGGCGACCTACTCATCGCCACTATCCAAGGCACCGGTCCCACAACCACCATCAGCTATATCCACACCGATCACCTGACAGGCTCCAGCGCTGTTACAGACGAGACAGGGGACCTCATCCAGCTCCTCGACTATTACCCTTACGGAGAGCTGAGAATAGACGACTACACGACCTTTGACGAACAACGCAAATTCACAGGACATGAGTATGACAGAGACACAGGGCTCAACTATATGAATGCTCGGTACCAGAACCCTGCTACTGCTAGGTTTTTGAGTCAGGATCCGGTATTTTGGAAGATCATGGCAGGCATGGCTGATCCACAGCTTATGAATTCGTATGCTTATGCAAGAGGTAACCCATTGGCATACAATGACCCTGATGGAGAGTTCCCGTCCAGAGCTGACACTGCGAATTGGTTAAGAAATACTAGCTCAGGCATTAATAGCTTTTTCGACAAAGGACCATTTCATGGATTTGGTCTCTATGATATCGTTAATTTTGGCACTAGCTTAACAACTGACTTTGCTAACAGCATTGATCCGAATGCCGGCAATTTTGATAGGGGCTTGTCTGCGGTTGGTCTACTTACAACGGTTACTCCTGTAGGAGAGGGTACAGCTAGTGTCAAAAGCACCGCGCAAAACGTAATCAAGTCTGCAGAAAATGGTATTAAGCGCGGAGCTAATCATCCTGTAGTAAAAGAAGCTTTGGAATATGGGAAGGTACAGCATAGCTTGTTTAAAGCTGACGAAATAGGACCAACTTTCCTAAAAGAATTTCGTTTCGCCAACGGACTTCGGGCAGATGCGATAGATTTCAAAAATAAAGTTATTTATGAATTAAAGCCCGAGAATAGTCGAGCCATTCAGCAAGGCTACAATCAGTTAAGAGCGTACACAGAACAAGCAAAAAACCAATTCGGTGATACTTTTAAAGGTGTCCTTGAAACATATAAGAGGATTGTCGATTAGCATGGTAGATTTACTAACTGTAGAGGAAGACATATTCCTCAAATTCAAATCGTACTTTAAAAAAATGAGCTTCAAAAATAAACACAAGACATGGTGGAAAAGTAAAGATCAATTTATTTTGGTTTTTGATTTTCAAAAATCGAAATGGACAGATGAATATTACATTAATGTTGGTCTTGTTTTCCAAGATGATCTAAAAGTTCCAAAGACCAGCAAAGCTGATATTATGTGGAGGTTGCAAAGACAAGGTGTAGATAGGCATCGCGATCAATTTAATATAGCATCCGATAGTGATAATATAATTAGCATCTTACAGAAAGAAGTATTTGATATTTTTGATTCATTGAATACTTTAGAGCAAGTTAAGAATAAAATTTTAGAAAATAGAGATAAGTATATCATTACTGCAAAGGGTAAAGCGACTTTAGAATTAGATTAATCAAGAACCGGCTGATGAGACACATTTGTTTCGCAATGGACCTCCGGAAAATATACCCGGATGGAAAAAGGTTGTAATAGGCGCTTCGTTGGCATCAGCAGCCGTAAAAGAATTTCTTGAGCCTATAAAGCAGGCGAAGGAATTTATTGTTAATTTTGTTAAACAATCAATGGAATCTAATAAGGAGGCAGTCATGGATAAATCAAAAAGTAATCTAGACGATAAGAAAAAGTAATTTAAACACTAAATGTAACTTATGATCATATTTTCGATAATCCTTTGGATCGGACTTATTATCTCATTAACCGAATGGTATAGACGGCGGTCCCCGGAATTACGTCTGTTAACTGTCTATTTAGTGGTTCTAACCTTTCTCGATGGCATGACTTTACTCAAAGATCGGTTTATGGTTGCTTCTTCAACTTGGCTGACTTTATTAATGATAATCAAGGGGATAGTCGTATTAATAGTAGTTTATAAGGCATTTAAACTATTGAAAAAAGTGTAATTCGAATCGTGATCTCATTCTTTTGATTCCCATCCTCAAATCCTTCTCCATCCTCACCCTCGCTGTCTTCCTCATCTCGACAGCCCTGTTCCCGCTCGCCCAAGCGCAAGCCGCAGAGGATATTCAGGTTGAGCCAAACATGGCAGAAGAGCCAGCAACCCTCACTCCTCTTCTCTATGGCCTCTGGCTCACCGAAGTCTCTGAGGAATACACTGATATCCACCTCTGGTACAAAATTAATCCAGAACTCACCTCCGCCACGAGTATAGACGGCACCACCCAGACATACGATAACAATGGGAATCTCACCTCTGACAGCACCTGGAACTACCAGAACAGACTCATTCAAGCAGGCTCACCCACAGCAACCTCAACCTTGGGTGTTAATAACCTCATCAAGCGATTTTTCGGCACTGTTCTTCTTGTGAGCTTAACGTTTTATCCGTTTGTCACTTTTGCCCAAGAAGCTACCGCTCT
>Ga0209343_10007484_pt1 | contig 12841 bp, 15 predicted proteins | sample RifCSPlowO2_02_FD_184026 | JGI IMG/M metagenome (GOLD analysis project Ga0209343, IMG submission 184026) | Groundwater microbial communities from Rifle, Colorado - Rifle CSP2_plank lowO2_0.2 (SPAdes) (version 2) | ecosystem: Environmental > Aquatic > Deep subsurface > Groundwater | place... | reverse complement strand
GAGGAAGGAAATTACGGCGGGAAAAAATCTCGGGCGCACGAAGCCGCCGTCACCGGGGACACCGTCGGCGACCCGTACAAAGACACAGCCGGCCCCGCGATAAACCCGATGATAAAAATCGTAAATATCGTAGCACTGATGCTTGTAAGATTTCTCTAAGCTGTTAAAATACAAATTATGAAGAATTTGCGTTACAATATTTTACTTCGCCCTGAACCAGAAGGAGGCTTTACGGTCTTTGTTCCAGCGCTACCAGGTTGTATAACATATGGCCGCAACCTTTCTGACGCGCAAAAAATGGCAAAAGATGCGGTAAGCGGTTACCTTGCAAGCCTAAGAAAGCATGGCGAACCAATTCCTTCCGATTCCGAAAGTTTTATGACTTCTATAGAAATTGAAAATTCAAAGAACGCACGCTCCGCGGCCTATGCCTAAACTCCCGCGCCTTACTCCACGCAAAGTTATTTCAATTCTCAAACAAAACGGCTTCATCTTGGATCACGCGACGGGAAGCCATTATATTTTCTATAATCCAGAAACAAAAAGGCGCGTTACTGTTTCTTATCATTCAAGAGAAATACCAAAAGGCACGCTTGCGGCAATTTTGAAACAAGCCGGCATCCCGCCGGAAGATATTTAATTTCCAAAACAAAAATAGCCCTCATATGGCTGCTGATTCAGTTAGAAGAGAGATTTAAAAAATCTCATACTGACTCATCAGTCACATAAAGACTAAGTTTAGGTCGGGAGGAGAAAGTCTTGGACTTTCTCCTCCTTTCCTGTTTTGACGGCTGCTACTTTGCCGCTACTTCAGTTTTTCGCGACGCCGGCGATTTCTTCACTTTACCAATCTTCCTGATTGAAACCTCGCCGCCACTTTGAGGCACGATCAAGGAAGTGCTCGCGCCGGTTACCCGAAGTTCAGTACCGAAGGGTGCCACAATTTCAACGCCGTCCACTGTAAACTTTGTAGCAACCGGCCCATCAGTCACTGCACGAAGTGGTACCACGCGCTCGGGTTGTGCGGGCACAGGCGTTGGTGCCGGCATCACGGTCTGCTCGGTTTCCCATTGGAAACCGAGGTACCGCGTCTCTGCGAAAGTCACGTCATTGGCGCAGCCCTGAAGGAAGAAAAGCGTTTCCTCCGTTCCATTTGGGAGCCGAAAGCGCGCTCGGAACGCAGGTTGCCGATTCAGCTGATGCTGTTGCTCGCTACCATCCCGGTAACGCACGACGCCATTCCCCGACAGGAATCCGCTTTCGATCGGTCCGATGCGAACCGGCCGCGGAGCATTTGGAACGCTCGAAGCAAATCGCCGATTGGCGATGGCGTCGAAATGATTCCGCACCCGCTCGTTCTCGCTAGGCGAAATCCCGCCGGGAACCACAGGTTCCCCGGAGGTCACAGGGTTTCTTCGTTTTCCTCGCAATAACGTGCGGTAAAAAATGAGCGCGACAACGGCCATGAATAAAACCAAAGCAACCAAAAACCAGAAATACGACCAATTGTCCGCTGTCCCAGCCTCTTTTAATTCAGAGAGTGGTAAGGCAAGAGGTAAAATCCCCATCTCTTCAAGCCCCCTTAACTTTTCGCCGGGCTTGATTAAGGCGACAGTCATACCATCTTTGTAGTAAATCCGTCCCGGTTTTTTAAGGAACGGGTTCAATTCGACCAATCGCCTCCATTGAGTCGAGTCACCGCGCTGAAGCCCTTCGAGATACCAAAGGGTATCCCCCTTCTGGACCGTGTACTCATTCTCCGTGTACACATCCTGCCCAGAAATCCTTTCTTGCGCGTTGCTCACACTGAGCAAGCACGCAATAATTGCAAACGCCAATAACATTTTTTTCATACTTTCCTCCCCTGTCTCCGAAATTAGTCAGCCGTTTGAATTCCGACTGCCGTTTTAACTCCAAAAAATTAGAACCAAAACGGCAGCCAGAATTTTTTTATAAGGTACACACCTCTCAGAGTCCACAATCCGCCAGCTGGCGGACTTTATGAACTCAGTTGAGGGGAATGGTTTTCAGTAAAGAAAACCATTCCCGTTCGGAGTTTTTGCGGTGGCAAGCCGCTCCTTTTCACAGTCCCACTCTTAGAACTGGGCGCGTTTTCCGGCAGACGCATCTCCCTGCCGCTATTTTATTTCACTTGGGCCATCTCCTTTCATATTTTGATTGAGGCTTTATGACAAAGATCTATCGATTTCGAACTCGAGTCCCCGGGCTTCGAGAAGACTCTTTACCTGCCCCTCGACAATTAAAGAGTTTGCTACAGCATTATCCATGAGCCTTTCAGCCTCGTCTGAATCCGCTGTATAAATGTCATTGAAAACTGCCCACGCATGCTCGAAATCCCCCAATGTAAAGAGGATGTCCGAGAAGATCTTGTGGGGCGGTTCGGACTGAGGTGGCACAAGAATGTTCGCCGGCTTACCGCATATAAACTCCAACGCCCATTTCGTCCAGTCTGCCGGCAGATTCCAATCTGCAAACCGCACCGCAGCCTGAATGACTTTACTAAGACGATCCAAAAATACATCTGACGTTTCCATCTTCGCATCCTCCATTGCCCGATTTGCCTCGGCGCCGGGGTTAGATACTTTAAATCAAGGGACTCTGTTCATTTTGCCTATTATACCGCCTAATGGGGCTATTGTCAATATATCCGAAAAAGCCCTGAAATAAAGGATTTTTTGACATTGACTTCTGGGAGCAGTGGTATTAATATGTATAGTTATGAACGACGAATATAATCAGGTATTGATACCGACCGTAATTGAGAAGACAAGTTTTGGGGAGCGGGCGTATGATATTTACTCGAGATTGCTCAAAGAGCGGATTATTTTCTTAGGCGGGCCGATCAACGACGCCGTGGCGAATACGGTAATCGCGCAATTATTGTTTCTCCAGCACGAAGACCCAAAAAAAGATATCAGTTTATATATAAATTCTCCGGGAGGTTCGGTCACATCGGCCCTCGCTATCTATGACGCGATGCAATACATCAAACCGGACGTCTCGACAATCTGCGTCGGTTTCGCCGCCTCCGCGGCTGCAGTTTTGATGGCTTCAGGCGAGGCTGGCAAACGCTACGCCCTTCCCAACTCGGAGATTATGATCCACCAGGTGTTCGGCATGGCGGAGGGACAGGCGGCGGATATAAAAATAACCGCGGACCACATTATCCATATCAGAGAGAAAATAAATAAAATATTGGCCAAGCATACCGCGCAGCCTCTTTCTAAAATAGAAAAGGACACCGATCGCGATTTTTACATGGACGCTCTTGAGGCAAGAACATACGGGATAATCGACCAGATAATCAAAGGAAAAAACGGGGGAAAAAAGCAGGTAGAAAATCGAAAGTAGGAGTTGTCTCCCTAATCCCTCCTTTTGGGGACCCCTCACGGGGATAATGGCTTTATGTCTAAGACATCTCCTGCTTCCGGTTTTTTACTCCGTCAGTTCCCCAAGAAGACTCACCCCAGTCATATCGTGCGGTTTTGGTATATCCATAAGCTCCAAAATCGTAGGCGCCACGTCGGAAATGACTCCGCCGACTTTGCTATATTGGCTCATTACTTCTTCTTTAGTCCTTGGCTCTTTCCTCCTAAATTTTTTGCCGATCAGAAAAAACGGAACTGGGTGGACGCTGTGCTTGGTTTTCTTTTCCCCAGTTATGCGGTATCTTTTCTCCTCGGCATTCCCGTGGTCGCCTGTAATAATAACAATGCCGTCATTTTTTAAAACAGATTCTACGATCCTACCCGCCTGAAAATCCAGGATTTCAAGCGCCCTGCGGGTCGCGTCGAAATCTCCAGAATGGCCCACCATATCCGCATTCGCTAAATTAACCAGGATAAAATCGTAATTTTTTAATCTCGATTCAACTTCATCGGCGATTTTTTCAGCGCGCATCTCAGGATGTTCTTCATAGTGCGAGCCCGGCAAAGATTCCACAAGAAGGCGGTCTTCTCCCGGAAAAGGCGCCTCGTTCCCGCCGTTGAAAAAATATGTGACATGGGCATATTTTTCAGTCTCGGCAATATGAAATTGTTTCAAATTATTGTCCGATAGGACCTTGGATAGCGGCGAGGCGACGTTTGAAGAAGTAAACGCGGCTAAATTAGAGAATTTCTTTTCGTATTCCGTCATCGTGACAAATTCGAGATCCGAAATTTTCTTACGCGGGAATTTGTCAAAACCGTCCTCAACGAATGCCTGCGTGAGCTCCCGCGCGGAATCTTCGCGAAAATTGAAAAATATCACCGCGTCCCCTTCTTTTATCCTTGATTCATTCTCTCCGCTCCATGCCGGCTCAATGAACTCGTCAGTAATTCCCGCCCTATATTGTTCCTCAAGATAGGCGATGAGGCCATTAAATTTCTTTCCTTCGCCTTTCGTGAAGAGATTATATGTTTTTTCAATCTGCTCCCAATCCTGATCCCGATCCATTGAGAAGTCCCTTCCTATTATCGAGCTGACGCGCGCGAAGGGATATAATTTAGAGAGCCTCTCTTCGAGCAGACCGAAAAATTTGTTCGCCTCTTTCGGCGAAGCGTCTCGCCCGTCCGTAAAAAGATGGAGATAAACTTTATCAAGTTTTTCTTGCTTCGCGAATTCCAATAGCGCATAGAGATGATCTGGGTAAGCGTGGACCGAGCCGGACGAAAAAACGCCCATTAAATGCAAGGCGCTCTTACCTGCCTTGCCGGCAGGCAGGTTTTCCTTAACTTGCCTCGAGGCTCTTTTGAACGCGTTGTTTTCGAAAAAAGATCCATCCTGTATGGAAAGCGATATTCTCGGGAGATGGTGGTATACGGTTTTCCCGGCACCCAATGTTAGGTGCCCAACCTCCGAATTCCCGGCTTCCCCCCAGGAAAGCCCGACAGCTATTCCTGAAGCCTGGAGCGTTGTAAGGGGATACAATTTTTCGTATTCTCCAAAATTTTTACGCGCGGCTACCCAGATAGTCGATTCCGGGTCTTCGGTTACCCCAAAGCCGTCCAATATGATCAAGGTGACCATTGTATTATTCTACCGCGTCTGGTATCATTTATGTATTATTTATATCCATTTAACTTGGAATTAATCGAAATCAATTGCAAATACTATGATTTTAACGTCGCCGGTTCTGGTGGCGCTCTTATCTGTTCTCGTGGGGATTGTTTTGGGCTATATACTCCGCCAGGTAATGGCGCAGTACAAGAAGAATTCACTGGAAGTCGAAGTAAAAAAAATACTCCTGGATGCTAAAGACCAGGCCGTAAAAATATTAGACGAAGCGAAAAAGAAATCTGAAGAAGTCTTAGAACAATCGAAAAAAGAAACAAAAGAGCGCGAAGGCCAGATTAGAAAATTAGAGGAAAAAGTACTGGAAAAAGATGAAAGCCTCGAAAAAAGAAGGCGTGGTTTGGAATTGGATGTGGAAAACTTGAAAAAGAAGGCCGAAGAAATAAAAAAGATGCGCGAGGAAACGGAAAATATGGAGCAGCGGAAAAGGGAGGAACTTCAAAAACTCGCGAATTTGAGCGAGGAGGAAGCAAAAAAAGAATTATTGACTTCCGTCGAGAAAAAGTACGAAACCGATATCTTGGCGAGAATTCAGAAAATAGAGATCTTTGGGCAAGACAAGCTCGAGCAAAAAGCCCGCGATATTTTGGCTACGGTTATTCAAAGAATCGCTTCCTCAACCGCATCCGAAGTGACAACAACATCAGTCAATATACCCTCGGATGATATAAAAGGAAAAATAATCGGCAAGGAGGGCAGGAATATCCGGGCGCTTGAACGCGCTGCCGGAGTTGAGGTGATTGTGGACGATACGCCCGGATCGATAATAATATCGAGCTTTGATCCCGTCCGAAGGCAAATAGCGAGAATCGCCCTTGAAAATTTGATTTTAGACGGAAGAATCCAGCCCGCACGAATAGAGGAAACAGTTGATAAAGCTAAAAACGAAATCGAAAAAATGATCAAGGATGCCGGCGAGAAGGCTTCTTTTGAAGTCGGAATTTTCGACATCGATCCGAGACTTTCGATGCTTCTGGGCAGGCTTAAATTCCGCACCTCTTACGGCCAGAATGTCTTGCAGCACTCGATCGAAATGTCGCATGTCGCAGGCATGCTCGCTTCGGAATTGGGCGCGGATGTCGCGATTGCGAAGAAAGGGGCGCTACTCCACGACATAGGGAAAGCCGTAGACCACGAAATACAAGGGACGCATGTCGAAATAGGGCGCAGGATACTCCAGAAATTCAATGTGGATCATAAGGTCGTACAAGCCATGCAGTCCCACCACGAAGAATACCCATATGAAACGCTCGAATCCATAATAGTCCAGACTGCGGACGCGATTTCAGCATCCCGGCCTGGGGCGCGTCGGGACTCAGTCGAAAATTACTTAAAGCGCTTAGAAGATCTGGAACGAATAGCAAATACATTTCCGGTTGTCGAGAAATCTTATGCCATTCAAGCCGGGCGCGAGATACGCGTATTTGTCACACCCGACAAAATATCTGATTTGGAGATGAAGCATCTGGCTCGGGATATCGCGAACCGCATTGAACAAGAGTTAAAATACCCGGGGGAGATAAAGGTGCACGTTATACGCGAAAACAGAGTTGTGGAATACGCAAGGTAGCGCTCCCTGCCTGCCGCCTGCCTGTCCGGTAGGCAGGGTAGGCAGGGAATTTCCCTTATGGTATAATGGTTTTTGACGTTGCTAAAAGGTCGTTTCTATAAGCTACAAGCTAATAAGCTAAAATTATGAATAAAGCAGAATTATCCCAAAAATTGTGGGAGCTTCACTCCAAGAAAGGGGTGGATGTGTCCAAAAAACACGCCGAAGAGGTCGTAGATTTTGTTTTTGACACGATTGCCGACACGATGAAGCGCGGAGACGAAGTTTCCATCGCCGGATTCGGCACTTTTGTCGCGAAACAAAGGAAGGCCAGGCAGGCCAGAAACCCAAAGACTGGAGCGACAGTCAATGTCCCGGCGATGAAAGTCCCGAAATTCAAAGCAGGAAAAGGGTTGAAAGACGCGGTTCGATAAATTTCGATTGGAAAGCAAAAAAGGCGCTCCTCTATAGGGGCGCCTTTTGCGTTGTGATTTTCCGTCACGGAGCTATCTCTGGGAGCGAATGAAGTTGATGACGAATCCCTGCAAGTTTTAGAAATGTTTCGATCTTTTTCTTTCTGATTCGTCTCGATGAATCCAATTTTATCAGTATAGAATTCATCTTCCGAATTTCATCGGCTTCTTTAGAAAAACTATCCAGTTTTTGGAGCAAAGCCTGAGCATCAGGGTCGAGCGCTAAATTGTTAAGCTCGAGGGTTACTTTGTTAAGACCGTGCTGTAAGAATAGCCTCGCCATACACATACCAATAGCGAAAAAACCAAAACAGCTCAGTAAAGCAAGGGGAACGCGAAGTCCCGGATCAATTGCCTCAAAATCAATCGGAAGAAACAGAATAACGACCACATACAGCGCGGCCATCGGAAACCCTCCATGCGACATAGCTCTGAGCCAAACCGAATCTAAAAATAAAATCTTTCTTTTGATCTCATCGGCCAAATGCCACTCTTGCGCCATTAACCTTTCGATTACTATATCGCTCTGATTAACCATATTAGTATCCTCCCTTTCAGCGAACAGATTTAAAAGAAGCTTAAAGTAAAAGCAAGATAAAAGCAATATTGAAAATTTGTTTACACTGAGTTTATCGAAGTGTGCGGGCAGCGAGAGTCAAACTCGCGCCTACTGCTTGGAAGGCAGTCGTACTATCGCTATACTATGCCCGCAAAACCCGCTTTCGCGGGATTAACTTTAATCGTTTGCGTCTTTCAAAGTTTTTTTGATTTCGGCCCGGAATTCCGGGGTGTCTTTATGTCCGTGAGACGCAACTGCGTGTTGCGTCGCTACATCCATAACCTCTTGTTCGGTTCCTGAAATAAAAAGCGAGCAATTTTTTTCGCTCGGGAACTCCCGACAATCTGTTGATTTTCTTTGTGCCATAGTTAAAAGAAATAATTTAACTTATTAAGAGCGACCTTTTTATGTTTAAGTCCTAATTTTATACCCAATTTTAAATAAATACCATACCCAAAATCCGAGCCCAAGGACAAGCCCGAAAATTAAAGCAACTCCTACGGCCTGATTTGATTCCGAAATCCCAACCATAGAATAACGGAGTCCGTCGACAAAATAAAAAAACGGATTCATGCGCACTAAAAACTGGAATCGCTCCGGGAGCATATGAATTGAAGAAAAAAGCCCACCTAAAAATGTAAGCGGCATAATGACAAACGTCTGCGGGATCATGAGCTGTTCAAAACTTTCGGACCAAAGCCCGATCAATAAACCCGCGAGAGAGAAAATCAGCGCAACTGCGACTGCGTAGAAAATAAAAAGGGCGATATGATTTACGCTCGTAACCGTAAATAAAAGCGCGATTCCGTAAACTCCAGCCGCGACCAAGAGCCCCCGGACAACTCCGCCGATAACGTATCCCGCGATCATTTCCAAATACGAAAGAGGCGCCACCAAAATCTCTTCGATATGCTTCGCGAAGCGCTGGAAATAAAGCGAGCTCGATGTCTGCCCGAAAGAAGACTGCATCACATTTAACATCAATAGTCCCGGAACAACGAAATCAATATAAGAAACTCCGTCAATAATCCCGATCCTGCGCCCGATGATTTGCCCGAAAATCAAAATATACAAAAGAGCAGAAATCCACGGCGTGACTAAAGTCTGAATCCAAACTCTCCTCACTCTCCCCAACTCCTCAAGTATAAATGTCTGTAACCCGATCCAGTTTACATTCATAGCAGACTCCATAATAACTCATAAATGCTCCTCTGGGTATTCGCTATACTCTCGCTTTTTATTATCACGCCGTAAAGATTTTTAGGATCAAGCGAAATAATAGATACTTTGTCGGCATAGATATCAATTTCATTAGTAAAATTATATTTTTCTGCTAGAACGAATTTAACCCTTCGTAATTCACGTATATTTTTTTCTTCAATAAAAATACTCTTAGCCGTGGAGGTAGCTGGAATAATACCACGAGACGGAATTTTCATGCTTACTCTCTTCTGCCAGTATTTCTCCAAAAAATCTTTTTCAAATCCAGCTTTCAAATAATCTGCAGAAGCATAAGAAAGTATCTCTTCAACTCCGTGCGTTTCAAGCGTGTCAAGCAAAATATTTTTAACCCCTTGTAACCCCTCATAAAATGAAACGGACGGCTGATCGTAACGCCCACCATAGAGCGCGTTTAGTTCTGGTCGTAAATCTTTAAATACTACGAGTTTTTCTTCGATTGTTTCTTTTTCTTCGTTTAGCTTTCTTAAAATAACTCCCGGTTCTACCGCTTCGTATTTCTTAACTCCGCCTCTTGTTATCTGTCTTACCAGTCCTTTTTCTGAGAGACGGCGAAGAATGTCATAAACGCTTACCCTATTGTGGCCGGCCATTTTAGCAATCCTGCTTATCGCCTCAGGCCCCACTTGAACCATAGCCAAAAAAACATTGATTTCGCTTTCGCTTAATCCCATTGGAATAAGCAGTTTTTTGATGTCTTTTAGCATAGTGTTGATGACTATCAACGATATTATAGCACCAACAAAAGAAATAGCAAATGCTAAAAATCCCTTTATTGTAAAGGATAATTCGCTACATATCAATTATCTTGATTAGAATAATTTCTGATCTTGTCTGTATCAATTTACATATTGACAGAGTCATGATAATATGTGTCTGTAATATGACAAATATGAAAAACTCCAATTTTTATAAGAAAACTGCTCAGGCGCTTGGCACACCCGTATTTATCTATTGGGAAAAAAGACTGGAAACAAATATCAGCCGGATTAAACAAGCCGCTGAGCATCATCTCGCAAATAGAGAATTAGGTATTTACATTCCCTATTTTACGAACTCAAATCCCTATCTTTTCTCAATTGTTAGAAAACATGGTTGCGGAATTGCAATTCAATCTACCGAAGAATGGCATCAATTAAATGCTCATAATCTTGCTGACAAACTCATTGCGTCTCCAACGGTTTTACCACAGGAAGAGTTGAAATTTCTTTTGGAGAAGGGTGTCCGCGTTAATTTGTCCTCAATAGATGAAGTGGAATGGCAAATTAATAATTTTCCAGAAAAGAATATTTTTATTCGCCTTGATATCTCCGTTGATTCTTCTCAACGAACAGGGATTAAACCTTGGGAGATTACTGGCCTTCGTAAAATTTTGAAAAAGAACAATAAAGCACTTGCCGGTGTTCATATATATGTCGGCACATTGAGCACTTTTGAAAAGATCGTAAAATATACTGATATTGTTCTCGCCCTAGTATCGAGAGAGTTTCCGGAAATCGAGATGGTCAATTTAGGAGGAGGGTTTTACTACAACTATGAAAAAACATTCAATCAACATTTTGATTGGGATGCTTACTTTGCGATGCTCGCTAAAAAAATAGGGACATATAATCTTTCCCCGAATATGAAATTTGAAATTGAACCAGGCAGAGATGTGTTTGCCGATGTTGGCGAGCTGGTTCTTTCCATTCATCACGTAGTTTGGAACGAACGCGGAACAATTTGCCAAATTTTTACCGATGGCTCTTATGTATATATGCCTTCCGCTACAGTTCGTGAACGCAAACATCAGCTTTTATTTCTCGATTCACAATTTAAAGAATCATCGGATCGTTCCATTAGCGGATGGCTGAATGGTTCCACAACTCTTTCGAGCGATTTTCTATTGCCGGTAATTATTGAAGTCCCGCTGGATGTAAAATCAGGGCATTTCGTAATTGTTAAGGACATAGGTGCCTACGGCGCAACGCAACATTTAGAATTTTTAAATAGGCGACCAGCGGCTGAGGCACTCATCACAGATAATAAAGTCCAAATTATAAATGAGCGCGGGGCAATGACGGACAAAATAAGAAGTGTCCCGCAAAAACCTATTTTTATCAAATAAACATGGTAGGAAAATTTATCATAAAAAGTGGCGAATTGATTCCCATAGAAAAAGCGACCATGTCGCTTGGCAACATTGAATATGCCTATGGTTTTGGAGTATATGAAACTATAAAATTGCAAAACGACATAATTTATTTTGCCAAAGATCATGTTGAACGTTTAATAAAATCTGCAGAGCAAATCGGTCTTGTGCACCGTTTTATTGCGAGCAAACTTTTGGAAGAATTAAATTTGCTCATATCTAAAAATGGGATCAGCTCGGCCAATATAAAAATGCTCCTGATCGGAGCAGAAGATTTGCAAGACGTTGAATTGTTTATTTTTATGCTTAATCCACTTTACCCGAGTAAAAAGCTGTATTCGGAGGGTGCGAGTGTTATCACCATAGAATATGAGCGATTATTTCCGAAGGCAAAGACATTAAACATGCTTGGTAGTTATTTGGCATTCAAAAAAGCAAAAAATAGTAATTGTTATGATGCTCTGTTCGTAGATAAAAACGGCAACATAACGGAGGGCACAAGAACAAATTTCTTTACTATGAAAGAAAAAACTATTTTCTCGCCGCCGGAAGAAAAAGTTTTGGGCGGCATCACCAGGAAAACGCTACTTTATGTTGCGAGAAAAAATAATTTTAAGGTTATTGAACGGGAAATTCCACGGAAAGACATTGCAAAGTATGACGGCGCTTTTCTAACAACCAGTATATCTTCAAAAATTATACCAGTCCGCAAAATTGATGATTTTGATTTTAAAGAAATAAGTTTAGATCTAAAATTATTGTCTGACTCGTATAGTCAATTCTTCAAAAACTGCGGCGGGAAATTTGATGAAAAATAAAATCATGCCAATAAAAATGCAAAATGCGCTAGATTTATATCGTTCTGCAAAAACCTACCTTTCTGGCCCTGACGGAATGAATAACGAGGTGACTATGTGGTTTATAGCCGGGGGCTTGCTAATGCAAGAAATTTCCAGCCGCATAAATAAAACTGCTTTCGGCGGCCTCCATCAGAAAATAGGCGTAGAGCGCAATAAAAAAATCAAAACGATCAGAATTCTAGACGTGGCATGCGGTCCTGGTAATTTTGCAAATCATTTAGGATTTATAATCCCGCAGTTAAAAGTTGTTGGAATAGACACGAACATAGCGTTTCTCAAATGGGCGAGGAAAAAATTTACAAACCTTGGATGGAAATTCATTGAAGGCGATGCAAGCAAAATAGAATTGGGAAAGAAATTAGATTTTATAACAGCAAGTTCAGCGTATCATCACATTCCAGACTTTGAAAAACTTAGTTTCTTAAAAAACTTAAAAAGTCATTTGAAGAATAATGGAATAATTTTAATTTGCGATAATTTTTTGCCAGATTATTCGACGAGTTTTGAAAAACAAAAATCTATTAAAGAATATTATTCACTACTCACACAATATTATAAATCCGGAAACGCTACAAAAAATGCAATTAAAGTTATAAAACAGGCTCGCAAATTAGAATTATCGGGCAAAGACGAATACAAAACGTCTTTCAGAATTTTTGAAGCGCAAGTGAAAGCTGCTGGCTTGGAGATAGTCAAGGATATTTTAGTTTGGGGCATTTCACAAAATGGCATGGGTTCGCACGTTATAATTTTGAAAGCCCCGAGATAGAAATACCAACGGGCTTTTTTGTTTGGAGAATTTAAATTCTCTCTAATTTCAAATCTGGGATCTTGCGGAAATCTTTATCATTGCGCGTAATCAAGGTTGTATTAGTAAGAAGAGCTGTTGCGGCAATGGCGCTGTCAGGAATTTTGATATTAAAATCTCGTCTTAATTTTGCTGCCAATTTAGCA
>Ga0209343_10007482_pt1 | contig 12841 bp, 11 predicted proteins | sample RifCSPlowO2_02_FD_184026 | JGI IMG/M metagenome (GOLD analysis project Ga0209343, IMG submission 184026) | Groundwater microbial communities from Rifle, Colorado - Rifle CSP2_plank lowO2_0.2 (SPAdes) (version 2) | ecosystem: Environmental > Aquatic > Deep subsurface > Groundwater | place... | reverse complement strand
CAAACTACTTCCATCTTGTATGCGCTTTCTGTTGAATGTGATATCATGCACTGAACATCATGAATATTTCTTTGTTGAATTATCAATTTGTCGATTCATCGACAATTCAGACAAGAAATCTGTTTCGCAGGTGTATGAGGCTTTTGCACATCGCCCAACATACGCGTTTCTTCAGACTATTGTTTATGAAACAACTGGATTACTAATGGGATTCTATGAAGCCATTGATGATCAGACATATGGCCGTTTGCAGATTTGCAAAAATATCGATCCATTCAATGCACCTCTTTCATGGTCAATTTACTTTGATCCATTGCCAGACGAAATAATTGATGGAATAAAATCGTGCAAGTTCATGGCAGCGATGCGCTGTTTTCTTAGTATAATTTGGAACACTGGCAAATTTACGCAGATCGTGGTTCCACTTAGGGAATACGAAAAACAAGTATATCGTGCTTTGACTCATACACAAACATCCGAACTTATTCAAAGTATTCTGTTCGAAGCATCGGCGTTGAAAATTCGGCTTATCACTGACAAATATGGTTTGGAAATTTCTCAAGTTCGACCAGTGACTCAACTGCCACTATGGAATCTTGTACATCAGATTACGTGTAATGAAGGTTTGCCAGTTCAATGTTTTCCAGTTCAAGATTCGCCAGCTCAAGATCAGAGTTCACCAGCTCAAGCTCAGAGTTCACCAACTCAAGCTCAAGATTCGCCAGCTCAAAGTTTGCCAATTTCATGGTGTACAGTACAGTAGTAGAGGCATGAGCAAAATTATTTTTTTATTGGAAAATAAACAAAAAAATAAATCGATGTATTATATTTTCATTACAGCGCTAATGAGTAAAAATCAAAAATTTTTAACTAAATATCTATTTTGGAAAAGCTATGTATATGTTCCATTTTTGTTATTACGTATAACAATGAATGACCATGTAACTCGCCGAAGGACTTTTATAATGCTGTAAGTAAACAACTAATTTATATACCTATATGTTAAATAGTGCGTATTTCTTTACGCATTTTTATATATTGAATTATAAGTAAATAAAAGGTTTTTGGCTACTAGTAACTAACCCAGCTCTTCAGTGAGTGCAATTACACCAAATAGATGAAATTTGGTCAGTTTTTTACTGTCCCATTTTTCATTGAAAAAATTGAAATTATTAAATACTTGAAGATTCTTTATATAAATATAATAGTAACTAACGCTAAAAGCTACGGTTTCCGTATCTTAACCCGAAAGCTTTCTCTGCCGTGATCGAGAGATGCAAGAATCAGAAAAGAAATCTACAGTAAAGGCAATTAAAACTGAACTACTTCCATCTTGTATGCGCTTTCTGCTGAATGTAATATCATTCACTGAACATCATGAATATTTTTTTGTTGAAATATTCATTTATCGATCCATCTACAATTCAAACAAGAAAATTGTATCTGTTTCACAGGTGTATGAGGCTTTTGCACATCATCCAACATACGCTTTTCTTCAGACTATTGTTTATGAAACAATCGGATTACTAATGGGATTTGAAGCCAACGATAATCAGACGTATGGCCGTTTGCGGATTTGCAAAAATACCGAACTAGCCAATACCCCCCTTTCATGGTCAATTTATTTTGATCCATTGCCAGACGAAATAATCGATGGGGTAAAATTGGACAAGTTTATGGTGGCGATGCGCTATTTTCTTCGTATAATTTGGAACACTGGTAAATTTACGCAAATCATGATTCTACTTAGGGAGGATGAAGTGTATTGTGCTTTGACTCATACACAAACATCCGAACTTATTCAAAATATTCTGTTCGAAGCATCGGCGTTGAAAATTCGGCTTATCACTGACGAACGTGCTGACGAACATGCTAATGAACATGCTAATGAACATGCTAACGAACATAATTTGAAAATTTCTCAAATTCAGCCAGTAACTAAACTGCCACTATGGAATCTTGTACATCAGATCACGTGTGATAAAGAAGGTTTGCCAGTTCAAATTTTGCCAGTTCAAAGTTTGCCAGTTCAAAGTTTGCCAGCTTACCGTACGCCATCTCAACGTTCATCAGCTCAATATATGCCAGCTGAAAGTTCATCAGCTCACAGTTCTCAATGTGTGCCAGTTCAATGTGTGTCAGTTCAATGTTTGCCATCGTGTACAGTACAGTAGTAGAAGCATAAGCAAAATTATTTTTTTATATCACAATGGAAAAGAAATCAAATGGTGAGTAAAAATCAAAAATTTTTAACCAAATATCTATTTTGGAAAAGCCATGTATATGTTCCATCTTTGTTATCACGAATAACAATGAATGACCAAGTAACACGTCGGAGAACTTTTATAATGCTGTCAGTAATAACACAATTAAACGATATATTCCAGTCTGTACCGGAATATCTTTTTCCTTTTATTTTTTGGAAAGAATTGTTATCAAGATAATTAGCAATTTGATCGAGTGTTCCCGAACAAAAGAAAATAGTATTGTTTTTTATTTTGAATGAACTTGGATCAATTCTCCATGGTTCTTTTCCTACATCAGATAGATAACGTAAATTTGTTTTAAGTGGTGGATGTATTTTTGAAAATCCTAATAACTTGATATGGAGTCCACCTTCTGTATCATTACATTCATTTATTTTTTTGTATTTATCTTTAAGATTAGGAATTATGTATACTGCACACGGATATTCTCTTTTTTGTGGTGTATCTTTTATGACTTTTACATATTCCGGTTGAATGGTATAAGTATACGTTCCAATTAAACAATCCATTTTATGATTCAATGTAATGCTTTGATATAAATTGTATGGTATTTGATAGTATAAACTTGTCAATATATCTTTACCCCTTTTGACAATATGTATAGTTCTTTCTTTTATTTGTATTTTATTTTTATATAGATCATTAACTGTATTTTCGCCTTTATCTATAACTTGCATTAACAAAGACAATGGAATTCTTACCATACTATCATTTTCTTTCCATTCTCTTTTTTTACATTCTTCTAATACTTTTTTAATATTATGTTGATAAGCCATTATACTAAGATTTTTGACATAAATAATATATGCTTTATAAGAAGAGAATGTGATAGATGTACTTATTTGTTTAAGTTCATGTGGGGATATATTAAGTAAATTAGCAGTTTCTTCCCGTGTTTCTCTGCAAGCACATTGTTCAGGAGTTTCTTTGTTATCAATCACACCGCCTGTATCACTATATTTTGATCCCTGTTTACCAAATAACACTGCTACAAGAGTATTTTTATAATTTTCGACAATAAATATACCAGCTCCTTTTATATTCATATATATAAAACGATAAAAAAAAAGATTAAATAACGATTAAGTTTTTCGATGAATTATTTTATTCAATATATATTGCCATATAGACGTTTTTTTGTAAATATTATATGTGGTATCTGGTGATTCAAGCAAGATTATTTTATGTTCAAATGGTTCATTTTGTTGCGGATCAATTGAAATAGCCCGTGTCAATGATGTATCTGACGATGTAGGTGAAATATCAGAATACATATTGTTTTCAGATTCTAGAAATGTATTCATTAATTCAGTTAAGTTAATTCTTATTAAAGATATATATCAATATATAATGTTTTTCAATTTTTTTGTTTGTTAGATAAAAAAAAATTCACCCGACTGGATGACACGGTATGATAAAATTGAATTTAGCCCAGTCACTGGTAGATACTAAATGACCAATGCTCCACATGTCATCATTACTACCACTCACTATATTCCACTTCCAAGGACAACCTGATGTGCGATCTTTTTCTGTGCATTCGATGAATTGTTGTTGATAGTTTACTTTAATTTTATGTGATTTTTTGAATTGAATTCGTCCATTAGTGAAATATCGTTCTAGGGGAATCAATACTTTCTCAGCCATAATAATACTTTTCTTATATAGTTGATCTTCAATGTCTATATTTTCCATGTTTTTCGGTTTCATGTTTCCTTTTTTCAATAATGAGACAAATTGTGAAAATGAATTCATAGTGCAGAAGTTGCAACTTTTTAGCGTTAGTTACTGTATATATAATATGTAGATTATCTAAATATTACTATTCTTCAATTTTTTTTCTAAATTATGTTGTTTGAGCTCTTTTCAAATCTTGTGGTGTCAAATATAGTGGTGGGTTGGTTGCTACTAGCTCCGTTGATCTATTCTACCGAGCTTGCAATGCTGAATATTGTGATGATGTATATTATGTTGAATTATCGTTCTACATTTTTGCTAATTCTTCTGGTGTATACATCCGTCTTTCTTTTGGATTTATTTTTAGCAAATTAAGTAATACATTTACAAATTCACTTGGTATTAACAATTTATATTTATCTATTATATTGGTTATATATTGATCATCAGCAGACGATATAATAATTTGTGGATGATTAGACTCAGATAAATATGATCCTGTAAATAATGTAAATAGTGTGGAACCTAATGCCCACATATCTATAAATTGAAAAACATCATCAAACATGTTACTAACATTTGGTGGTGTTTCATATGTACGTTTCCAAATTTCTGGTGCTATATAGGCTGGTGTACCTTTAGCTACATTTGAATAGTCACAATTTATATCTTTTTTGCAAGAAAATCCAAAATCAATATATTTGATCGATTGTATAGTATTTGTATTGTCAATATCTAACATAATATTCTCAAGTTTTATATCTCTATGTGCAATCCCGTTTCTATGCATTTCTTTTAGACCCATAATAAGATGATATGCAATATATTTTTTATGTTCGGGTGTTAATAGATTGTTACGTGCAAAATAATGTAACTCTTTACCATGTAAAAATTCCATAAAAATATAATATCGTCCACATGCAAATGCAAACCCATAATATTTAACAGCATATGGATTATTATATTCTATCATAGTTGTAATCTCCTCGCAAAACATAATATGAGAATGTACAGTTCTAACATCCATTTCCTTAATAACTATTTCGGTGTCATTAGTAGCATTCATTTTATGATAAATACCTTTATAGATTTCGCCAAAAGTACCTTTTCCTAATAGTATTCTATTTCCAGTTGGATCGAATGCAAATTTAACTACACTTCCATCCGCCAAACCAAATTGAAGTTTGTACTCATATTGTCTATTTATATTTTGTATTAGAGTTGTGTTGATGTGTGCATCACAATATAGTCCAAATCCAAGCTGTTGCAGTTTGTGAACGTATTTCAAATATTTATATTTATTCATATAGAACTGATATATATATATATATAAAACAAAAAAAAGTGAAAAATAAAGATTAGGGTTAAATAATATACAATACTAATATTATATGTCTCATTCGAGTGATAAATCTGATAGCGATGATGAATTAGAGAACAATAATGATATTACATTGTTTTCATCTGATGATGAGGGTGATGATGATGACAATGAGAAAGATAAAAGTAATAAAATGTTTAATGGTGATATATTATGGGTGGAAAAATATCGCCCGGAAAAATTAGATGATATAATAGAACATGATGTAATTAAAAAAATTCTTGAGAAAACAAAAATAAATGGTGAACTACCACATTTATTATTATATGGTCCACCTGGGACAGGAAAAACATCAACTATTTTAGCGATAGCACGAGAATTATTCGGGCCTGAAAAAATATTTGATCGTGTTATCGAGCTAAATGCATCGGATGATAGAGGTATAGGGACAGTTAGGAATAAAATAATAACATTTGCCAAGACATCTGTAGGTCCAAAAGACGACAGATACCCGTGTCCTAATTTTAAAATTATTATTCTGGATGAAGCTGATTCGATGACACCAGAAGCTCAAGCGGCACTAAGAAAAATAATGGAGAAAATGTCTTCAATTACAAGATTTTGTTTTATATGTAATTATATAGGAAAAATTATTATTCCAATTGTTTCCCGGTGTATAAAGTTAAAATTTAGACCTGTCAAAAGTAGCTCTATTTTACCAAAAATAAAAAGTATTGCCGAAAATGAAAAGCTAGATATTACGGATGAGTGTTTAAAAGCCTTAGTTACTATATCAGATGGTGATGCCAGAAGAACAATAATGAATTTGCAAAATTTACAATATTTCGTAAAAAATAAGTCAAATATAACACCAGATGATATAATGCAAATGAATGGAAATATAGATATAAAGCAATTTTCTTATTTGTGGAAAACCTGTATGACGGGAAACATTGTACAAATTAAATTAATAGTGATACAATTAATACGAGAAGGATTTACTGTTAAGAGTATATTGAAATATCTAATGAGTTCTATAATAGATAGTGATTTACACGATAAAGTGAAAAGTAAAATTTTATTGGAACTGTGTGAGACGGATCATAAGTTATCAGAAGGGTGTGATGAGTATATACAGTTGCTTAATATTTTATTAGTAACTAATCGTGCAATTCATACTACGGAAAAAATTGATTTTTTTATATGATATTTTATTATAAATAATAAATAATTGACGATGGATATCAAATTACATAGCGAAAATAATAATGATGTCAAGAATGGTACATGGTGTTGCGATATAAGAGGTAATGTATATATATTATTAGATGATGAATATTATTTATTGATTATCAATAATAAAAATGTTCCGGAGATGGATAAGATAGATTCAAATTGTATGGTAACACCCGGAGAAAATAAAATGTGTAGATCTATATTCAACAGGCCAATTCAAAAAATAGAAGATAATAATGAAAGTGATGATGATGCGAAATATTTTGAGGAAGATAAATATTTTGAATGTGAACCAACTGAAAAATCAGACGATGATGAATTTGAGGAACAAAAATGTGATATATATCGTAGAGGAGATGACTCCATTTGTATTTTGGGCAATAGTTTAGAAACATTTTCTCTATATGATACATATGTTCGTGATAAGTCGAAAGCAGTAATTTTTGCTCTAATATCAAATGTAGATAATACATATAGGCTTTCTATTTTTTCGGAAAACGAAAATAATGTAATTCAATTTAATGTCATTTGTGAAAGAATACAAAAATATGTATTGATGTATACTGTAGATGAGATTAGGAAAGAACTTACTATTGTCTGTAAAAAAAGTTGATTTTTTTATTTGTTGTTAACATATACTTGAAATATAGTAACTATCAAATGACTTCAAATACAGAATTTATTGCGCAAACTATGATCAATCAACCAGTTATTAATATTGGTATGATTGGTCATGTTGCTAATGGAAAAAGTACAATTACAGAAGATATATCTGGTGAATCAACACAAAGACATTCAGCAGAAAAAAAAAAGAATAGAACAATTAAACTTGGTTATGCAAACGCAAAAATATATAAATGTCCACAATGTAATCCTCCGGAATGTTATCAATCTACATCATCTGATGTTATGGAACATAGATGTATTTTTTGCCAAGAGAAGACAAAATTAATAATTCATGTGAGTTTCGCGGATTGTCCTGGACATCATGATCTAATGGCTACGATGTTAAATGGAACATGTATTATGGATTGCTGTATATTAGTTGAATCTGTTACGAATAACGATATTCCAGCTTCACAAACGATAGATCATTTTGAAATAGCGCAGGAAACTGGAGTAAAAGTTAGTATGGTATGTATTAATAAAATGGATCTAATGTTATCAAAAAAACAAATGATTTACGATAGTATTAACAGAATACGTAAATTTGTAAATTCCGGTACAGAATGTTCAGAAATACCTATCATACCAGTAAGTGGAACTATGCCATGTAATATTGATGTTGTATGTGAATATATATCACATATTGATATTCCTATAAAAAATTTAACGGATAACTATAAAATGTTAATTGTCAGAAGTTTTAATATAAATAGCGAAAGGATTCCGATTAATGAGTTAAATGGCGGAGTTATAGGTGGAAGTATTGTTCGTGGTTTATTGCGAGTGAATGATCCAATTGTTATTTATCCAGGTTTTTTGGAATTTGATGAAAAAGGAATTTGGAAGAATACACCTCTATATAGTAAAATTATAAGTATACAATCAGAACAGAATAATTTAGATTATGCAATATCTGGTGGATTAATTGCAATTCAGTTAGATATCGATAGTGCTTTAACAGGTGCGGATGGATTAATTGGGCAAGTGGCATATAGTGATAAAGAAAAAGATGTGAAAGTATACATTGAAATAACAATCAAATATAAAAACCGACGGCGTTTACTTGCTAATGTTGTTAATGCAATAAATTTTATGGTTAACACTGTTGTTCAGATTAATGCTAATGCTAACAATATCAATGCTAAAATCAAGAGTTTTGATAAGGATATACTTTGTCTCTTGTTATCTCAACCTATTTGTCTTGAAAAAAATGATTTAGTTTCGGTAAGTAAATTATGTCATACGGGAATTGATATATGTGGATATGGAATCTTCGTGTCGGGAATAGAAATATAGCCGAGTTATGATTTATTTATTCTGCATCAGAAAATAAATATAAAATATGTTTGTTATTTTATAATACATATGTCAATAATAATTGATTCGGCATCTTTAATTGGTAAAAGAAAAACCAATGAAGATAAACATGTTATATTTTGTAATATAAATGGAAAGGATAAAACAAAAATAGCAGCAAATATATACGCTATTTTTGATGGGCATGGGGGGCGTTTTGTCAGTAAATTTCTTTCTGATTATATGGTTCAAATAATGACACATCCAAAAGTAAAGTTGCCGTTAACTAGATCATTTGCTACAAAAGTAATTCGTTTTCTACAATCTTATCTTAAAAAAAATTATTATCAAAATGCTAAGGAAGTTGGATCAACATGTTTGTTTGCTGTACATTTTATAAAAAATTATAAAGAATATTTAAATATTATAAATGTTGGAGATTCTAGATGTATTTTATGTAAAAAAAATAAATATATACCTTTAACAATAGATCATAAACCGAATTATCCAACAGAAAGAGAACGAATTCTAAATTTAGGAGGAAAAATAATATATGATGCAGGAGAATATCGTGTCCAAAATTTATCATTAAGTCGCGCAATAGGAGATATTTCAGCAGAACCATATGTCACTTGTGATCCAGATTTATGGAAATATTCTATAGTTCATGAAGATAAATTTATTATATTTGGATGCGATGGACTTTTCGAAGGTATACCTGATATACAGGAATTAATAGGATTTATCCTTGCTAATGCGTATGATAAAACAGGAGTGCGAACAACAAATAAGATTGCCAAAAAATTGGCTGAATATGCCATACAAAGAGGATCAACTGATAATGTTTCTGTTATTATAGTATTTCTTAGGTAGCTATTTATTGTATTGTTCTTGGTATAAGTCTAAATAATATATATATTATCATTAAAACGAAAAAGAATCTTAATATTATTTCTATAATTTTCCCGATTTCAAATTCGATACCAAATAATGTATACCTATACTTTTTTTCTATATCTTTTTCGTTACCAATAAATTTATCTATAATTGGTATTCCTACAACTTGAAAAAAGTCATCTATAAAATTATTTATATATATACCTATAACTGTAGCAATAGCTAGTTCCATAACTTCCGTTTTAAACATATAGGTGCCAAAATCTTTATATGTTTCACTTCCAAAGGAAACAATATTACTTCCTATATCACTAAGTGTTTTTGATGAATTTGTAAAAAATGATGAGATTATATCCATATATACATATGATATAAAAAAATTTTTTATATTAGCTATAAATAGCTATATCATAGGTTTCTTGTATCATTTTTTAGATTTACATTATATTTTTATTGATCAACATAATTGATGTCAAATACGTAAAAACATATAATTTTTTATGAAAAAAATTGATATATATATTCTATATTACCAATATTGATAAATATATAATAACTAATATGGATAGCTATTCATCATCTGCGTTGTTTAGGTTCTTTCTAAAAGAACAAGACCATCCGACTGAAACTGAAAATGAAATTAAAAAACAATTTTCTGAAAAAGGTTGGACGGAAGAACAAGTATACAAGTTTATAAATAACTACAGAAACATAACATATACAGAAGAAAATATCGTAAAATATGTTGATCTTGTATCATTTTTTCAGTACGATATGGAAAATGATTTTGCTAACTATATTTTACATACCTACATAATAAAAAAACAATTTTTAGATCGTATATATGGTTATGGATGTATTATAAATGCCGTATGCGAACTTTGTGAAAAAGACGAAGATAAAATTCTTGATGATGATATATTAATATATTTATCAAACTATGTTGAAATAGATAAACTAAATGCATCACATAATAATAAAATAACAAACGATGGAATAAAACATATGCAACTTCATACTTTAGATGCAAGTAATAGTAATATAACAGACGAAGGAATAAAACATATGCAACTTCATACTTTAGATGCATCAAGTAGTAAAATAACAGATGACGGAATAAAACATATGCAACTTCATACTTTAAATGCATCTGATAGTCAAATAACAGATGAAGGAATAAAACATATGCAACTTCATACTTTACATGCATCAACCCGTATGACAAATGAAGGAATAAAACATATGCAACTTCATACTTTATATGCCTCATTCAATATGACAGACGAAGGAATAAAACATATGCTACTTCATACTTTAGATGCATATGGGAGTCAAATAACAGACGACGGAATAAAACATATGCAACTTCATACTTTAGATGCAAGATATAGCAGAATAACGGACGACGGAATAAAACATATGCAACTTCATACATTAGATGCTTCAGAACATATGACAGACGAAGGAATAAAACATATGCAACTTCATACTTTAGATGCAAAATATAGTAATCTAACAGATAAAGGAATAAAACATATGCACCTTCATACTTTATTTGCTTCGGAACATATGACGAATGAAGGAATAAAACATATGCAACTTCATACTTTATATGCATATTGGAGTCAAATAACAGACGACGGAATAAAACATATGCAACTTCATACTTTACATGCATCAAACTCTATGACAGACGAAGGAATAAAACATATGCAACTTCATACTTTGGATGCATCATGGAGTAAAATAACAGATGAAGGAATAAAACATATGCAACTTCATACATTATCTACCTCAAGATATATGACAGATGAAGGAATAAAACATATGCAACTTCATACTTTAAAGGCATTCAATAGTAATATAACGGACGAAGGAATAAAACATATGCAACTTCATACATTAGATGCAAGAACTAGTCAAATAACAGATGAAGGAATAAAACATATGCAACTCCATACTTTATATGCAAGATATAGTCATATAACAGACGATGGAATAAAACATATGCAACTTCATACTTTATATGCATCATCTAATATGACAGATGAAGGAATAAAACATATGCAACTTCATACTTTAAGTGCAAGTGATAGTAAAATAACAGATGAAGGAATAAAACATATGCACCTTCATACTTTATATGCATCAAGAAATATGACAGACGAAGGAATAAAATATATGCAACTTCATACCTTATATGCATATGATAGCCTCCAAATAACGTATAATATCAAAAATGGAGTACGAAAAAACAAATAATTTTTTATGAAAAAAATTGAAAATATAATATACTTGATTGTTCTATATTGATAATATATAGTAACTAACATGGATAGCTATTCATCATCTGCGTTGTTTAGGTTCTTTCTAAAAGAACAAGACCATCCGACTGAAACTGAAAATGAAATTAAAAAACAATTTTCTGAAAAAGGTTGGACGCAAGAACAAGTATACTATTTTATAAACAACTACAAAGATATAATGTATACAGAAGAAAATATCGTAAAATATGTTGATCTTGTATCATTTTTTCAGTACGATATGGAAAATGATTTCGCTAACTATATTCTGTATACATACAGAATAAAAAGACATTTTTTGGATCGTATATATGGTTATGGATGTATTATATATACTGTATGTGATCTTTGTGAAAAAGATGAATATAAAATTCTTGATGATGAACTATTGATATATGCATTAAACTATATTGAAATAGATAAATTAGATGCTTCGTATAATAATAAAATAACGGATGAAGGAATAAAACATTTGCAATTACATACATTAAATGCAAGTGGTAGTGCAATAACAGACAATGGAATAAAACATATGCAACTTCATACTTTAGATGCAAGTAATAGTCAAATAACAGATGAAGGAATAAAACATATGCAACTTCATACTTTACATGCATCAAAAAATATAACAGATAAAGGAATAAAACATATGCAACTTCATACTTTAGATGCAAGGGATAGTAATATAACAGACAAAGGAATACGCCATATGCAACTTCATACTTTACATGCATCATTCAATATGACAGACGAAGGAATAAAATATATGCAACTTCATACTTTACATGCAAGGAATAGTAATATAACAGACAGAGGAATACGCCATATGCAACTTCATACTTTATATGCACCATGTAGTCAAATAACAGACGAAGGAATAAAACATATGCAATTACATACTTTAGATGTAAGAGATAGTCATATAACAGACGAAGGAATAAAACATATGCAACTTCATACTTTATATGCTTCGGATTATATGACAGACGACGGAATAAAACATATGCAACTTCATACTTTAGATGCAAGATATAGTAGAATAACAGATGAAGGAATAAAACATATGCAACTTCATACATTGCATGCATCATGGAGTCCAATAACAGACGAGGGAATAAAACATATGCAACTTCATACTTTATATGCATCATATAGTAAAATAACAGACGAAGGAATAA
>Ga0209343_10007480_pt1 | contig 12842 bp, 12 predicted proteins | sample RifCSPlowO2_02_FD_184026 | JGI IMG/M metagenome (GOLD analysis project Ga0209343, IMG submission 184026) | Groundwater microbial communities from Rifle, Colorado - Rifle CSP2_plank lowO2_0.2 (SPAdes) (version 2) | ecosystem: Environmental > Aquatic > Deep subsurface > Groundwater | place... | reverse complement strand
TTTGCAACTATACCCGGATCAGCAAAGCTCTTTGGCTTTGGATTCAGTGCAATTGCTGCCGGACCATCCCCTTTTCCTTCAGCACCATGACATGTAACACAATTCTTCTCGAAGATTGTTTTTCCTGCTGCTGCATCACCCTTCATCTCAGCAATAGAAACTGTTATGAATCCCAGTACAAGAACTATGATAAATAAAACCAGGAATTTGTTTTTCATATTATTCTCCTCTATTTCTTCAGTGATATCAGATACGCTACAAGTGCATCCATCTCCTCCTTACTTATCTGTTCATTATAATAATCCGGCATCACCTGTTCCTCAAACTCCTTCTCAAACCCTTTAGTAGCCTTTGTCCCGGTGGCATATGGATACCATAACCTATTTTTTAGTTGCTCTACTGTGAACTCTTTGCCAACATGATCAAGCTCCGGTCCTCTTCTTTTAACACCCCCCTTTCCTCCTATCTTATGACAGTTATAACATTCATAGAGGTCGTATACCTCTATCCCCTTTGAAATCAAAGCTGGTGATAATCCGGCTTTTGTTGCCTCAGGCCCGGCCTTCTTTTCCTGGGTCTTTTTTGCAATTTCAGCAGCAGGGATAGCAGAAACACCACTGGCTGACATTTCCTCTACCTTCCTGGTCAACTCCTCTACCTTAGCCTCAAGATCTGAACGACTCATTTTTTCTTTGGCCTTAATCAGCTTGGCAATCTTTATCTTCTCTTCCTCCGGATCATACTGAGGCCACAGAACCCCATTGATTGTGAACAAAAAAGAAATAATAAGATAAAAGATTATGACATTGAATACCGCTGCAATACCACTCTTCTCTTTCATGGGTCTTGCATCTAACAGTATGAAAAATAGTAGCCCCCCGATTACATATCCAATAAACATCCACTGGAAGATTCTCGGAAAACCGACAAGTCCACTCAATATCCAAACAATTATACAAATAATTACTGTCCATACTAATTTCCATCTGGTCTTCTGCCAGAAGCTCCGCTCCATTAAGCCCCCTTACCCTTCATGCCTGAGATTAGTGCGAGCCATATTGCAAAACTTGCAAGAATAAAGAATACCCATGTTATGATTGTAGTCATTCCTGCAGTAAATGCGAGTGTGGGTGTAAAAGACTCCGGCGTTGTATCCTTTATGTAAAGATAAACATGGAAATATTTCCTTGCAAAAGATCTCACAGAACCCATAAAGGCCATTGTCCATATAGATGTGAAACCTAAAAATATGAGTACATACTGGGAAGCAAAGTCTATCTTCCCCCAGGTAATTTTCCCGGTTTTTATAGCCTTTCGATAAAGAATATAGTTTATAAATGTTATAAGTACAGTTAAGAATGCTGCTGTATTTTTTGCAATCATGAGGGAAAGAAAACCAAGATGTTGAGGAAGCTCAAGTTCTGCCAATCTCTCTTCAGGAACCTGCATCACCGGCCAGAAATGTCTTGGTGTCATCCAGATCGCATTACAAATAAGAAGAATTATAAAACCTATCTTGACATAAGGTGCAAACCTCTGTGCACCCTCTATCCTTTTCATGCTCAGCCATATGTAATAGTTCCCTGCAAGAAATGTTGCACCTGTAAGTATCCCGTTTACCTCCCAGTGCATAGACAGGCGATCAGACATTAGATATAACCCGGCAGAGGCATCGTATTTATAGAACTCAAACCCGTATATATAGCCCATAAGAGGGAGTGGAATTAGTGCAGCAATACCAATCAAATTCCCAACAAAACCCATCCAGTCATAAAAGGCCTTATCCTCTTCTTTCTTAGATGCCATGTAAAGGTATGCAGCTATTAGGCCGGTTATAAACCCGCCGAATGTAATATTTCCTATAGTACGATGGAAGTTTAAAGGCATCCAGGTATAATTATTAATTGCCTGCCACAGTGTTGCTGTTACGAGTGGTCTTGGTGGTGTATTCATAAAGGATGTGGGTGCATTCATGGCAAACATCGTTGCCATGCCAAAGATATTAAGCAAGACCCCGACAATCAGGTGTCGCCCCTTCTTCTCCTTCCATATATCCCATGTATACCAGTACGTATACAGCATCAGTGTCTCAGCAATAAAAAGGAGCGGATATATAATCGCTACAACAGGAAAGAACCGTTTTATTAGATATGAAGTAATCTCAGGATAAAGACCAATGAGTACCAGTACAGCAAAACCACCAATAAGCGCTGTAAGGCTATAGGATATAGCCGTTACCTTTGTTACCTCCTTTGCAAGCCTGTCGTATTTGGCATCTCCGGTCTTCCATCCGATAAACTCACAGATCACCCCGAAGATTGGTGCACCAACAATAAAGGCAGCAAACAGAAGGTGCAGTTGTATAACAAACCATACTGCCTGTCTGTTCCCGATTCCAAGTTGAACAGGAGGCAGCTCAGGTACCTGGGAATAAGCAACAGATGAAAAGACAGCAAGGCCAAGCGCTAAAAAAAGGATTTTCCACCATTTTGACATCTGCAACTCCTTTTAGTGTTTCTGCTCTTCTGCCTTACCTCCATGTGAGAAGGTACGGGCATATGCTGCTACCTGCCATATCTCTTCTTCACTCATTTTCTCCTTCCATCCTGTCATTACAGTGTCAGGCACACCCTCTGAAACCTTCCAGAACCAGTAGCTGTCAGACCATTGGCTTACTCTTGATGCGTCTCTGAGGTCTCTTGTACCTGAAAGTACAGGCATGCCATCCAGTCCGTGACACGCTGCACAGTTGACATCCATATTCTTTTTACCATCATATAACTCCTTCCCTTCAGCAATTATCTTCTCATCTGTCCACCACCCTTCAGGGATATGCTTATTAGCATACTCAGGCGGCACCTCTGCTATCTTCCCGGCCCCTGGTTTTGCCTCTTCCTTTTTCGAACATCCGGCTATATATAAAACAACAAACATCACCGTTAATATGAGAATGAGATTTCTCGCTTTCATAGGCTACCTCCTTAACATTAACAAGTTAGAACTTTCATACTCACAAAATGCAACTGTAATATCTGCAACAGACCTATAGAAACTGCTATCAGTGTATTTAAAAACATCATTCCTCATATCATCTAACCAGTCAAGATGATTTAGTACAAAATCTATCCTGCCTTCCCTCGGAAGGTACTCACTCAAAAGAGATGCATACTCTAACAAAAGGGAGATATGATCAGGTGTATCTTTATATATCTCCGGTAAATCAATTTCTAAGATATTAAATCTCTTCTTCATCTCTATGGCAGGTTCACCCATTATATACCCTTTCATGTTTTTACCATCAACCCACTCTTTGTAAACAGACTCTACAGGTACAACATAGAGCGGAAAGAACAGGGAATAATAATCCTCCTTTAGATTACAATATTCCTCAATTATCCCTTCCTCTCCTCTACCACTATAGCCATTCTCAATGCCTTTCAGTGTTTCCGGTAATAAAGGTATTTCTAATAGCCTGAAGCCATTTTCAATTGTGTTGTAAAGATTTCTATTTATAACATCTTCTGCAAACTTAAGGGTTGGTTCCTTATAACATTCTGAAAGGGCTGAATATAACATTCCCTCGATTGACTTGGATTGCATATGAAAATCCCTTTCTCAGGTATTTGTCAGGCAGGATGCCCGACCTATTACGCTGCATGACTTATTAATTAAACATATCCAGGTCTTCTATCTTGCCTGACTTTTTCATGCTTTATTGCATCTGCTTCAGCCGCTGCTCAATATCCTGCCCCCTCGTCATTGGCAATCTCTTTTTCTTACCTGCATGCATATCAAAAAAATCATAATCAAGGCTCGGTGCATGCTTTCGATCCGGATGTGCAATGTAATCAGGCCAGTTAACTTCCTTCTTAAAGTCAGGATAATTATAGAAAATCTGCCCCTCCACACCAGGTTTGTTGTCATGACATTTCACACACCGTGAAGGCTTAAAGAGTATTGCAGACTCCCCATCAGAGACAGCAGAACGCCGGGCCTCGATCAGATAGTCTGCATCTTTTGAGAACTCATCAGCAGACCTTGCGTTTCCAATTGGTATTTCAGTCATCTTCTTCTGTTGTGCCAGGGAATATGTTGTCCCTGCTATTGCTTCAATAAATATTAAAATAAATATTACGAATATGATTCTTTTCATATTACCCTCCGCTCACCCTACGGGGTTTAGTTCCTCTGAAGCCCCAACCCTGAATGCCTTTATATCAAAGGGCCATTCAGTCCTGATCTCAAATGTATCCTCTAAAACACCGGCCATGCGGACAGGTCTCGGTTTGAGAATAATGTTACCTGGTCCCATACCAAATTTATCAATATCAAGGATCTCTCTCCCTTCCCTCTTTGCCCTTGAGAGAAGTTCATCCCGAAGACCAAAATCAAGTGCCCTGTTAGGACATGTCATAACACATGCCGGTTTGTTACTTCCTGGTGCATCAGATGTCCTGTCAATCTTATGTACACAGTAGGTACACTTATCCACCACATTATAACCATATTTATTTTTCCGCGGGGTAAGCCTTAAGGCGCCATAGGGACAGGCATAGACACACATCTCATCACCGACACATTTATCAGGTATAATTAATACAATTCCATCATCCCTCTTTTCAATAGCCTTATTCTCTACGGGACATGCTGCTATACAGGCTGGTCTCTCGCAGTGCTGACAATTCATAAATACAGGGTACATAGCCGGATTTTTTGTCTGGTCAGGTCCTATCAAGATGACATCATTCCTCTGCCACTGAGACCCAACATGATTTTCCAACTTACAGGCCACTACACAGGCCCTGCAGAAGATACATCGTTCACTATCTATTAAAAAAGCATATTTCTGTGCCATGGTCTCACCTCCTATACTTTAGTAACCCTGCAAAGTTGACATTTATATTCATTTTGTCCTGAAAGGGTATCGTAGTAGTGCTCAGTCAGGACATTCACAGTATCCCAGGCCTTGCCCCCTATATCTTCATGTACCTTCTGTTTATTACCAAAGGTAAATGGAATATATATTGTCTCCTCCTGGATACCATCCCAGACCATAACAGGGCCTGTAATAGATCCCCGCTGTGTCTCCACCTTCACCATATCACCGGCCTTCACATTTAGTTTAGCTGCCATTTTGGGATGCATCTGGACATATCGATCCTTGCATATCTGCGCAAGACTCCAGGACCAGTGGGATATCGTGTGAAAAACGCCTACACCAGGTCTGCCGGTAGTAAGCTGGATAGGATATTTTTTCTTTATCTCCGGATCAGGTGTAACGCCAAGCTGAACTTTATGTACAAGATTACCACCAGCACTGTTAGATACTGACGGGGATTTCACAAACTCATTAAGATATTTTATAGTTGGGAGTCCATCCATTGTCTCAGGAGATGTATAAAACTCAGGGAGTGCTGAATGTCCTATGGCCTTCATCTTCTCATCAAATTCCTTTGTGTAAATAATTACCTTATCTATGTCATTAGGGAACCTGCGGCCATTGGGAAATTTATCATTAGCCCACAGAAGCTTCCATGCAGGGTCATCCAGAAACATCACACTAATCCCGGGATGCTGACCGTCTTCAGCAAGTTGATTTGGTTTCAAGACCTTTGCCGCAGGATGGTCCATGGTTGGACAGGGCGCTTTAAGCATATGTTTAGGTGCAAGTTTCAGCATCCTGTCAGCAGTAATCCCACCTGCCCAGGAACCACCATTCTTTGAGCATATCTCATCCCAGAAATATCGCTTATCCTGCCACCACCTGGGATCCCAGTTCCCGGTCCAGTATTCAGGCGGGTTCTTTTTATCATACTTTGCCATATAATCCGAAAGTTCAATCCATATCTGGAGTTCTGACTTGGTTTCTCCGATTGGTTCGACCGCCTTATCCCTGAACATCAGGGCCCTGTCAAGCCTGCGGTGTACATGCTCAAACTCATAGAACGTCTGAGTAGGCAGTATGTAATCAGCATACTCTGTATCTTCCTGAGGAAACAGGTTGAAACTAACATAAGTAACATCCGGATTCATAAGTGCCTTCTTCACCATCTGTGTATTGGAGTTTTGTGTAGTCATATTCCCCTGATAAAAGATCATCCGTAGTTTATATGGTTTCCCTTCATTTATCGCCCTGATAAAATAATCCGGCTGCGGTGGAATTCCCGCCTCTGTGATAGCGGGTCCGCCTTTTATGGGCGGAAAAGATACACCAATACCTGAATTATGCATTGCTATATGGCCGCCTCCGGGGATACCCAGATTTCCGGTGATAGCAACAAGGAATATCAGCACCCTCTCACAGTCAACTGCATTTACATGATGATTTATACCTGCATTGGTAACAATTGCAGCAGGTTTGGTTGTTGCATAATCCCTTGCAAGTTTCTCAATAGATTTCGCTGGGATACCTGTAATCCCTTCAGCCCACTGCGGGGAATATCCCTTTGCATTTATAAACTGTTTTAACTCTTCATAACCCGCGACCCACTTGTCAACAAAATCCCTGTCAATAAGGTTATTATTAATAATGTAGTGAATCATACCGAATGCTAAAGCCATATCTGTACCTGGTTTGACAGGTACCCATGTCTCGGCTGCAAGTGCTGTTGGTGTCATCCTTGGGTCAATTACAACCCATTTTGCCTTTACAATTTCCTTCCTCCTCCTGAACCAGGAATGTGTAATAGGATGGGATTCTGCATCATTTACACCCCACCAAATAATGTATTTGCTGTCACCGAGGTCATATGTCCCTGTTATGGGATCATACCCAAACCCATTAGTCTGAGAACCTTTGCCGAGAGTCAGCCCCTGTGCAATCCCTCCCGCATCATTACAGATGTACCCTTCGTGTGTTGTATTGGGGCTTCCATACATATGCATAAACCTGAACTGCGGCGCCCCATTATCCCTTGAAACCCTGTCTGTGGTCTTGGCAGCTACTGCCTTTGCACCTTCCGGCGTATTGTCTCTTATCTCTATCAGCTTCTGTGCTATCTCTGTAAATGCCTGATCCCAGGAAACAGGCTCAAACCTCATACTGGGCTTTGGCCCCATCCTCTTCATGGGTCTCGTGATACGGTACTTATTATATAGGAGCTGTACTATACCGATCCTCCCTTTTGCACATACACCGCCCTGCTCTCCTTCAACTCCACCGCCTGCCTGCATTGGATTGCCTGGTTCCCCATATACATTTAAAGCCCTCCCATCCTTAACATGTACATTATGCCAGCATGCAGATGGACAAAAGGAACAACCGCTTCTGACAACCTTATCAACTGATACACCATCTTCAGGTCTCCAGATAAGTTTTTCTGTAAAAGGGAACTGCTCAAAAGTAGTGGCATCTTTCCATGTGTGCATGGCAAAACTCTTTTCAACAAATCCTAATCTATTTGCAATTAGAACTGCACCACTGCCAACTGCAGCAACTTTTAAGAAACTTCTCCTGTTTAAACTTAATCTAAACTCCTCATCTGTTTTCATTGTATCCCTCACCTCCTTTTCTTTTTCTATAAATGTAGGACATTTATCATAATGCCCGCTCAGACAGAATAATTCTGTCTCTCTCCTTGTTGGAACCTTTATCCCATTAAGTACTGCATTACAACTTTTAACCGGTTTATCTTCATAATAGGAACATCTCTTATTTTCCATGATAATTTAAAATACCGAATCTTCGAAGAAAGATTTCTTTATTGAAATTTACGGATGATATTTATTATGTGACATTAAATTATATGAGCAATAGACATACCAATAAATCTCATAGTAAAAGTAAATCTTTACATATAATTATTAACCTGTTTGAATTATGGATGATTTTCAAGAAATGATATAATTAATTTATGATAAGAGGTGAGATTCCCTTTAAAATTTCAGGGAATGTGTGTCCAGAAATTTGGTGTGGATTGGACATTTAGTCCCGATCTTTAAATTCGCCCTTTTCTAATCCATATTCCTTCATCTTTCTCCTCAGTGTTTTCATATCGAGGTTGGATATCCTTGAAGATTGAGTTATATTACCCTTACATCTTCGAAGAAGATTTATAAAATATTCCTTCTCATAACCACTTACAACCATTTTCTTTGCCTCCTTGAAAGGGAGTTCTACAGCAAGATTCTGCTGCAGTCCATTCTTCCTTCTCCTCAGGTCATCAGATAGATCTATATGGTAAATGGTATTCTCCTTAGCCATTATTATAGCCCGTTCTATCAGGTTGTCGAGTTGACGGACATTGCCAGGCCAATCATATGCCATAATCTCATTAAGCACCTCCTGTGAGATAATATTAATATCTTTATTTAATAACTGTGTGTATTTGGCAAGGAAGTGTTTGGTCAATAGTGGTATGTCTTCTTTTCGCTCCCTCAGAGGCGGAAGTTTAATGGGGACAACATTAAGTCGATAATAGAGGTCTTCCCTGAAATTCCCATGTTCAACCTCTTCTTCGAGGTCTCTGTTTGTTGCAGCAATAATCCTCACATCAACATCAAGTTGTTCATTGCCGCCAACCCTTTCAATCACCTTCTCCTGAAGCACCCGGAGAAGTTTTACCTGCGTAGTCGGAGAAAGGTCAGTTACCTCATCCAAAAAGATCGTTCCGCCATTTGCATACTCAAATTTCCCGATCTTCTGTTTTAATGCACCTGTAAATGCACCCTTCTCATAACCAAATAGTTCACTCTCAAGAAGCGTCTCAGGAAGGGCGCCGCAGTTAAGACTTACAAATACCCTGTCTTTACGTCTGCTGTTAAAGTGGATGGACTTTGCCACCAACTCCTTACCGGTACCTGTCTCTCCGCGGATCAGCACTGTAGCATCTGTATCAGCCACGTCAGATATAAGGTCATAAACCTCCTGCATCTTCTGATTCTTTCCTATGATATTTCCAAAGCTGTAAATTCCTTCTACCTCTTTTCTTAATATCTTTATCTCATATTCAAGACTCTGTTTTTCGAGGACATTCTTTATAATAAGGACAAGCTCTTCAGAGGAAAATGGCTTGGTTATATAATCATTTGCCCCTTTTTTCATAGCTTCTACTGCTGTTTCTATACTCCCGAAGGCAGTCATTACAATAAAGGCAGTCTCAGGAAATCTCTCTTTGACATTGGTAAGAAGATCAAGGCCGTCTAAATCAGGTATCTTGAGATCACTGATGATTAAGTTATATCTTGTCTCTTCAATAGTTTTTAATGCCTTTTTCCCATCTGTTTTTATTGCTACTTCGTAACCTTCTTTTTCAAGCCTTTTTTTAACCTGATGAGAAAATGGTTCCTGATCGTCTACAACCAGGATTCTGTATTTCATCATATTTTACCTCCCAAATTTCAAAAGATGATAAAGGTGTGTTATCCCAGGAAAAGTACTTTATTTTAACCTAATTGCTTTGAAATTTAAAGAAAAAAATTACCTGAATGATGTACATATTATTTGTAAGGGTTTAGCCATTGACAGGTAATAACCGTTTTGCTATTTTATCTACTGTCATGGGAAATGGTGATAAACGTGAAATTACGATCGAAAGCTGGTTCAATCGCTACCTTAGCCGCTGGTTTGGATATCTTGATGATATCATCCTTATAATCGTAGCTCTCGGGATAGTAACCCTTGCAGTAATATTGTTATCTGAGGCATTTTCAGACTTCTATTACTTCACAACACACTCGATATCCCATATAATCAGTGAGTTGATGTTTGTACTGATCCTTATGGAGTTGTTCAGACAGGTGTTACGTCAGCTCAGCCGCCATAAGTTTTCACTTAATCCATTTCTATTTATCGGACTTATAGCGAGTATCAGAGGTATACTCATTATACAGATGAGGTTAGCCCTCGGGTGGACTGAATCATGGATAACCCTGGCCCAGATTGGGATTTACGCTATTATTGTTCTTATAATGGTTATCAGCTTCTATCTATCTGCCAGGATAGAAAAATCGTCTGATTAGCCGCCTAAAAAAGCCCCTTCCTGATCTCCCTCCAGTCGGTTACTATAGAGATATTTTTAAATTCATCCTTATTTTTAGATTTCTCCTTTTTCCAGGATATCCGGAACATTCTTAATTGTTTATTCTGAAAAAGATCTACTTCCTCTTCTATATTGAGGACCACACCCTTTATCTCTTTCCCCCTGTCAGATATCAGCCTTTTTATATAATTGATATTATTATTCCAGATAATCATTGGAAAGACAGGAAACTTATTCATGCTGAGCCATGATCTCATCTTCTGAAAATCTGTCAGGCTGCCATTGTACAAATATACGATATTGAATCGTTTTGACATATCTGACAAAACATCAACAGCAAATGCTGCCGGTTTCCAATCTGTCTCTTTTGATAACTTGCCCATGAAAGGGAAGACTACCTCCTTCTGTCTTTCCTTCAGTGCATCCACACTTACAAGTATAATAGGCCTTGACCGGCTCCACACCCCTACAAACATCTCAGCATCTTCTGACTTATAACCGGATGTATGATAAAGCCTTATCCTGATCCTGCGAATCCCTTCTCCATAGGGGATGTAACGTATCACACCATCGCCATCCCCGCCTGTTAGTGCAAGGCCAAGATATTTTCCATCCTCAAGAAACTCAATCCGTTCTCCTCCAACAGGCTGCTCTGATCCGTAGAACTTTTTAACTACAACTTTAGCCTGAGGCCAGACCTCTATCCCGGGGTATGTTATTGAATCATAGGGCACAATTATGGCAGGAGTTTTACTTTCAGCACGGGAGAGGGTGTTTGAACCTAACACGATCAAAATGACACCGGTTAGCCAGGTTAGGGCTGCTACCCTTTTTAAATTGACCTTTATGACCGGCCCCCAGCCACCTTTTCTACTTCATCTATGCTCTCTTCCAATATGGTAAGTGCGATGTCTGCATCTTCTTTTGTCAATATCAGGGGTGGCATAAGCCTTATAACGTTCTGACCGCAGCCTAATAAAAGCAAGCCTCTCTTAAAACAACCTTTTATAATAGCCCCTCTCTCATCTTTAGCCCTCTCCTTCTTCTCACCTTCCCGGACAAACTCTATCCCGATCATAAGGCCCTTTCCCCTCACATCGCCAATCATAGGATGTCTTGCTTTTATCTCATTTAATTTCGAGATGACATAGGCACCTATATCCCGTGCATTTTCTATCAAACCATCGACAAGGAGTTCCAGTGTAGCAAGGGCTGCCTCGCAGGCTATGGGATTCCCTCCAAATGTGTTCCCATGAGAGCCGCGTTCCCATGTCATTACTGATGAAGATGCGACCATTGCACCGAGGGGCATACCGGATGCAATCCCTTTGGCAATAGTAATAATGTCCGGAACAACACCTTCATATTCACAGGCGAACATCTTTCCTGTCCTTCCCATACCTGACTGTATCTCATCAACAATAAGGAGGATGTTAAACTCCCTTGCCAGCTTTTCCATCCTCTTTAAGTATCCATCAGGAGGAACGATATATCCACCCTCCCCCTGTATCGGTTCTATGAAGATGGCAGCTACCTCATCTGAGGGAACAGTGGTCCTGAACAACTCTTCTTTGATCCATCTGACACAATAATAATCACATTCATCCATCCGCATATTATATGGACATCTGTAGCAATATGCATATGGCACATGTATCACCCCGGGGACAAATGGGGCAAAACCACGCTTATGTACATCTTTGCTTGCAGTTAAAGACAGGGCGCCCATGGTTCTTCCGTAAAAACCGCCATAAAATGAAATAAAATAAGGTTTCTTTGCATGATAGCGGGCGAGTTTCATTGCAGCCTCATTTGATTCAGTCCCTGAGTTTGTGAAAAAAACCTTCTTTGAATGTTCTCCGGGTGTAATCTCATTAAGTCGTTCTGCCAATTTTATCTCTGAAGAATAATAGAAATCAGTACCCGACATGTGAATCAATCTCTTTGACTGGTTAACTATTCTTTCTACTACCGCAGGATGGCAATGACCGGTTGATGTTACGGCAATACCAGAGGTAAAATCGAGGTATCTGTTTCCATCCACATCCTCTATATAAACCCCTTCACCCTTTTCAACAACAAGGGGGTAAGCCCGTGTATATGACTGTGATATTACCTTTTCATCACGCGTGACCCATTCAATCGCCTCTGGTCCTGGCGGCCCTGTTTTTATAAAGGGTTTTTTATGGTTGGACATTCCGGAGGACACCCTCCTCTATAAGTCTAATAAGATTATTTCTGAAGAAATCATCATTGACCTTCTTCCTTGCCTTTGGCCCCTTGACCCTTCCACCCCCTCTTCGCTGTCTTGCTGCTGAATGTCTCTTCTCAAGGAGTGTATCAATATTTCTTTCAGAGAAGACCCTGCCTGAAGGTGATATTGCCCTTGCACCCTTTCCAAGGACAATGGATGCAAGTCCAAAGTCAGATGTAACCACAATATCACCTGAAACTGCTGCATTAACTATTGCCATATCAACGGCCTGAAACGAAGAATCCACCCTGATAACATCCATTCCCTCCGCCGGATATATATTGTGGGCCATGCTAACCACCATAATCACAGGGATACTACGTGTATATGCCTCATTGCAGACAACCTCTTTAACAGGGCATGCATCTGCATCAACATATATCTTCATGGATACAGCCCTCTTGCAAGGTGTGCATCCGCAAGCCTCTTTATAGCCTTAACCATGGACGCCTTTCTCATATCAATATTTTCAGAGACAGAGAACTTCAACACCTCAATAAAGGCAGTAGTTATTACCTCCTGCAGCCTTTCATTTATCTCCTTCTCCTTCCAGAAATACTTTTGAAGATCCTGCACCCATTCAAAATATGAGACAATTACTCCCCCGG
>Ga0209343_10007479_pt1 | contig 12842 bp, 11 predicted proteins | sample RifCSPlowO2_02_FD_184026 | JGI IMG/M metagenome (GOLD analysis project Ga0209343, IMG submission 184026) | Groundwater microbial communities from Rifle, Colorado - Rifle CSP2_plank lowO2_0.2 (SPAdes) (version 2) | ecosystem: Environmental > Aquatic > Deep subsurface > Groundwater | place... | reverse complement strand
AGCGTCGCGAAGTCAATCACCGCCGGCCGTTGAACGCTCGTCTTGGCCGTTTGGGTCATCCTGCCCGTGTCGGGATCCAGGGCGAACGCGATCACGTCATTCGACCCCAGGTTGCAGGCAAACAGAAATCTGCCAGTGGGATCGATGTTGATCTCCCTCTGCCCGGCTCCGCCGGTCGGAACGACATCCACCCGGCTCAAGCGTCCTGTACTGGCGTCGATCGCGAAGATCGCGATGCTGTCGTTCATCCCAGCTCGATTGGAGCTGTAGAGAAACTTCGCATTGGGGTGGATGCGGATATCCGCCGGTGAGACGCGCGGCGCGCCGGCTGGTGCACCAGGGCCTCGTCCACCAGCGGCACCAGCGGCTGGTGCAGCCGCAGGTGGAGGCGGCGGGGCGGACGCACCCTCCGGAACGGTGGCGATCGTTTGAACGTGCCGCACCTCGCCGGTATTTGAATCCAATTGGAACGATGACACGCTCGGCTCGCGCTCGTTCGTCATACGGTTAAGGACGCGTGAAGGTCGGCTCACTGAACTCGGTTCGATTCATCATCAGCTTCCAGTCGCCGCTACGCACGGCGCGCTGGCACACCAGGCGAGGCGCGTGCGGGCGCCGTCGTTCGCGACGTCGAGCGTGTGCGCGGCGTTGTCGAGCTGGAACGCGAACCCGACCAGGCCCTGGAGGGTAGTATCGTGCACTTTGCGGCTCAGGCGGATTCGCGCCGAAGTGCGCTGCCAGCCTGAGGGAACTGTCCATGACTTACGGAAACTTCTGCTGGCTGGTGGCGCTCTGTTGCTCGATTTGCTTCTGTTGTTCCGCGTCGAGCTGCGAGTATGGCGGATTGGGCGGCAGGGTCTTCATGTAGTCCTGATACTCGGGAAACATGGTCTGCTCCCCTCCTCGCGCTGCCTCGAGCGGGATGCCCTTGGCCGCGAACGCAGCATTATAATTGGTGGTGTAGAAGGGCAGGCGCATCGGCACATGCCCCTCGGGCATTGGAACCTGATTGCGCACAGAACACGGGTAGGGATCCATGTTTCCCTGGGGGAGGTACGCGTACAACTTGCTGTAGATGAACGGCCGTGACAAGTAAGCCGGATCGGAGATCATCATGATGTCGACCAGGATGTTGCCGTAACGGAAGATCCGCTCGTCCATGGTCGTCCTGTCAGAGAGCGGGAGGCCTTGACTACGTTGTAAATAGTGCGGCTTGAGGTGGTCGGTGTGCACCCACAGCACGTTGCCCACCCACTTGCCCGTGGAGTACCCCTGCCAGGTATGCGGTTCCGAAGCTGACGGATACGGATGATGGGAGGCCTCCATCCAGATCACCCGGTGCTGCACCGCAAATCCCATCTGGGTCTCGATCTTGGTCTGCTCCTGGGTCTGTGGATCTAGGGTCTCCCAGATGCGCATAGTGCTGAGCGTCCGGGGGCCGTAGGTCGCGGGAAACGGTCGACACATCAGCTCCCGCATGTGAAACTCATCCGCGTCGTACTGCTGCGCGATCTTTCTTGCCGCGTCCGTAATCGGCAGGCCGGAGAAGTCTCCCGGATCCGGGCCACCAGCGTAATGGTACGCATCTTGGTGGCCCAGCGGATTCCAGTAGCCGGTGATCAGCGACTGGGCGGCCACGGGGGCCACCAATGCGGCAACGCTGATGCCAGCGGCCGTCAACCACAGAGGACGTAGTTTGATTGGCATGATCTTCATCTCTCTACCTGCTGAATCACTGGACCATCTTGCAAGGGTGCGGCGCCCACTTCGAGCCGTCCGGCTCCTTCTGGAAGTCTGCGGTGGTGTAGAACGGGGTGTTCAGGTACTCGGGATCGATGACCTCGGTGGTCACGTCGAACCAATCCTTGCCGGTCGGATCCTGGAACGTCATATAGTGCTCGATCAGGCGCGTCCGCGAGCTGTAGGGGGCCCCGTTACGCCGCAGCCAGCCGGGCGCGAGGTCGGTCGTCACCACGGCCAGGTTCCCACCAGCCAGCGCTTCGGCCGCCCGGTTCTGTCCCAGCCCACCCCCGCGCCCCACGGTATTGCGTTGAAAGAAGCTGGCGTTGCGGCGATAGGGTTGCTCCCATGCCGCGACCGAATAGCCCTGCATCGACGCCGGTCCGTGGCTCCCGCCGACCTCACCGTTCCTGAGAGCCTGCTCCATGTCTCTATAAGGCTGGCCAGCGGTGAAATGCAACAGGCGCGTCTGCTGGCCCCAGTCGGTCTCGATCTTCAGCACGTCCGGTGAATCCCAGGTGATGTGCAGGCGCGTCGGCATGTGCATCAGCCCGGCGGCCCCGTAGGCACGGCAGTCGACGATCCCCGAGGTCTGATAATTCGCCCCGCCGTACAGCGCGGGATTGAACTGGTCGGCGATCCTGCGGGCGGCCGCATTCATCGGAACCTGTGCGTAGTCGCCCTTGGGCGGCGTCATCATGCGAAAGCGCCAGTCCATGTCAACGACCGACACCCAGTAGCCCGTCAGGTCAGCGAGCGCCGCCTGTTGGGCAGTCTGCGGTGGAGCCGGTGCCTGCGCCTGGGGCGGAGCCTGCGGCGGCGCCTGGGGTGGAGCCTGCGCGACGAGCCCTCCCTGAACGATCGCGACCGCGCCTGCCAGCGCGGCTGAACCGAGGATTAAACGAAGCTTCATGGCATATCTCCGCGTGTCAGAACTGCTTGCCGGACGGCACCGAGGTGACGGTTTTCATCGAGAAGAAGACGGGCCCCTTGGCGGGCAGCGTCTCGTAGACCGCCGTGATGAAGTCGCGCGTCGTCCACGATCCGCTCGTGGCGCCGCCCCAGCTCTGGTCGTAACCCTCGCTGGGCTTGAGATCCAGCACCTGCTGCAAGGTCTTCCCCTGATTCTTGTAGTACTGAACGGTGTTGCGGATGATCGTGAGCATGTTCCTGTAGAGCGCCACGTCTGCCTGATCGCACGCCCGGCCATGCCCCGGGATGATCACCGTACCGCCTTCTGCTAGAGGGCCGGGCGCCGCCATCGCGATCACTTTATTGAGCGCGACCAGCTCGCCGTCGATGGTCCCGCCAGCCTTCACGTCGATGATCGGGTACGTGTTCATGTCGACCACGTCGCCCGCGGCGATCACGTCCGAGCCGCGGAACAGGACGACCAGCTGGCCATCGGTATTGGCGTTGTGAGGATGGTAGATCTGCACGGCCTCGCCGTTGAAGCGCTGGTTGTCGATCTCGAAGCTTTCCGCATCGGTCGGCTCCAGTCCCCGGAACTCGTCCGTCCCACCCGCGGTGAGGCGCCTCAGCACGTTCTCATGGGCGAGCACTTCCGCGCCGGGGCTCACGAAGGGGGCCGCCCGTTCTCCGCCGGGCAGGATGCCATCGTTCCAGCCGGTGATCTCGCTACCGGCTTTGGCGATCGTCTCGTTGCCGCCAATATGGTCGAGACGCCCGTTGGTGTTCACGACCTTGCGGATTTCCTTGTGCTCACCGCCGTGCTCCTGTGCGAGCCGCTGGATCTCGGCGAGCAGCTTCGGCGCCATCGCCTTCGTGCCCGTGTCGACGACGAGCACGCCCTGGTCGCCGAGCTGCACCACCACGTTCGACCCGCCGGGTTCGCCGGTCATGAGCCAGACCTGGCCGCGGACATGCGAGGGATGAATCTCCCCGTCTTCGCGCGCCGGCGCATAGGCATTGCTGGCGTAAATGTTTACCGGATCGCCAAACGCCGGTTGTGGCGCCTGAGGTGGCCTCCCGGTCGCCCCCTCCTGACCGGCAAGGCCGACGACAAGGCTCGCCGCCGCCAGCCCGAGCCCCGCCCATAAGGCGCGGCGAGAAGCAATCGATACGGCGCGCACTGCGCCTCGTTCCGAGCTGAATGTGTGCATGGCTTATTCCCTCGTCATATCAAGTGAAAGCGCCGATGGTAATGTGATCGCCGGCCTTCAGGGTGTCCTTGGTTCATCCCTGTCGGAAGAGTGCGTTGGGAGCGCCGCCCTCGCATTGCCAGTGCGCCAGTCCCTTTTCGCTCTTCACATCAAGTTTCAGTCATTCCAATGCGGACGACACTAAACCACATAAACCACATATGTCAACATAAATTGAAGCTATTAAGGTCATATTATGCATAATTTCAATGGATAGCGATCGACACGGTGTGCTCGTTACTGATTCGCAGCCGGCTTCCGCGCTGCGAGCTCGTCAGCGATCACCTTCTGCCGCATCGCGGCGTCGACGAGCCGCCCGTTGGCCACAACGGCGAAGACGCGTTTCAGGTTCTGGATATCGAGCAGCGGATCGGCATCGAGCACGACCAGGTCCGCGAGGAATCCGGCCTTGACTTGACCGAGTTGATCTCTCATGTCGAGCAGAATCGCAGGATTCAACGTCCCGATGCGCAATGCGTCGAGCGGCGAGAGGCCCGCTTCAACCATTCCAGCCAGGTCGTCCTGCGGACTGCGCTCGAAGGTCCCGTAGTCCCCGCGCCAGTAGCCACCCCCAGGCCAATCGGTCCCAGGCAGCAGTCTCACTTGCGCTCTGGCAGCCATCGCGACGAGCGCCAAGTTGAACGCCCGCGCTCGGGGGTTCCCCTGGCCGGGTCCGCCGATCGTCGGCGTCAGCCACGTGCCGTTTCGCACGAGATGGCGCAGCGTCTCCTCGCACTTGGCGCGATCGATCTCGATCGGCGCCGTGCTGGGTTCGGCCCCGCGGGCGGGCGGCCGCAGCGCCACGGGGTCCTTCGCGCAGGCCTGCTGCAGGGCACCGATATGCTCGATCGTTCGCTGTCCGGCATCTGACGCCTCGACGATCGTCATCCCCGCCGCGAGGTGTCCGTCGAACGGCATGTGCCACCGCTTCGCTTCTTCGGCAATGGCGAGGAATGTCTCTCTCGAGAGCTGGTTGTGAACTTTGATCAGGTTGACGCGCAGTGCGACCAGCCGATTCACGACTTCTCGCCCCTCGTCCGGCGTCAGGATCGTCAGGCCAGCGCCGGCCGGCAGCGCCGTACCTTGAGGGATCCCGTCGAGGAGCGGCCCGGCCACGATCATCCGGGGCACGAGAAGTCCTTCGTCGATGAGCTTCACTCCATCGATGGTGTTCTGAATGCCACTGCCCATCTCTCGAATGCCGGTAATGCCGCGCGCGACAGCGACCGGCAGCACACGAGCCGGGAAGTTATGGAATGGGTGGGCGTGCATGTCCCAGATTCCAGGGATGAGAAACTTCCCGCGTCCGTCAACGACCGGTACGCCTGCGGGTGATTTGACCGCGGCCGCGGGCCCGACGGCCATGATTCGAGCTCCGTGGACCACCACGTTCTGATCGACGGCGCGAACGCCGGTGGCGGGATCGATCACCGTCACGTGTTCGATTGCCACGCCGGCTGATGCGGCCGGCCGTTGGGCCAACGCCCGGCTGGGAAGCGCGGCGATGACGGCCGCGCTGACGATCATCGATAACCGTCGGGACATAGCGTCTCCTTCAGCCTGCTCTCAACACGACCGGCCGCACAAGCGACCGGTCGTAGAGACTCGCTCCGCTAGTAATCGAACTGCAGCGAGAACTTCACGAATCGGGCGGTCAGGAGGGACTGTGCGTATCGCCAGTTCGCGAACTGACTGCTCTCCGTCAGCACGGTGTCGCCATTGAGCGCGTTGTAGATATCGAGGCTGGGCGTCATGCGGATCTTGTTGAACCGCAATAGCTTGCCAAAGCGCAGGTCGAGTTGGTTCAGCCGCTCGCCGTACATCGTCTGCGGCTTGACGACGTTGATCGAGGCGTTCGGCGCGTTGCCGCTCAGGTTGCGGCCGAGCGACGGGGCAATCTGCGCATTGGTATAAGTCACCGCCGCGGTGACCGGTGGCCCGGGCATGTTCTGGAACGTGGCGGCCACGAGCACCCCGATCCTCGGCAGGGTGTACGTGCCGAAGAACTTGACCTGCGTCTGCATCGACTGATCCTGATGGCAGAAGTCCTGGCTCGCCGTGAGAGAAACCTCGGGAATGATGGCCGCGACCTCGCAGTTGTCGGTCGTCTGTCGGCCCGTGGCGACGCCGCCCGAAATCAGGCCGTCCCGCAGCCGCACGCGGCTCGTGAAGTCGACCCCGTTCCAGTGTTGAAATTGATTGGCGTCGATCTCGCTGTCCAGCTGGTTCAAATTGCTCACCTGGCCGAACTTGTTCGGGTTCACATCATACAGCCCGCCGACGGTGTAACCGCCACCGCCCGGCAGCCGCGAATCCACCGGCGCCGTGACGCTGTACCGCGAGTAGTCGCTCGCCGCGGTCAGCGTGTTATCGATGATCCGGAAGTTGCCGAAGACGCGCCGGAAGTACGCGACGTCGACCGAGACGCGCGGCGTGATCTGCTGCTGCACACTCGCCGAGAACTCCCAGTTGTACCCGCGGTGGCCCCAGCCGGTGAGGAGGTCGTTCGAGAACGACGCCTGGGGCACACCGGTCAGGAACGCGGCGTTGCTCATCGCACCGCAGAGATCACCGCCAGTGGCCAGATTATTCTGCGAGGCTGCATCCAACAGATTGCAATCCGGGACGTAGTTCCCGTTCCCGTCGGTCCAGGCTCGCGTGGTGCTCGTCGCGATGGCGTTCACCGGGTTGCCGTCGGTGGCCAGTCCGTTCAGCCCGAGGCCGTTCATATACTTGTTGACCGTGACGCGTGCGGCGGTTTTCCCGTTGCCGAACACGTCGTAGACCAGGCCGAGGCGAGGCTCCAGGTCTTTCCAGTTGATAAAGTCGCGGCCCGGGTACTGCGTGTTGCGGGTCGGGAACAACAGCCCCGGAATCGCTTGCTGCGCCGGGTAGCTGGTCTTGAATCAGTCCCAGCGCAGACCGTAGGTGACCGTCGCGCGCTTGATGGTCCAGCGATCCTGCGCGTAAATTCCCCAGTCGTGGTCGAGGTCGGTCTTGAATTTCAGCGGCCACGCGTACTCGGTCAGCTGGTTCGGGATAGCAGCCGCGGAATTGTTGACGCGATACGCGAGCGGCTGGAACGCAGTTAAATCGTGATGCAAGTAGCCCTGCTGGTCGTTGTAGCCGACCTTGATCGAATGCGCGCCGGTCACGTACGACAGCGTGACGCGATAGGCCGTACTCGGAACCGACGTGCGGTTAACGGCGCCGGGAAATTGTCCATAGCTGTCGCCGCCGTGGTACCGCAAATTAGTGTTCTGGGCGACGACCGGGATCATCGAGGAGAGCAACGAAGCCGTCTGGAACTCCTGGGAATGGCCGTAAACGCCCCAGATCTCGTGGCGGTTTATGACGACGACCTCGGCGAGCAACCGGTTGGTGAGCGGCGACGACCACTCGCCGTGGTAGAAGCTCTGGACCGGCATGTTCCGATTGAGGGCCGACTCGGGCGATACCGTCGCTGAGACGGTGTTGTACCTCTGGAGTGAGCCCTGTCGGTCGTAGCTGACCGCGATCTTGTTGTTGTTGTTGACCTGCCAGGTGAGGCGCCCCTGCGCATCCCACCACCTGCCGGTCTGGAACCCCTGCCGGCTCGTGTCAGCCACGTAGGTCCACGCGGCCGGGTTGTTCGCGTTCAGGTTGAAAAACGTGCCGCCGACATTGGTGTCGCCCACTTGCGACCGCCCGGTCGCCCAGAACCACAACTTGTCTCTCAAGATGGGGCCGCCGGCTCCTGGATTGATGTCCCAGCTCCGCCGGTTCGAGTTGGCCGTACGCAGGCCCAGATCCTTCACGCGCTGGGTGAAGTTGTCCCCCTGCAGCGAGTCGTTCGAGTAGGTGGCGAAGAGGGTGGCCTTGAAGAAATTGCCGCCGTCCCGCGGGATGTAGTTGACGCGGGCGCCGCCCGTCGCCCCGTCGGCGGACACGGCGGCGGTATCGACCGTGACTTCCTGCGAGGCCATTGGGTTTCTGAACGACATGTCATTCGATTGACTGCCCATCAACGTGGCCGTGGTCACGCCGTTGACCATGATGCGCGTGTCGGCGACGCCGTGTACGGAGGCGATTTTCCCCACGAGCGGGTTGGGGGCCGCGTCGCCGACGTTCGCGGCGGATATATTCGCACCCACCACCAGCGCGCCCAGCCCCGCATCCGTCCGAGAGACCGGCAGCACATCGAGCAGGTCGTGGTTGAACACCGTCTGCTTCGTGGTCGACTGGAGGTCGACGATCGGCGTCTCGCCGGTGACGGTGATCGTCTCCGCGACGGCGCCGACCTTCAGCTCGGCGCCGATCGTGACGGTTTGTGCGCCCGACAGCTCGACGCGCTCACGTTTGACCGTATTGAAGCCGGTCAGCGTGAAGGTCACCGTGTACGAACCGGGCCGCAGATTTTCGATCCTGTAGTTACCGCCGCCGTCGGTGACCGCCGAGCGGGTCCTCTCGATTAGGACGGGACTGGCGTAAGCGTTCGACAAACCCCGTCTTGAACCGCGCCTGACGTTCGCGGATCCTTGGTGCAGGAGGATCGGCAATGAGCAGCAACCGGACGCCGGCGCGCATGACGCGCCTGGTCATGCGGTGGCGCGCGAGTGGGGAGTCGGGGGCGAGCTTCGCGCGGCGCCATCACGTCCCCGCGTGGACCTTTTGGTATTGGTGCCGCAAGCTGGCGGCCGAACCGCGGACCGAACCGGTGGACCCAGGGCCGGCGACGTTCGTACTGGTGCACCTGGCTGCGGAATCTGACGCCCCCGTGATCGAGATCGTGTGGAGCGGGGGCGAGCGCCTGCACATCCGGACCGGCGCGTCCGCGGATCTGGTGCGGGCAGCCGTCACGGCCCTGCGATCGCCGTGCTGACGCTGTCGCCCGCCGTCCGGATTTACCTGGCGACAGGGGCGACCGATCTGCGGCGATCGATCGATGGCTTGTCGGCGCTCGTCCGGGAGCGCTTCACACTGGACCCGCTCTCCGGCCCTCTGTTCTTGTTTCGGAATCGGCGCGGCGATCGGTGGAAGATACTGGCGTGGGATCGATCGGGCTTCTGGGTCCTCTACAAACGACTCGAGCAAGGCACCTTTGCCTGGCCTACGGAGGAGCCGCCCGGCCCGGTCGAGATGCGGAGCACCGATGTGGCGCTCCGGCTCTCGGGTATTGATGTCGCGCAGACGCGGCGGCGGCGGTGGTACGAACGTGTCGCGTGACGTGCGCTTGTACGGCGATCCGAGGTCGCGTAAAATGCGCATGTGTCCGACGCGCGTGCGGTGCCGGATGTTGTCGATCTCGCCACCGCTCGCGCGCTGATTGCCACGCTGCACGACGAGCTCACCAAAGTCCAGCACGAAAACGCGTCGCTCCGCCATCAGCTGGACGTGCTGTGTCAGCGGATGTTCGGGAAGAAATCCGAACGCGTCGACCCGCGGCAGCTGCAGCTCGCCCTGGAGCAACTCGCCAACGAACCGGGGCCGGTGTCCGAGCCGGTGGAGATGGACTCGGGTGAGACGCCGGTGCGAGGACATCAGCGGCGACGCCCCACAGGCCGGCGGCCCCTCCCGCCGCACCTGCCGCGTCACCGCATCGAACTGGATGTGGCCGACGCCGACAAACAATGCGCGTGCGGCCACGCCAAGACGCGCATCGGGGAGTCGGTGTCCGAGAAACTCGAATACCAGCCGGCGAGTTTCGTGGTCATCGAAACCGTGCGCGCCAAGTACGCGTGCCCCGTCTGTCACGACGGGGTGGTGGAGGCGCCGGCGCCGCCGCAAGCCGTCGAGAAATCCCTGGCCGGCGAGGGCTTGCTCGCCCACGTCGTCGTCTCGAAATACGTCGACCATCTGCCGCTGTATCGGCTCGAAGGGATCTTCGCGCGCGAGGGGATCGACCTGGCCCGCACGACCCTGTGTGGGTGGGTCGCGGATGTCGCGACGGCCTTGACGCCGATTGGCGATCAGTTGCGCCGCGAGATCACGGCGGCGACCTATCTCCAGACGGATGACACGTCCGTCACGGTGCTGGGCGATCACGGCGGCAGTTTCAAAGGCCGGCTCTGGACCTATCTCGATCCCCTCGGGCAGCAGGTGGTGTTCGACGCGACCGCCACGCACGAACGGGATGGACCCGCGCAGATCCTCGCCGACTTTCGCGGCGCACTGCAAGCCGACGCCTATGCCGGGTACGACGGGCTCTACCAGAGCGGACGGGTGCGCGAAATCGGGTGCTGGGCGCATGCGCGGCGACGCTTCGTCGAAGCGTTCATGACGGATCCGCAGGCCGCGCTCATGGTAGCGCGCATCCAGCAGCTGTATCAGGTCGAGCGGGCCGCCACCGATCTGAGCGTCGAGGCCCGTCGGCTCCTGCGCCAGGAGCAGTCCCTGCCCCTGCTCGGTGAGATCGACACGGTCCGGCTGGACCTCGCACGGGCCGTCCTGCCGAAGTCGCCCCTCGGCGAGGCCGTCCGCTATCTGACGAATCAGTGGACCGTGCTGCAGCGGTTCGTCGAGGACGGGCGCCTCGCCATCGACAATAACCGCGCCGAGAACCAGCTCCGCGTGGTCGCGGTCGGTCGCAAGAACTGGCTCTTTGCGGGCAGTCTGGAGGGCGCCCGTCGTGCCGCGCTCCTCTATTCGATCGTCCAGAGCTGCAAACTCGTCGACGTCCCGCCGTTCGCGTACCTGAAGGATGTCCTCGTCCGTCTCGCCACGCACCCGCAGCGCCTCATTGGCCAACTCACGCCAAAAGCCTGGGCCGAAACGGTCGGCCGTCAGGCCGCCGCGCAACCTTCGCCGATTCTCTCCCGGTCACAGCTTGCCGGATCGGCACGGTCGCTTCAATACGTGGTTTGTCGAACGCTTACTGGCTGTCGTTCCTCACAAAAGGGGTTGACTACCCGGCCGCGCACGGAGTGGGATTCCAACCCGACGCATCGGCCTGCTTCTTGAACTGCGCGCTGGACATCGCCGTTCCATTCAGATACGTCGGATCCTCCACGATCCCCATAAAGATCAGATATGGCGTGCCATCCGGCTCTCTGACGACGTCGTAGAACTCCGTCAGTACGGCCTTGGCGCTGTACGGCGGGCCGTTGCGCCGCAAGTAGCCCATTCGCATGTTCGTGGTCACAACCTTGAGTCCGCCGGCCCTGCCACGGGCAACGAGATCCCACGACGCCACCGAGGTGCCCTGCCAGCTCGGAGGGGCGGGCGCAGGTGGGTCACCGAAACGGAAGCGACGCGTCTGCGTGCCGAAGTCGGTTTCGACCTTCAGCGTCGCGTCATCTTCCCACGTGATGTGCAGCCGCGTGGGGAGGCGCATGATCCCCGCGGCGCCGTAATGCGGAATGGCACCCTCCGGTCGCGGTCGACCTCGCCGGCCAATGGGGGACTCGGCAGCACGAAGATCGGGCGGATGGGGCCGGCCGTCCATCCATTGTACTTGGCTCGCCGCCCGGGTACGCTCCGCGGTATGCGGAGAAAACGCCATCACAAGCCGATCGTGCTGACTGACGAGGAACGCCAAACGTTGGAGCAATGGGCTCGGCGACCGAAGACGGCGCAGCGACTGGCGCTGCGGTCGCGCATCGTGCTGGCCTGCGCCGAGGGCCTCCCCAACCGGGCCGTCGCTGCACGGGTACAGGCGTCGAGCAACAGCGTCTGCAAATGGCGCGAGCGGTTTCGCGTCCGCCGCTTGCCGGGCTTGACGGATGAGCCGCGCCCGGGCGCGCCACGCAAAGCGACGGACGATCGGATCGTCGAGGTGATTACCCGCACGCTCGAAGGGCCGCCCGCGCACGCCACGCAGTGGACGACGCGCAGCCTGGCTGACGTGGCCGGGCTGTCCAAAGCCACGATTTCGAGGATCTGGCAGACGTTTGGGTTGCAGTCGCATCGCCTCGACTGGTTCAAGTTGTCGGCCGATCCCCAGTTCGTCGAGAAAGTGCGCGACATCGTGGGGCTGTACCTCTGTCCCCCGGATCACGCCATCGTCTTGTCGGTGGACGAAAAAAGCCAGGTGCAGGCGCTGGACCGCACCCGCCCGCTCTTGCCGATGCGCCCCGGCATTCCGGCGCGCCAAACCCATGACTACATTCGCCACGGGACGACGTCGCTGTTCGCGGCTCTGGAAGTCGCGACCGGGAAAGTGATCGGGCAGTGTCATCGGCGCCATCGCCATCAGGAGTTTCTGAAATTTCTCGAACGCGTCGATGCCCAACTGCCGCCAGACCGCGACGTGCACGTGATCATGGACAACTACCGGACGCACAAAGCGCCCAAGGTCATCCGCTGGTTTGTGCGCCACCCGCGCTATCACTTGGATTTCACGCCGACCAGTGCCAGCTGGCTCAACCAAGTGGAACGCTTCTTCTCGACCATCACCACCCGACGGATTCGTCGTGGTACCTTCGAGAGCGTGCCGGCCCTTGAAGCCGCCATTCACGAGTATCTCGCGCACTACAACGCACACTGCACGCCGTTCGTCTGGACCGCAACCGCCGATGTCATCTTAGACAAGGTCGGCCGATTCTGCGAACGAACTTCAGGGACACGACACTAGCGCGATATCTATACATGATCAAACGGTCTTTGTCTAGAAGAATTATGCATGTTAGACACGACTGTCTTCGGACCGTGAATGTCTTTGGACCTTGGCGGCCATCCCTGCCCTATCTTGCCTACTGTGCATGAATAACTCGTCATGGTGACGGTCCAGACGTGAAATGCCCGCCAGCCCAGAGGCCGTCAGGCTCAGTGAAGAGCAAGCGACTCTATCTCGCCCGGCAGCTGAAGCTGGCCGGTGCCTTGGGATCGCCGCTGCCGTTGTACACGGCGACCTCGGGATACTTGCAGACGAGCATCTTGCGATCCTCAACGCCGTTGGTGCGGTGACTCACGATGATGGAGTCGGGCGCCTTCCCTGTCGTCCGCCACTGTTCAACGAGCCCG
>Ga0209343_10007477_pt1 | contig 12844 bp, 11 predicted proteins | sample RifCSPlowO2_02_FD_184026 | JGI IMG/M metagenome (GOLD analysis project Ga0209343, IMG submission 184026) | Groundwater microbial communities from Rifle, Colorado - Rifle CSP2_plank lowO2_0.2 (SPAdes) (version 2) | ecosystem: Environmental > Aquatic > Deep subsurface > Groundwater | place... | reverse complement strand
GCAACCCTGCGACGTCGCGCGTTCGAGAATGCGCGCCGCAGGGTTGCCCTCGTCCAACGCGGCGTCGGCGTGAACTCCGGCGGCGTTCGCCGGCATCAGCCATTCGCGCACGAGATTCTCCACATCCTGCTGGCCGGCGCCGGTCGACAGGACGCCACCTGGGAAGTCGGCAAACAAAATCGGTGGGTTCGGCAGAAACACGGGGTTGGAGACGTGCAGGGCGGTAATCCGTGATCCGAACCAGCCGGCAAAGGCCACCGCGTGGTCCAGCGCGTGCCGGGAGGCGTCTGAAAAGTCGATCGGACACAGGATCCGTCGGATTTCGAGCATGCCGACCTCCACCTCCACGATCCGCCCTGCAATTATCTTGCTCAGATCTCTGCCCTGTGCGCGAGGGCGTCGGGGCCCGTTCGACGTAAGCTCGGAAACGACATCGCGTCACCAGTGCCGGATTCCCGGCAGCAGTGAGCGGGTGCCTTCCACAGCGGAATCTCTACCAGGCCACCCCGCTTCCGGTGCCACAGCCGGAGCTGCCCGACTTACTGGAGCGCCGGCTCCGCGAACCTGCCGACGATCGGCTTGACGCTTGCGGCAAAGTCCGCCCAGCGCATGCGAATCGCCTCTGTGTGCGTGCCCGCATTGAAGGCGATCTCGGGCTCAGCGGCCAGCGCGGCGTCTACGAACACCCGTTGCCCGTAAAGTGGACCAAAGGGTGGCATCGCCCCGGGTTCACAGCCCGGATACAGTCGCCGCAGCTCGTCCTCCTGCGCCAGTCGGATCTCGGATCCCCTTGCCAGGTCCAGCAGTCGGTCGAGATTCACCGTCAGCGGTGCCGGCAGGACCGCCTGAATCGGCTCGCCTTCAAGAAAACAGACGACGACTTTGGCCCAGTCCCGACCCGGGACGTGCGTGGCGGCCGCTTCTTCCTGCGCGGTGTACGCCGGTCTGTGCGGCAGAACCGTGTAGGCCGCGTGCGCCTCGCGAAGGAACTCATGAATCGACGTGCCTGGCATACATCCCTCCTTGCTCCGTAACTGGCACCAACTGCGGGTAAGGCAATTGCAGTACCACCCGAACTGGCGTCAAGCGACCGTCTTGCACCATGAATCGACTGAACGGAAGCTCAGACTGCCGGAAAGCTGGCAGCTCGTGCACGGAAAAGCGGAACCAGGCGCAGCGCTGAAGGAGACGAGACCGACCGTGGCCCCACCGATGTGTGGCTCATGATGTGAATTCGCGAACGGCCGCAACCAAGAGCGGGACGATGTCGATGCGATTGGTCGCGTGCGGAACGGACGTCGTCGTCACGATCTGCGCAGCGCCCGCGTTACGAAGTGCCTGCTCGGCCTTCTCGGAGAACAGGGCGTGCACTCCCAGACAGACAGGCGCGCGCAGACCCGCCCCTGCAGCAACTCCGGACAACAGCGGCTCCGGGCTTACTCGTTCTACGCGCTGCGCGTTACTTCGTTTCCCGTGCGCTCGCCGCGCTCAAAGGCGCTGATGTTCTCGAGCGTGGTCTCGGCGATGTTCCGCACGGCTTCCGCTGTGAAGAACGCTTGGTGCCCGGTGATGATCACGTTTGGAAATGTCAGCAGCCGGGCAAACACATCGTCCTGAATCACGCGGGTGGAAAGATCCTGAAAGAACAAGTCCCCTTCTTCTTCGTAGACATCCAACCCGAGATAGCCGATTGCGCCTGACTTCAGCCCGGCGATGACCGCCCTGGTGTCGACGAGGCCGCCGCGGCTCGTGTTGATCAACATGACGCCGCGCTTCATGCGGCCAACGGCGTCGCTGTCAATCAGGTGGTAGGTGTCTCTGAGGAGCGGGCAATGGAGCGTGATGACGTCGGACTGGCCAATGAGCTCAGGGAACGACACATACGTTGCGCCAGCGGCTTCACATTCGGGACCCCGCACCGGATCCATGGCGAGAACGTGACACCCGAACCCGCGGATGATGCCAACCACGACCGTGCCGATTCGACCGGTACCAACAACACCGACCGTTCGGCCGTGAAGGTCGAACCCAAGCAGTCCCTCGAGCGCGAAGTTGCCTTCGCGCACGCGCGAGTACGCGCGGTGGATTCGTCGGTTTAGCGCGAGGATCAATGCGACCGTGTGTTCGGCCACGGCATGAGGCGAATAGGCGGGCACCCGAACCACCGTCAGTCCACTGCGCTCCGTTGCGACCAGATCGACATGATTGAATCCCGCAGAACGCAGGGCTATCAATGCTGTTCCCTGACGCGCCAGAGCCTCCGCCACCGCTGAATCAATTCGGTCATTCACAAAGGCACAGACTCCGCGAAACCCCGCAGCGAGGCTGCTGGTCTCCGCGCTCAGCCGGGGTTCCAGAAAGACCAGATCGTGGCCGTGCCGCCTGTTCGCATCAACAAACGAGCTACGGTCATAGGACTGCGTGCTAAAGAACACGACTCTCATGACGTCGTCTCCCGGCGTTCTGGCGAGGTGTGCTAACGCTCCCGGGCCGCCTGGACCTGGTTGAGCGTCACCGCCGCTTGTCCCTCGACCATCCGCCCCATGGCGTCCAGGTCCGCGCGGGCCATGTCGCGCATCGCCTCCGCTCGCGCGCGGTCGACGCCTGCCTCCGCCGCCTGACGGCGATGTGTTCGCAGGCCCGACAACGGAATGCGCTGCTCGATCGTGGCGCTGACGTCAGCACCTTCCAGCATGAAGGGTAGATGGTCGACCGACGGCGAGATCATGGGATCCTCGAGCGCCGAGGCAATCGCGGTGCGCGCGCTGTCCTCCTTGACGAAGGCGAGCGCGCCGGGAAGCGGCCCGCTGCACGCCTCGTCCCCGGCAACGGCGGAGGCGCCAGAAGGTGCCGCGCCTTCGTGGCACGCGTCTATCGCGAACACGTGACCGGCGTCATGGTGGCCGCACGATGCCAAGCACCACAGCACCGCGTGAGGGCTCGCGGTCACTGTCAGCACGATCGAAAGCGCCATGGCTCGAAACATCTGTTCGGCTCTGGACGACCTTAAGGCAAACACCGGGCCAACCGAGTCGTGCCGAAAAGCCCTCCGAGATCGGCGCGCCTTCCTCGCCAGGGGAAGGGATCTGCATCGAGTGCCGAGTTTTCGTCGGGGCCCTGCGGAAAATCCCGCAGCGGCGCTAGGCTGCCAACGCCGGTTCGCGCGCACGCAGGAACCATCGATCGAGCAGCAGATTCCGCACCAACCACGGTCTGTCGAGCACCCACGGAGCGAGCGTCGGCGCGAGGCTTGGCAAGATCGTTCGCGCCAGCAGCCGCGGAACTGGCGGGACGCGAAATCGCTCCCGAAGCCGCTGCTCGTACGGCGCGAGCCGTTCGAACGTGTAGCGGCCCTTTGCCTCGACAATGGTCGAGGCCGCAAGCAGGCCGGATTCGATGGCGGGCCGGATGCCCTCGCCGCTCTGCGAATAGGCGAGTCCGGCCGCGTCACCGACCAGCATCACGCCCGCACCAAGCGCGCGTCGTCGGGGTGGCTCAGCGACGAGATACGCATGCCCGCGCCAACGCCACGCCCGGCCAGCCGGCACTTTGCGTCGCGCTCGAAGGAACGCCACAAACTCGGCACTGGCCTTCGGCAACGAATGGCGGTCCAAACGACCGAGGCCGACATTGATGTAATGCTCCTTGCGAAAGCACCAGCCGTACCCCTTCAGATCGCGGCAGAAGGAGAGCTCGGCCGTCCCCGGGGCCGTCGTCAACGAGGCGGCCTCCTCGGGTTCGAGTCGGAATTCCACTTCCTGCGCAACCACGAGCGGCGCGCCTTCGATGGCCGGGTTGAGCCATCGCGCGACCGGACAGAAGTGCCCTCCAGCGCCGACGAGCACGGCGGCCCTGACCGAGTCGTTGACGACCCACTGCACGCCATCGCGACGGATGCTCGACACCTCACTGTCACACCTCAGGCGCGCACCGGATCGCTGCAGTAAGTAGTGGTCGAACTCACAACGCCGGATGCCGAAGCTGACGGGGTCCGTGTAGACGGTCTCGGTTTCACCGGGACCACCGATCAATCCGGTCCGGAATCCGGTGATAGGTTGAAACGTCCGTCCCCGCCGATAATCGGCCACGTCCATGTCCAGGTCCGCGATGACCTGCGGCGTAATCCACCCGGCGCACACCTTGTCGCGCGGAAAGACCGCTCGGTCCATGATGATGACGTCGAGGCCAGCCTGGCCAAGCTGCCGCGCACAAGACGAGCCGGCTGGCCCGCCGCCGACGATGAGCACTTCACACGTTTCCATCTGGTGCCGCGCTGGACACGAAGCGTCAGGCGTCGATCCGGGTCCAGGGAATGGCGTTGCTGGTGCCGCGCGCGAACACGACCTGGAACAACTGCATGAAGCCCGTCGTGAAGGCCGCTTGCGAGCCGGCCAGATAGAGCCGCCACGCCCGAACGAACGCCTCGTCGAACATCTCCAGCACCTGATCGGAGGCGCCCTCAAACCGGTGCCGCCAGTGTTCGAGGGTCTTTGCGTAGTGCAGTCGCAGGTTGTCGACGTCGAGCACCGAGAATCCGTGCGGCTCGAGGACGCGCTCGAATACCTCGCGGAGGGTCGGCGGGTACGCGCCAGGGAAGATACGCTTGCGGATCCAGGGGTTCAATGGCATCGGTTGATTGCGGCCGATGAAGTGCAACAGACCGCGGCCGTGTTCACGAAGCGACCGATCCATCACGTCGCTCAGCGTGGGATAGTCCGCCAGCCCGACGTGCTCGATCATGCCAACCGAGGCGAACACGTCGTATTCGCCTCGCACGTTGCGGTAGTCGTCCTCGATGAACTCGACGCAGCCTGCGAGCCCTGCCTCCTTGGCGCGCTTCCGCGCGTACGCGACCTGTTCGGCTGAGATGTTGAACGCCCGGACGGACACGCCGTACCGCTTCGCCATGAACAGCGCCAAGGTTCCCCAACCAGATCCGGCCTCGACGACGCGCTCACCGGGCTTCAGGCGAAGCTTCCGACAGACCAGTTCCATCTTCGCGACCTGGGCCTCTTCGAGCGAGCAATCCGGCGTCGGGAAGTACGCGCACGTGTAGACCATGCCCCGATCCAGCCAGAGCCGATAGAACTCGTTTCCCAGGTCGTAGTGGTGGTGGACGTTCTCCTTCGCCGCGTACACGTTGTTTGACGACTGCCGCAGCCACCAGGGCCGCGGCCTCGTGGCCAGCGCGCGATAGGTCGCCTCCAGCATGCCGAGGAGATCACCCTGGATCTCCACGCCGCCGAACACATAGGCCTCACCGAAATTGAGGTCGGGATCCCAAGTCCAGCCGAACAGCGCGCGGCGGTTCTTGAACACGATGGACGCGACTGCTGGACCAGCCTTCGGCGGAAGCTCGAAGCCATCCCAGAGGACGAACCGAAGGGGTGCAGAAGCCACGGTCTGTTGAATGCGTCCAAGCGCCCAGCGGTCGAATCTGGTGGAAACGACCGGAAGACCCCCGCTGGAAAACACCCGGAGCCCGGGTACGACGCTTGCTCTCAAGAGACGCCTCCCGATCGCACGGCAGTCCGCGCCGCCTGGCACCTTACACCTCTGGCAACTGTAGTGCCAAGCGAGGGGGCTCAGCGCTTCGTCCAACTGCTGTAGCTGCGTCGAACCGGCCCCGGACTGTCGGAAATCCGGCACAGGCACAGCGGAAGCCGCGAGAGTGCTGATCGCAACGACAGTCGACATGGTGTGTCGTTTGCAACCTCCAACAGCGCTCGGCGCCGAGCAAGACAGGCGAGGCATCGGGCAATTCGGGCGTCGGGAACTTTCACAGGAAGCAGGCAAGGTGCTATGCAGCTCCCACCCACGATTACATTCCGCGGTATTGCGCCCACGGCAGCTCTCGAGGCGGATATCCGCCGGCGTCTTGAAAAGCTGGAAACTTATTACAGCCTGATCACGGGCTGCCGGGTACTTGTCGAGCTCGCCGAGCGGCGTCACGAGGCTGGTAACCGCTATCACGTCCGGATCGACCTGACCGTCCCGGGAGAAGAAGTCGTCGTGGCGCATGAGGCCAGTCTCCATGCGGGGGCGCAGGACATCGACGCGGCAAGAGCGACCAAGCAACGTGAACTCGATCCCGAGCGCAAGCACGCCCATGTGGCCGTCGGGCGAGCGTTCGCTATCGCCCGGCGCAGGCTGCAGGATTTCGCGCGGCGACAGCGCGGTGCCGTGAAGACCGCCGCTCGACAGCCCCAGGGTTGGATCGTGCGGCTCTTTCCACACGAAGAGTACGGGTTCATCGAAGCTCAGGACGGCCACGAGGTGTACTTTCAGAAGAGCAGCGTGCTGAAGGACGCCTTCGCCCGTCTGGCGATCGGAAGCGACGTCTCGTTCGTCGAGGAACGCGGCGAGAAGGGTCCGCAGGCGAGTACCGTAAGGCTGACGCGCCGGCGCGGCCCACGCCACGACTCCCCGAGCGCCGCACTTCAGTCTGCCGGCCGCTGACCGGGGCCCATGAACGCTCTCCGGGTGTTTCACCAGACCGCGCGCGACACGTCTCCTAGCCGGCTTCGAAGGCCCGCGCGATCTCGTCCCGATCTGGTGGCACCAGCGGTTCCACACGGCCAGCTGCCGCCATCGTCACGCCCTCGACGGCCGATCGCACATCGCCGATCACCGAAACGCTGACCCCCTCCTCGTGCAGAGCTTTCATGACGGCGTCGGTGCCGGTGGACGCAACAGTTATCAGCAGCGCACCGGAGGCGATCAGCTTCAGCGGATCGAGGGTCAGCGCCGAGCAAATCGCGCTGGTCTCAGGAAACACGTGAATCTGCTCGCGAACGACCCGAAGCCCGAGCCCCAAGGGTGTGACCAGCTCGTACAACCCGCTCACAACGCCCCCTTCGGTAGGATCGTGCATCGCGTGGACGACCTCGCCCACGTCGGCAGCCGCGAGTGCCGCGCTCACCACGCTGATGCCAGGATCGATGAGGAATCGCGCGGCGCGTGTCAGTACGTCGGCGTCGACTCTTCCCCGCAACCTGTCGGCCTGCTCACGCGCCAGGATGGCCGTGCCCTCGATGGCCACCCCGCGCGTCAGCAGGATCTGGTCCCCGATCGCCGTCCGATTCTTCCGCACGAGTCGCGTGGACGCGACTTCGCCCAGCATCTGACCGATCGCGATCGGACGGTCGAGGCCCTGCGTGATTTCGGTGTGTCCGCCACAGAGGGTGATACGAAGCTCGTCGCAGGTGATCCGAATATCGGCCATGATCGCCTCAACGAGCTCCGGTGTGGCGGTGTGTTCCGGAAGGAGCAGCACCACAGAGAACCACAAAGGCCGGGCACCCATGACCGCCACGTCGTTGGCGTTGACCTGCACCGCGTATCGCCCGACGTGATCGGTCGCCAACGTGACGGGATCGGTCGAGACGACCAGGACGCGGTCGCCCATGTCGATGACGGCCGCATCCTCGCCGATCTGCGGGCCGATGAGGAGGCGAGGATCACGGCGTGGAAGGCGCGTGAGCAGCGAACCTAGAGCCTCCATCGGCAGCTTGCCGACGGGAAGAAACGGCTGGCGGCGCTCCACGATGCACCCTCAGCCCAGGACGCATCGCGTGTTCTTGCTGTCCAGGGCGTTCTCCGACACGCGTTCGAGCAGCTGCGACAGCATGCCTCCCTCGAAGGCGCTCTTCTTCAAGCGGCAGATCCCGGTTGGCTTCTCGTATTCAGCGCAGATGACCTTCGTCGTCTCGCCTTCAAGATCGGTCACGCGTGTGACGTTGGCGCCCAGGACCGGACATCTCACCGAATTGATCGCCATATCGTGGCCTCCACAGTCTGACCGCCGCCCCTCAACCTGCCCCACCCAGGGGTACCGTGCCGGAATTCCGGCAACAGCCCGTTCGCAGAACCGCTTCATTCGCGATGCCTGCAATTAGCCTGCTGGATCCGCGTGTTTCAGACCCTGGCCCCTGGTATCGGCCTTGCGTGGCAGGCGCCGAAGCTGCATCGTCAGGTACGTGACGATCAAGCCATTCGTTTCAACGCCAGCTTCGGCAGCAGAGACCAGGGCGCCCGGCATGGTACGAAAACGAGATTCAGTGCTGGAGGCATATCGCCATCGCTTCCATTACGCTCTCGCTGGAGTGCTGCTCTCGGCCGGCGCTCCCCTTGGCTTGCTGCTCCTTCGAACTCTTGTCCTTGCGCTGGGTTCTCAAGACGCTATCCGGACCGAATTAGCCTCACACCGGATCGTTTACCTCTACGTGTCGGCGACCACCATGATCGCCTTCGGTCTGTTCGGCTATGTCCTCGGTCGCCAGACCGACAAGTTGCAGCGGCTCTCCACAACCGATGCCCTCACGGGCCTCTGCAACCGGCGCGGCTTGAACGCCCATTTGAAACAGGAGCACAGTCGCTCACGCCGGTATCGGGCTCCGTTGTCCCTGCTGTTGATCGACGTGGACGAACTGAAGCGGATCAATGATGATCAAGGTCATGCGGCCGGAGACGACGTGATTCGAAGGTTCGCCAGTGCGATCAAGGCAACCGCGCGGGACACGGACATCGGTGGGCGTTGGGGTGGCGACGAATTCCTCATCATCGCCCCGAGCACGGGCGGCGGCGACGCGCTCACGCTGGCGGAACGGCTGCGGTTCCAGCTCGCGCAGCAGTGGACCGTCGGCGAAGCGGCGGCGACCGCCTCCATTGGCGTGGCGACCTTCGGCCCGAACCGCAGCCTGCCGGAAGACCCCGAGACGCTGGTTCAAGCGGCTGATGCTGCGTTGCGCCAGGCGAAGACGGCCGGACGCAATACGGTGACGACCGCTCGCAGTTGACAAACCCTCCGCTTGAGCGACAATCAGCACGCGTCTCACCCGCTCGGTGCGAAAGATATGAATATTCCTTCGGCGTTCTTCCTGTTCTGCCTCGCCCTCGGACCTGGTGTCGCCTCGTCCACGCCGGCGGACCTCAGGCTCGCGCAAGGCGTGCCCGCCGCCACTGGACCGTACACCGCCAGCCAGGCTGAACGAGGGAAGCTCGTCTACGAAGAGAGCTGCAGCACCTGCCATGGGGGTTCGCTGCGCGGGGGTGCAAACGAGTTCGCCGCGCCCGCGCTCGCGGGCCCGTTCTTTTACGAGAAATGGAGCGGCCGGCCTCTGGAAGAGTTCTTTCGCTATGCGGTCGAGAATATGCCGCCCGACCAGACGAGGCTTTCTGAGGCGGCCTACCTGGACGTGACGGCCTATATTCTGCAGGTCCTGAAGTACCCGGCTGGTCAGGCAGATTTAGGCGCACACTCACCTGCCATGAAGCGAACTATCGAGCGGCTACCGTAGTGAGCGCGTCATGGTCGTGAGGCAGCACCGTGGTGAGCCGGTCGATCCACAAGCGGGCCGGTCAGAGAGGAATGAACCATGAGCAGGCGACATATGAGCGCACATCCACACCTGGCGTTGAGCGTCGGCACCGCCCTTGTTGTGCTGAGTGTCGGTGTGGCGGCGCAGCGCTTCTTGCCCTCCCCTGACCCGGCGGCCGTCCCGGAGAAGCTGAAGCGCTTCGTGCCGGTGACGGACGACATGCTGGTACGACCGAAACCGGAGAACTGGATCACCTATCGCAACGGTTACAGCCTCTGGGGTTACAGCTCCCTGAACCAGATACACGCGGGAAACGTGGGTCAGTTGCGCCTGGCGTGGTCGCGGGCCATGCAGTCCGGGCCGCAGGAAGTCGAACCGCTTGTCTACGACGGGATCATGTTTCTCGTCAATTCGGAAGACATCGTTCAGGCGCTCGACGCCACGAACGGCGATCTTCTGTGGGAATACAAGCGCAAGCTGCCCCCCAACATCGGAAGCCTGACGGGCACGCAGTTCAGATACCGTAACGTGTCGATCTACGACGACAAGATCTTCCTGGCGACGAACGACGCCTTCCAAATCGCCCTCGAAGCGAAGTCCGGCAAAGTGCTGTGGGAAACCCGGCGGGCGAACTACAAGGATCAGGTCGCTCAGACGACCGGTCCGATTGTCGTCAAAGGCAAGCTCATCAACGGCTCACGCTGCAATCCTCAAAGCCCGCTTCCGGGCGGGTGTTTCATCACCGCGCACGATACCAGACATGGAGAGGAGCTTTGGCGCGTGTACACGGCGGCCAGGCCGGGCGAGCCTGGAGGTGACACCTGGGGAGGACTGCCGCTCGAAGCCCGGCGCCACTCGTCGGCCTGGATGCCAGGGAGCTACGACCCGGAGCTGAATCTCGTCTTCTGGGGAACGGGCGTGACGGCTCCGCTGCCCGAAAAGCTGCGCGGCGCGGGAAAAGCCGACCTGCTCTACACGAACTCGACCCTCGCGATCAATCCGGATACCGGCAAGATGGTCTGGTACTTCCAGCACCTGCCGAGGGACAACTGGGACCTTGATCATGTCTTCGAGAGAATGATCGTTCAGACCCAGGTGGCCCCGAGCCCGGACGAAGTGCCGTGGATTAACCCGGACATTCGGCCGGGCGAGAGCAGAAAGGTCATCACCGGAATCCCTGGCAAGACCGGCATCATCTGGACGCTCGATGCCGGGACGGGGCAGTTCCTGTGGGCGAGGCCGACGATCTACCAGAACATCATGACCGGCGTCGATCTGCGGACGGGTCGTCCGATCATCAACGAGAATTCGACCCCGCAGTCGGTGGACCATCCCGTGCTCGCGTGCCCGTACCTTCTGGGCGGCAAGGACCAGCCGTCCGGGGCCTACAGCCCGAACACCGGCGCGATGTACATGCCGATGAACAACACCTGCATGGATATCGCGATGTCGGTCGAGAAAGCCGGACCACCCGACGGGTACGGTCTCAATACCAAGGTCCGCCACGTTCCCGGTGCGAATCCGGCCACGGCTCCGGTCGGACGGCTCCAGGCAGTCTCCGTATCAACCGGAAAGACGCTGTGGACCTATCAGCAGCGTGCGCCGTTTTACGGGTCAGTCCTGGCGACGGGGGGCAACCTGATCTTTTCCGGCGACGTCGTTCGGCGTTTCAGAGCGCTCAATGCCGAGAACGGGGCCGTGGTCTGGGAGACCATCCTGAATGGTCCCGTGTCGGCTCGCCCGATGACCTACAGCGTGGGAGGTCGCCAATACCTCGCCGTCGGAGCGGGCGGCGTGACCCAGGGGACCAGGATCCTCGAAGGGCTGACCCCTGAACTGAACACCCCGAGCACCGGCAACACGCTGTTCGTCTTCGCGTTGCCGGAGCAATAACGCAGTCTGCGCAGCTTGTAGGTAATTTCCGGCCATTCACACGCAGGAGGGATTTATGGCAAGTCGAGTTTGGCTTTTCCTGACAGTCGTAGCGCTGACGGCCGGGCCGGCCGCGGCACAGGATGCACGCAGCGTCCTGCAGGCCGCCGCGACCGCGATGGGCGTCAGCAACGTGAAATCCATCCAATACACCGGAACCGGCTGGCAGGGGATGGTAGGACAGAATTTCGCCCCGGATGTGGATTGGCCGCGAGTGGACCTGAAAAGCTATACGCGGACGATTGACTTCGACACGATGTCGTCGCGAGAGGAATACGTCCGGGCGCAGGGCAACTATCCGCTGAGAGGCGGCGGCGCGGGGTTTCCGTTCCTCACCGAACAGCGGGTCACCAATCTCGTCAGCGGCAACTACGCGTGGACGTTGAACGCGCAGGGACAACCCGTTCCGCAGCCGGCCGCCGCGGAGCTGCGGCGGCTCGAAATCCTCCTGACCCCCTGGGGGTTCCTCAAGGGCGCGATGGCGCCGGGCGCCAATCCGACCATCGTCACGCGCAATGAGTATGGCGGCAGGGTGAGCGTGATCTCGTTTGTCGCGTTCGGGAAGTACCGGGTGAACGGCACGATCACTCCTGAGAATCTGGTCCAGCGTGTGCAGACCTGGGTTCCCAATCCCGTGGTCGGCGATATGTACTACGAGAACGTCTACACCAATTACCGGGATATGGGCGGCGTCAAGATTCCCCGGTTCCATCAGCACCAGGATTATGACGATGGCGCGAGCACGCCGAATGTCAGCGGCGGCGACCATGCGTTTGGCCTGGAAACCGTCTCGGACCTTCGGGTGAATGTGGCCAACGCCGTGCTCACGGTCCCCAACGAAGTCCGGAGCGCCACCATCGAGCCGGTCCGCGTGCAGTCCCAAAAGCTGGGCGATGGCCTGTGGTTGATCGCAGGAGGCTCCCACAACAGCTTGGCCGTCGAGTTCCGCGACCATGTGGCCGTGATCGAGGCGCCGTTGAGTGAAGAACGGTCGATTGCGGTGATCGGCGAGGTGAACAAGCTCATTCCAAGCAAGCCGATCCGCTTTGTCGTGAATACGCACCATCACTGGGACCATCTGGGTGGCATCCGCACCTACGTCCATGAGGGCGCGACCGTCATCACCCATGAAGGCAACCGCCCCTACTACCAGGAAGTCCTGCGGGCGCGACCGTGGTCCTTGCAGCCCGACCGGTTTTCGCTGCACCCGCCGGAGGAGTGGTCGGAAGGCTACATCTTCGAGACCGTGCGGGAAAAATACATCCTCGGCGACGCGTCGAGGACGGTCGAGCTCTACAACGTCGAGGGTCTCGCCCATGCTGCGGGTATGCTGATCGTGTATTTCCCGAAGGAGAAGATCGTCGTGCAGGCGGACCTCTACAATCCGGCGGCTCCCGCCCCCAACGCCAACAACCGGGTGTTTTATCAGAACCTCCAGCGCTTAAAGCTGGACGTGACGACCGTCGTGGGTATTCACGGAAATCCAGCGCCGATGGCGCAGTTCGTTCAGTTCATGAGCAAGTCGCAGTGACGGAATAGCGTGACGGCCGGGGTTGGGCGAAGGCGTGTCACCGCGCCTTCGCCCGGTCCCG
>Ga0209343_10007472_pt1 | contig 12849 bp, 12 predicted proteins | sample RifCSPlowO2_02_FD_184026 | JGI IMG/M metagenome (GOLD analysis project Ga0209343, IMG submission 184026) | Groundwater microbial communities from Rifle, Colorado - Rifle CSP2_plank lowO2_0.2 (SPAdes) (version 2) | ecosystem: Environmental > Aquatic > Deep subsurface > Groundwater | place... | reverse complement strand
ATTTTCTATCTCGCTAAAGACAGAACCTGAAATTAAAATAGTAAAGAAAAAGGATAAAAGGATAATAATTGCCTTCTGCACAAATCCCTCCCTTTAAATAATGTTTATTTTAATAATCCTTTTTCCCTGGAATGTCAAGAAAAAAGCTAAATATTATTTAACACGGTGACATAGATTAAAAATCAGTTTTATCTGATAAAAGCATTTATATTTTCTTTGCAACTATGACAAAGGATTTTGAAAAAGTTTTTATAAAATTGTATGGTAGTTTGACATCCAACATCAAATTCAAATAATCAAGAGGAAACAGTGGGGCAAATATACCGTCAATTTTTAGAACAGAAAAATTAAATCTTTTCAGTACATTGATTGTAGATAGTATATCTATAAAATTAAAAAGAGATTTCCCTTTTATCTTCTGCATTAAAATCCATTGAATAGAATCAGGATTTGGGGCAATCATGATAAATATTCCGCCGTGTTTTGTTATTCTGCTGACTTCGTAGAAAAACAAGTCAAAATTTTTTATATATTGTACAGCTTCTATGGATATTGTTAAATAAGATATTTCATCACTGATAGGAAGGTCTGTAGCACAGGCAACACACACATACTTACTACTATAAGGTTGCTTCAATAGAGTTAATGCCTCAAATACAAAATCTATACCTATATAGTTAGTTGGAAGAATATCGCAATATATACCTGAACCACAACCTATATCTACACAAATCCCCGATGTGTAGAATTTGCGGATAATCTTTTCAATTAATTCCCTTCTCAATTTTACAGATAACTTATTTCCATAGCCTGCTTTTAGGTAATATGGTTTATCAGATTTATAACTATCCCGGAAAAAATATTTCCAATTAACAGACATTTTATTTTATTGGGAATTATATTTAACTTTTTATAATTTCATGAAAAATGCTCTCTACTTCGTCAGTAAATTTATCCCAGGAATAATTTTCTTCAATGAATTTACGGCATCTCTCTCTTAAATCCTCGTATCTGTCCTTATGGTCAAGAAGCTCCCTTATTCCCAAAGCAATATCTTTCGGCTCAATTCCTTTGAAAAGGAGCCCTTTTTCAAATTTTTCCAAAATCTCTATATTTGCACCAATCGGCGTAGCCAAGACCGGCGTTCCACAAGCAAGTGCTTCCAGAGTAATTAATCCAAACCCCTCAAGGGTTTTTGTCGGCAGGATAAAAATGTCAGCAGTTTGATAATATGCTGGTAAAAGTTCATCTGGAATAAGCCCCGCAAAATGAACCCATCTGCCAAGATTCAATTCAATTACTATCTCTTTTAATCTATTTTCCAAATAACCTTTACCGCCGATTACTAAAAGTATATCAGGATATCTATTCACTAAATTTTTAATTGCCATAATCAGATTTTCCAGACCCATCCTTGAAACAAGATTACGCACCGTTAAAAGAATAAATTTATTTTCTGGCAAATTTAATTTATCCCTTATTATTTCTCTTTTAGCTGTAGGTTTAAATCTCTCAAGGTCAACACCGCCTGGAACAACCTTAATTTTTTCCTGTGGAAATTTGTGCCAATCTTTAAGTTTTTCTTTCATGAAGTTACTAAGGACAATTACCCATGCACTTTTTCCGAGTATCCTATTTTCAAAGTATTTTCTTAACGCGGTACCAATTTCCCCTCTCAGGTATCCCCGCCTCAGATCCTGGCTTCTAATTTGATATTCTTCGTGCCAGGGAGAATAAAAAAAGTAAACCGAAGGAATTTTGCCTCCCTTTCCTGAGGTAAGCACACCAAGAGCAGAAAAAGGATGGTGAAAACAAATTACATCAAAATGATACAAATCCACCAGGTGCCGAAAAATTTTTCTGCACTTGAAAAAATTATTCTGAAAGCGCCAAATGTCAATTCCTTCCTTTTTCTCATTTTCAGGCAATTCTTTCTGACCGCGGGTTAAAATTACTATCTGATACCCACGCCTTGCCAGATTTCTGCTTAACTCCCATGTAACTCTCCCTGAACCAGCTTCTTCATCAGGGAATATGACATCACTAACTATTAAAATATTAAAGTGTTTGGGTATATTCATAATTTCTATGCCATACCTCCAGAATCAATAGTGCATAAATCTGGTCTGCAAAATTCCTTTTCCTGAGGCGGTGTTGTTCAAGCAGCCAGTTGATACCTTCAGGCTTGAAATATCCCCTTTTTTTAATTGTATCTTCGGATAAATACTCTTCAATTAATGGATTCATTTCTTCACTTATCCAGCGATTTAATGGAATCATAAAACCCATCTTTTTTTGCTGAAGGATTTCCTCAGGCAGGATTTTTGCCATTGCTCTTTTAAGAAGGTATTTAAAAGTGAACCCGTGCACCTTTAAAGAAAAAGGGGTTCTGGCAAAAAACTCTATTAAATTTAAATCGCACAATGGGACCCTCAACTCAAGAGAATTTGCCATGCTCATGCGGTCTGCCATGCAAAGCAGGTCATCAACGAGATAAGTTTTTAAATCAACATAGAAAATTTTCTCCAGAATTTTTTCATCTAATAAATTAAAATAATAATCTAATTCGGACTTTGGACTTTGGACTCTAAATTTGAAATCTTCGGTATAAAGTCTATCTTTTAATTCTGTATCAAGAAATGAAACCCAGTTTTTATAACGTTCAGGAAAAGGTATGGTTCCGGCAAGGAGAAAACGTCTGATTCGTCCTGACCAATCACGGCTGCCGCCGGTTTCAGGAAGATTCTTCCCGAGTAAGGAAGCAATCTGCCTGAAAAATAAAGGTGATTTTTCATAGAGGAGTGAGATTTTCGCTCCAAGATATCGTGGATAGCCACCGAAGAGCTCATCACCGCCAATACCTGTTAATGCAACTGTAACTTTTTCCCTGCTTACCTTTGAAACAAGATAAGTAGGTATCATTGAGGAGTCAGCAAATGGTTCATCAAAATATTTAACTAACTCTGGCAAAAGTTCAATTACTTTTGGTTCAAGGATATACTCGTAATGTTCACATCCAAATTTTTTTGCAACAAGTCTTGCCTTTTCTAATTCATTAAAAGCAGTATCTTTTAGCCCGTATCCAATGGTGAAGGTTTTTACTGGTTGATTTGTCAGTTTGCTCATTAGAGCAACTACAGTTGCAGAATCTAATCCGCCAGAAAGAAATGCACCCAAAGGTACATCGCTTATCAGATGACTCTTAATGGTTCCCTCCAATAAATCCTTCAATTGTTCAATATAAACTTTCTCGCCAGACGGCTGATGGCTAATGGCTGATGGCTGAATTTCTAAGTCCCAATACTTTTCAATTTTTGTCTTTCCCTTTTCCCTGAGCAGGTAATGTCCTGGCAAGAGTTTATGAATCTTGTCAAAAATTGTTAATGGGGCTGGAATATAAAGGTAAGTTAGATAAAGGTCTAATGCCTGAAGATTTGTCTGACGATGGATTTTTTCGTATTGAAGGATTGACTTTAATTCTGATGCAAAGAGGAGGCTGCTATTAAACTCCATATAATAAAGCGGTTTTATCCCGATTTGGTCACGGGCAATAAACAATCGCTGGTTTTTGCTGTCCCAGATGGCAAAGGCAAACATTCCACGTAAATACTTCACACAATCTATACCATATTCTTCATACAGATGAACAATAACCTCGGTATCGGTTTTTGTGTAAAATCTATGCCCTTTCCTTTCCAGGTTTCCCCGCAAATCAAGAAAATTATAAATTTCACCATTATAAATAACAACGATACTTTTATCCTCGTTAAATACTGGCTGACTTCCTGTCTGCAGGTCAATAATCTTAAGCCTTCTTATACCTAATCCTATACCTCCTGCTCTCAGATCGTTACTCCTTGCCAAGAAAAACCCCTCCTCATCCGGTCCCCGATAAGCCAGAGAAGAGGTCATCCTTCTTAACAACTGTTCATCATCCAATCCTGCAAAACCGCATATCCCACACATTTTTTTATTTATTTATTATTTCACCAAAAATATTGAGTAATTGCTCTGTTGTTGATTCAGGCTTGAAAAGTTTTGCTCTATCAAGTCCTCTCTGTTTTAATTCATTTTTTAAATTCTGGTTAGCGAGAACTTCCTCTATTTTATATCTCATTTCCTTTACATCATAGGGGTTGAAGTATGCACAGGCATCTCCCAATACTTCCGGCATGCTTGAAGTGTTTGAACTCACCACAGGACATCCGCAGGCCATGGCTTCCAATGGTGGCAGGCCAAATCCTTCGTATAACGATGGAAACACAAACAGTTCTGCGCCACTATAGAGTTTCGGCAAATCATCATTTGGGATATATCTTAATAGTACAGGAGAATATTTTTTGTCAATATTCTTTATATTGTCTGGTTTGTATCCTCCTATACCCCCAAGAACTAAATGGTATTCTTCCCTTATATTATCTGGCAGGATGTTATAGCATTCAATAAGTCTGTTGAGATTTTTATGTGGATTTGAATTCCCTATATAAAGAATATATTTTTTCGTTAAATTATATTTTTTTTTAATGCTATTTATTCCTTCATTATCGGCCTGAAAGTAATTCTCTCCTATGCATAGGGATACAACAGATATCTTTTCTGAGGATACCTGAAAGTTATTTATAATATCCTTCTTGCTGTTTTTGCTTAAAGTGATTATTTTATCTGAGTTTCTAATATACAGGTTCAAAAGTAAATATGAATAGATTTTATTTTTGATCTTATTTTTATATTGTCCAAGTATTAAATAAGTTAAATCAAAGATTGATGAAATCTTCTTCACTTTGGAAAAAACAGGTATTTTCGGATACGGAGAAAAGAAAAGATCCAGATTATATTTTTTAATTGCACATAGTAAAGATATCTGGTCGGTATAGAAGGGAAGTATTTCTCTTACCATTACAAAATGGTAGTTTATATCTTCCGGAATAATTGTATGCTGATTGCCAAATAATATAAACTCAAATCCATACCGAGATGACTCTTTCTTCCCCATAGTCTTAAGAAAGGTATATAAGAAATTACCTATACCGGTCATTTTACCTGTAAATTCTCTGATATCCATTCCAATTCTTTTCATATAGGCTAATTCTTCAAGAAAATCTTATCATCTATCGTCTAATCAAATGGTATGCAGAAATAATTTAGAATATCTTTCTGGTGATATTTTATGTCAAGTAACTTCAACTTTTTTCTGCATCATATAAGAACCTGTCTATATAAATTTTCTGTTTCCATAACGGTTTTTCTTATATTGAAAAATTGTTCTACATTATTTCTGGCACTTGAAGCAATCTTTTGTAAGGCATCCTTGTTATTATATAAATTTATTACAGCCTCGGATATTGCCTTGCTATTAGAGGGAGGTATGAGTATGCCAGTCGTTCCTGATTTTATTATTTCTTTATTTCCCCCCACCTCAGTCGCAATAACAGGTTTACCCACCGCCATTGCCTCCATGATGGTTCGGTTGAATCCTTCCGTGGTTGAAGGCAGACATATTAAGTCAATATCATTTATTATAGCAGGAATATCTGGACGGAAGCCGGTAAAAATAATATCCTTGTCCAGTCTCAGTTCATTGGATAATGTCTTTATGCGAGATACATAATCGGGTTCACCCGCTCCGACCACAACAACTTTTAAAGATGGAATAATAGCCGACATTTCAGGAATCGCCTGAATCAGATATTCCAATCCTTTTTCAGGAGAAATTCTGCCAATAACCCCTATTAGAAAGTCAGAATCACTTAGACCAGATTCTTTTCTGAATTGTCCTGATTTATTTTTTTGTGTAAAAATATCAATGTCTACACCATTGTATATGACTGTTGTTTTGTTCTGATTAAATCGTCCGAATCTGTTTTTAACCGCATGGGAAACAGTAATGACTCTGTCAGCGGACTTGTATAGCATAAAATCATAAAGGGGATTATCACGGTCTGCAACCCGCACATGCCAGATTATTGGTCTGTGACAGAATTTAGTTGAGATTATCGCATACAGCATGGCACGGGAAGTATTTGCATGAATTAAATCTATTTTATTTTTTTTAATTATCCTTATGAGATGAAAAATACTTAATACATTAAAAGCCTTGAAAGAAGGTAGATTAAGCAGTTCTATTGTAATATTTAGTTTTTTTAATTCACAGGCAAGCAAGCTTCTCTCGGGCAGCACTGCTATAGGATTGAAATTTTTACGGTCTAATAAACGAATGAGCTCTTTTAAACTTACCTGCCCTCCGCCAATAAATTCATTGGAATCAATATAAAGGATATTGTACATTATTTCTTCCTTTGTGTCTCCCAGAGCTGAGCATTAAGAATTAGTTCAAGATGTTATTAGTGCAATCACATAGGCACGGAACACGGAAAGGTAAATAACCCCCACATTGACTACTATATAGTAGCCGGCTATGAGCAGAATCATCGTACATGTATCCTCCGGCACGGAAAACAATAAAGAAACGGATGAAATCACGGCATATGCGAATATTCCCATTGGCATAACAATCAGGATTGCGCTTCCGAAATATATGGCCAGATCATCCTTATTGCCTGCGCCGTTGCGCACAACAAGGGTGGATATTCCTATGTCCGTCAGTATCAAAAACAGGCACACAAAACTCATGGCGAAATTAAGCTTGCCGAAAAAATTAAGGGACCCGAGATAACGCACAAGATATACCATCAGCGCAAAAGTAATAAGCCTGTTTAAAAACTTTTCTGTAAAAAGCCAGATGGTATTGGCTATTATTCTGCCTGCCGTGCCCTTAAACAACTACCCTGCCTCATTAAGCGCATCCATAACCTGTTTCATGCGCTCCTTATAAGTGTACTGCCTGTGAGCCCTTATATAACCCCTGTCCGCAATTTGTTTTCTCTCATCCTCGTTTTCAAGATAATGGGAAATTTTTTCTTTAAGCTCATCAATAGACCCGAAGCACTCTATTTCCTTGCCGGGTATAAAAACCTTATCCAGGCCCCTGACATGATCCGAGAGCAAAAACCCCCCGCACCCGGGAACCTCAAAATCCCTCATGGTGGGAGTATCCTGGGTATGTATGTCGAGGACAATCTTTGAAGCATTAAAGGCTTTGACCATGTCAAGACCCCATACGTCTCTTCCCGTTAACCTGGAATAAACTGGCGAATCCTGAGGTACGGGCTTTTCTTCAATCCTGTAATTCCCGCATAAAACCCTGTATTGTTTTTTTGCCCATATTTTTATGTCAAATCCGGCAAGTGCTTCGAGCACCTCAAGCCTTTCCTGCGTAAGGGTCCCTGAAAAGCATATTTCGCTGCCAAAATATTTTTTTTCTTCATCATTGAGCTCTAACCTGTTATGAAGGGCCGGCTCGCAGCCAAAGCTCATCAGCCGCACATCTCCTGCGCCCGACTGCCTGTGCGTTTCTATGCAGTTTTCGTCATTAGTAAAAAATATATCGCAGCAGGGCGAAATCTTCCTTGAAACATCTATGTAATAAGGATCGTCTATCCAGTACTGCACAACCGGTATCTTGAACCTCTGCCTTATCCTGTTAAGCGTGCCGCATAGAAGCCTGTCCACTTTAATAATAAAAATAAAATCAGGCCTGAAATAGCCGATTTTTGAAAAAAGCATCCTTGTTGCGGCATATCCCTCCAAACCCGACAAAACATGAAACCTCCGTGAAAAACGGGTATCATTATATAGAAAAGTGGCAACGCTGTGGCCCATTTCCTCAAAGGCCTTTTTGCAGTAATGGCCAAGCTCAAATGCCGTGCGGCCGATGTTAAGTATTATTAATATCCGCATGCAAAAGACCTGTTACCTTCTGCGGGCAACGCAATATATGCTTGAGCCCATGCCAAGTTTATGCACCAAGAATGCCGGCACGCTGAAAAACAGGTATTCAAGCCTGTGCAAAGCGGCCTTGACGGAAAAAACGGATTTTTCCAAATTCTGTTTTTCATCCTTGGCATTCCTATCTACTTTTCTCTGCTCCCATGGATGAGCGTAAAGCCCCTTGTCCGCCAGAAAAAATCTTAGACTCTCCGAATAGCCCGCGATATACCTGGACTTTTCCGGCACAGAACCCTTGTCCAGAATTTCAAATCCCGCTTTTGTGAGCAATTCAGCAAGCGTTTTTAAAGTAAAATGATAAAGGTGCAAAGGCGCGGAAATGCCCACCCAGCTTGATCTGAAAATTCTCGCCTCAAAGCCGGCAAAATTCGGCACTTCTATTACTACTATGCCGTTATTGTTCAAAAGGAAGTGAACAAGTAAAAGCGTCTTAAATGGATCGTGCAGATGCTCAAATACATGGTAAAACGAAATAACGTCAAAAAATCCGTCCTGGTAATTGGCATCCTCAAGCCTGCCGTTATGGATATTAAGTCCCAATATTTTTACGGCATAAGAAACATCCCCGGATTCCACCCCGTAAACATCAAAGCCCTGTTCCTGGAAAAACTTAAGCAGAATGCCGTCCCCGCAGCCCACATCCAAAATCCTACCGGAGCTTTTGTATTTAAGGATATTTGCGCCTTTTCCCCTCATCGCATCCCGCCAGGGAATACCCTGTATTGTAAGGCTCTCAAGCCCCTGGTTGTCCATGTACCGCGAATGATACCACGGCGGATAGTATCCCGATATTTCACTCTCCACAGGGCGCGGGTTTAAAAAAACCAGGCCGCACATAACACATCTGACAAGCCTGAACCTCTCTTTTGCAGGGCTATTGCGGTCATGCACATAGTAAAGGAATTCCTCGTTGGGAGAATCGCATAAACTGCATTTTACATGTTTCATTACAACAATATCTCTTTTATAGAAGCATATCCCACGGCTTTTATATTTAAATTAGGCTGCCTTCGGCAATTTAATTTATTACTCTGACTCTTTGCCCGCCCGCTGAAGCTTCAGCGTAGGTGGGACTCTATGACGCTCTGACACTTTATTTGTCTGTTTCTCCCATAATTTAGCATATGTCATAAATATTGTGAGCGCAGAAGCAATGCTTATAAAAAAACCCCTGAAACCATCTTTATATCCTGCCATAAGTATGTACTTACGAAAAAATATAAAAGCAGGTTTAAATAAAAAATGGATAAGGAAATTTATTTTTACTCCTCGATTGAATTCCTGTTTGGCTAAAGCGGAGGAATATAGATTAAACTTCTCAAGATACTGATTAAAAGAAGTATAACTATAATGAAGAAAAACATTTTTTAAATATCCTATTTTCTCTTTTTCTCTTATTTCTGGCGTTCCATGAAAATCTTCAGTTAACAGTGGCCAACGTGTTATCCCTCTTCTGAATAAACGTATAATATAGTCAGGATACCATCCGCAACCCTTTATCCACTTTCCTATAAAGAAATTTTTACGCTTAAGATAATATCCGAGTATTTCTTTATCTTGAATGGCTTTTTGAATTTCCTCAGCTAATTCTGAAGTAATAATTTCATCGGCATCCAGACTTAAAATCCATTCTCCCGAGACTTGTTCAGCGCCAAAATTTTTATTTCTATGAAAATCTCCCTGGCTATCTCTAATAAAAATTTTAGAAGTATATTCCTTGCAGATTTCAACAGTCTTGTCAGTGCTCATATCGTCCACAACTACAATTTCATCTGCCCATTTTACAGACTCCAGACATTCTTTTATATTTTTTTCTTCATTCTTAGTCGATATGACAACTGAAAGTCTCATCGAGTTTTACCTCCCGAAACATGGCTGAACAGATTGAAAATTTCGCCGTCGGAATGCCTGAAATATTTTTTCTCTGTTTTTCTCTTTTCAGATACTGCCTTCAATAATTTCAGGGCATAAAAGAATGACAAAAATGAAGTGAAATTCAACCTCATCAGGGACCATATCCATCTCAAAGGAATACAGATAAAGTGCTGCAAAAGAAATCCCCAGTCTGTAATATTCTTCCAGACCAGCAAATATCTGTTCCTGCAGGCTATGAGTTCAACATAGCGGTTACTACAAAATTTTCCTATAGTAGAATGTGTATAGTGATAAATCACGCTCCTGGGTTCAGAAATTACTTTCCACCCTCTCTTCCATGCCCTATAGCAGAGGTCAACATCCTCCCAGTAGAAAGGAGCAAATAGTTCATCAAATCCTTTCAGTTCAAGAAATTTTTTTCTATCAAATGCACCTGCTCCACCCGAAGCACAAAAAGTAATTGCTGGATTTTGGCGTTCTTCTTCTGTTTTTGCCTCTCTGTACAAAAACTCTAAAAAACCGAACTTAAAGCAAACTCCTATTTGTGCACCTCTTGTTTCTTTTAAAACATCTCCATCCACCACATTTATCGTTGGTCTGACAGCAAATACTTCAGTGTCACAAAAATGCTGTAACATTGGCTGTAAAAATTCCTTCTCCACCTTTATATCGTTATTCAGTATGACCACTATTTCATTACAGCTTGCTTCTGCACCTATATTATATCCCTGCATATGAGTATTATTTTTTAAAACAATTAATTTTACAGAAGGAAGATTTTTCTGGATATATTCCTGGCTCCCATCAGTACTGGCATTGTCCACTATGACAACTTCATGGATTCCCCCATCATATTTAACTGCGTCCAGAATGGAAGGCATAAACCTTTCTAACAAATTTTTACCATTGAAATTCAGTATAATTATACTGCATTTCTTTTTTTCCATCTTATATGTTCCTTTTTGTTTCTCGCGGTTACTATGGAAAAATCTTTTCGATAGTTTTTTGTTGATTCACTCTTGCCGCCTTGTTCATTTTATTCAATTATTTCTTTCTGCTTTAATGATAAACAATATATCCATCTTTTTTTAAGCTATCCCTGAAGCGAGTCAAAACTTCCAGAGGATTCCTAATATGCTCAAGGACATCAGCATATAGAATTACATCAAAATAATTCCTGTATGGAATCTCAATGTCTTCTGCATTCCCGCATATGACCTCATCGCAATTTGCTTTTGTAATATCAGCCATCTCAGGGTCTATCTCAAGACCGATGACTTTACAGCCCTTTTTTCTCAATTCAGCAGAGAGATGACCCGTGGTGCACCCGATATCCAGCACTGTTTTGCCATTTTCTATTAAATCAATGCATATCCTGTGCGCAGCATAAGGACAAGGTGCAATCCCGCCGCCTTTAAATGCATATTTCTTTTTCTCCTCATATTCATATCCCATCGTCATCCCTTAAATCCTCAAAACATCCCTTATAATCATTCTGTCATCTTTATCAAAATATTTGATAACCCAAAGAAAACAGGAATAAGCCATTATAGATATTATAATAATTAAAATTAGATTCGTATTTACGAAATTCAATAGGACAATTACAGTCCCTGTCATTATGCATGCAAGAATTGACTTTATAATTGTCCATATTGGAAAATATTTGAAATCCTTTGGAAGAGAAATAAAAAAAATGACAAAGAAAAGAATTTCAGAAACAACCGTGGCGCAGGCAGCTCCAATGTAGCTATAGCGAGGAATTAAAATAAAATTTAGTAGTATGTTTGTTCCTGTAGTGACTATGAGTATTTTCGCAGTCAATATCTGGCGATTTATAGAAGTTAAAAAATAACCAGCCAAACTATTTAGATAACTAAAAATGATGACAAACGAAAAAATCCTGAATACAGTGATAGAATGTTCGTATTGGGGACCAAATAAAAATATTATTATTTGGGGAGCAAGTAAAACGCATCCGACTGAAATCGGAAGTCCTGTTCCGATTATTACTTTGAAAGATTTTTCATAAACCTTCTTTAACATCTCCCGGGACTCTCTAAAGAACTTTGACATCACCGGAAATACAGCTGAAAGAAAGGCACCGCTAAGTACAGCAATAGCAAAAAATAAGCTATAACTGACGCCATACCAACCCGCAATCTCTTCTCCTTTCATCTTCCCCAGCATTACAATGTCTGTATTATAATAAATCATTGAAATTATAGCAACAATCGCGAGTGGAAAACCTTCCTTTAATATTTCTTTCCAGAATTGAAAGTCTATTTTGTAAATTGGTTTAAAAAACTTATAGGAAACAAAAAATATATTAATTAAACAAAAAAATGCTCCCGAGAAAAGATAAGCAAAACCTATAGAGATAAGTCCATAGCCCTTAGTCAAAAACATAAAACACAATAAAAACAAAAATAATTTCTGAATTATCTCAATAATTGCCATATAATTCATTTTTTCAAATGCCTGAAAAACTGCACTAAAAAATCCACCAATATTCTCAAGTATAGAACAGGCAGAAATCAAGTATACAATTATCCTCGTGTCATCAGGAACCTGCATTATGTTAAGTGCAACCATAATCACAATAAAGGTAATAATTGACAGAAAAACTTTCAATATGGCGGTGTTGCCCATAAATTGTGCCCCCCTCTCTTTATTGCGGGCGACCTCTCTTATAACAAGAGTTGTGATACCTAAATCTGCTAATATTAAAAAAAGTCCGATAAAACTATTTGCAAAAGTGAATTTTCCAAAATTCAGACTTCCGAAATGGCGCGCCAGGTAAATCATCAACAAAAAAGAAATAAGTCTGCCGCCAATTCTTTGGAATAGAAGCCAAAATATATTAGATATCACTCTCTTTGCAGTACTTTCCATAATTCTATTCCTAATTTAACCCATCTTTAATATTGTAGAAATAGAACTTGTTAGATTATAAAAGATATATCCTATAAAAAGAATCTTTAAAATTTCAGAAGTTAAACTTATTGCCTTTTCGTCAAAACCAGACGCAAATAATTTTATTATTAAAGGGCTTGTGGTTAAGATAAATAGCCAGATAATTATACCGATTGACAATGACCACTTAAAAGTGACATCTGCAAATACAAA
>Ga0209343_10007470_pt1 | contig 12850 bp, 17 predicted proteins | sample RifCSPlowO2_02_FD_184026 | JGI IMG/M metagenome (GOLD analysis project Ga0209343, IMG submission 184026) | Groundwater microbial communities from Rifle, Colorado - Rifle CSP2_plank lowO2_0.2 (SPAdes) (version 2) | ecosystem: Environmental > Aquatic > Deep subsurface > Groundwater | place... | reverse complement strand
CATGCTTCGTCGAGGTTTCCTTGTGCGCGCCCCACGGCGCGCCGTCCACGGCAACCACGCTGTCGCCGTCCATTCTGCCGTAGGACACCTTTTCACCTGCCTGAAACCGGCACCATTTCGTGGTCATTGGAGATCTCCCTTCGTGTCAGCAGTAGATAGGGGTGAGTGTAACGTTTCCAAGCTCTCGTCGCAGCCGCGATGAAAGCTACGCTTCTTCCTCCTTCCCCCTTGACGGGGGAAGGTCAGGATGGGGGTGATGCCATTCCACCCCTTCAGGGGCTGAGTGGCTCTGGTGGACAGTCTCGATCGCGCGTGGCCGATGGCCAGAATCCGCGCAGAGGAGTAGATTGTGCCCTCCCCAACTTGTCATAGGAGGCATCATGGCTGTGGCCAAACTGACGAGCAGACAGGCCAGGAAACAGTTGTCGGTGAAAGAGCGGGTCAGCGAGGAAGAGTGGAAGGTGCGCACCGACCTCGCCGCTGCCTATCACCTGGCATCCATCTATGGCTGGACGGACATCATCCTCACGCATTTCTCGGCGCGAGTGCCCGGGGCCGACGATCAGTTCCTGCTCAATGCCTATGGCCTGATGTTCGACGAGGTCACCGCCTCCAATCTCGTGAAAGTGGACCACGAGGGCAACATCCTCGAGGACATCACGGGCTGGGGGATCAACCAGGCCGGCTTCGTCATCCACGGGTGCATCCATGCTGCACGCGCCGACGCGCAATGCGTCCTGCATACGCATACCCGGGCGGGCATCGCGGTGTCGGCCATGTCCGAAGGCGTGCTGCCTCTCAGCCAGCATTCCATGCGCATTGTCGGGGATGTGACCTATCATGACTATGAAGGCATCGCTCTGGATCTCGACGAGCGTACCCGCCTCGCACGCGACCTTGGGCCCACCAGCCGCAGCATGGTGTTGAAGAACCACGGGCTGCTGGCGCTTGGCCGCACGGTACCCGAGGCATTCATGCATATGTACTTCTTCGAGCAGGCGTGCCGGATCCAGGTCGATGCGATGGCGGCCGGACGTGACCGGATCACGCTCATATCTGACGGCGCGGTTGAGCGCACGCGCGCCCAGGTCAACAGGCCGCGCGAGCGCCGGGATTGGCCGGCACTGCTGCGCATGCTCGATCGACGGCAGGCGGACTTTCGCAGTTAAATCGGCCATAAGGAGATGGAGACTTGGACAAGATCCGAATCCAATTCACGCTGTTTTCCGCGTTCTACTCGCCGCTTATCTCCGCGATGTCGGGGGGATTTCTCAAGGCGGAAGGCCTGGATCCGGAGTGGTCGGTTGCGCCGGCGGGCGTCTCGGCGCTTGCCGCCTTGAACGATGGCTCCGCACACATCGTCCAATCCGCCCTGAGCCAGGGGTTCACGTCACTCAACAAGGGAGAGACACCGGGCGCAGTTCACTTCGCCCAGATCAACGAGATGGACGGGTTCTTCCTGACCGGACGCGCGGCGGATCCTGCCTTCACCTGGAAAAAGCTGGAAGGCGCCGAGGTCGTCATGTTCAAGGGCGGACAGCCGCTCGACATGTTCAAGTATGCGTGCCACAAGGCCGGCATCGACTTTGCCCGGATCAAGTCCATCGGCCTCGGCAGCGCCGCCGAGATCGACCGCGCCTTCCGCCAGGGGCAGGGGATGTATGTTCAGCAGCAGGGCCCCTTCCCTCAGCAACTGCAGGCCGACGGCATCGGGTATGTCGTGGCACAGGTTGGCAAGCAGATCGGCCCCTGCGGTTTCTCCAGCGTTGCGGCGACTCGTGACTGGCTCAAGACGGATATGGCCAAGGCATTCATACGTGCCTATAAGAAGACCCGGGCCTACATGAACGATACGCCGGCTGTCGAGATCGCCAGGGCGGAAAAGCCGTATTTCCCCGCTATCGATGAAAGCGTTCTCGCCGACTGCATCGCAACGTATCAGCGGCTTGGCTGCTGGACGCGGCACGTTGAAATCACGCAGGCAGCGTATGAGAAAACGCTGGATGTCTACGAATACAACGGGCTGTTGAAGCAGCGCTATCGCTACGACCAGGTCTGCGCGGCGCCGCCGGCCGCCGATTAGAGACGACACGGGCCGTAACCTTCATTTTGTTACGGCCTCTCAGACATCGTACTTGCGTCACCCAGGATTGATCGCCACACCAGACGGCCGCTCTTGGCGCGTCCGCTCCAGGGCGTTGTTAGGCAACGGTTGACGCATCGAGAGTCAGCGCACGGCACGCATGATGTTGACGCGCAACGGCAGATCGAGCTTTCCTCGACGCTCATAGGGCTTAACCGCCTAATCCAAGTCAACGCCAACAACATCGCCGGCTTCAAATTCGTCCGGGACTGTGCCGTCACCCATGCCGGTTACCATGGCTGCCAGGCTTTCGCTCTGCTTCACAAAATATTCGGCGCTGATTGGGTCATAGAAACGTTGACCGATAGCAACATCGCAGAACTTGATACGGCGACGGGGAGGATGAGCAGCCATGCGAACTCGCCAAGAAATGTGTTTGGGCGTGAACTGAGGGCAGTTTACCCGCGAAGTGCTGGTTCTAGCAGGAAAGGCACGCCAGAAGCTAGTCTCGAGGGTGCCCGACATAACGCACCAAGTGCTCGTAGCGGCCGGGAATGTGCTTGCAAAGCAACGCCAGGCACCGGGCGCCCGGCATGAGCTGAAAGTTGCGCTTCAGGCTGGCATGCATCTTCCAGCGGTAGAACCTGCTGATCCCGCGGCGCGCCCACACTCGCCGCCATGGCACCACCGGCATGGCAAAGTTCCACAAGGAGGAGCTTGAGGCGTCGCTACACGAAACGCGGCGCCGCACAAAATAATGTTCACCACGGGCGCCTTAGCGCGAATCCTCCAGGCGAATGTTGGCGTCTGCTGCCAGCTTCGACAGTTTCGCAATTTCGGCGCGGATGTGCGCGCCGAGTTCATCCGCCGTGCTCGCCACCACCGTGCTGCCATCCGCGGTGAGGCGATTGCGGATTTCGGGCGATTGCATGGCGCTCACGACTCCCGCATTGAGGACATTGATTACGCTGCGCGGCGTCTTTGCGGGGGCGAGCATGCAATACCATCCAAAGAACGAATAACCTGGCACGCCGGATTCGGCGATGGTCGGTATTTCGGGTGCCGCGTCGGCGCGCTTTTCGCTTGAGACGGCAAGACCTCTGAGCCTGCCCGATCGAACATGCGACAGCGTCGCGATGATCGAGAGCATGCTCATCTGGATTTGGCCGGCGATGAGATCGTTCATTGCGGGGCCCGTGCCCTTATACGGCACGTGCAGAATATCCACGTGCGCCATGCTCTTGAACAGCTCGGTGGCGAGATGCTGGATTCCGCCCGCGCCGGACGAACCATAGCTGAGCGCGCCGGGTTTAGCCTTGGCGAGTGCGATCAGCTCCGTCACGTTTCTCACCGGTAGCGAAGGATGCGCGAGCATCAGCAGCGGCTGTCGGCTCAGGAGCGAGATCGGCTCGAAGCCATTGATCGGATCGTAGGGTGTCTTGCGCAAGACGGCATTGGCTGCGTAGCTGCTCGAGACAACGAGCAGGGTATAGCCGTCCGGCTGCGCTCTCGCAACTAGCTCTATGCCGATATTGCCTCCCCCACCCGGTCGATTGTCGACCACGAATTGTTGCCCGAACTGCGCGAAGAGGCGCGCCGAGAGGGACCGCGCGAGGATATCGGTTCCGCCACCTGGCGCAAACGCGACGACGATCCGTACGGGGCGCACAGGATACTTCTCCTGGGCGGATGCCACGACGGCAGCGGCCGCAAGCGCAATACCGAATACAGCATGAAAGGTCGTGTTCCCGCGTCGTGCGGGACTCGCCAATTCTGGACCTCGCAACATGACTTCCTCCTTATCGCAGACAATCGACTTACCGCGGCCCTAGTCCCAATGCCGTCGACGCGCAACAAATGCTCAATGCGCTCCCACTGGTCATTACGCAGCATCTTTCGCATCGATCTTGGCCTCCTGGGAAAAACCAGAAGGTACCAAGATCAACTAAATGTGTACAGGCCCTAGTCCCAATGCCGTCGACGCGTTAGATGCCGTGCACGAGTCGCGTCGTAGACGTCGCCGGGAGCACGATCGCACTATACCGATCTTTCGGGAAAAAGGGCGAGGCTCCCATGACATCGCCTTAGGCGTTACCCATTGCGCGCGCCAAGCGCGATTTACTCAGCGCAGGGGAGTAGCTCGGGCCGCGAGGCGTACTCGAGTCGTCGCGAGCAGTTCATGCAAGTCCACATACGCCGACTATCCGAAGGCTTCAACCATTTCGTCACCTCCATAGCTGCTCCGGTTGCTTCCGGCTGGAGCGGGTTGCCGGGTGGGGCTTTCACCCACTGGAAAGCGCCGCCTTATCACGGCGCACACCCGGAGCGGTCATTTACGTTTTTCTGATGGACGATGTGTCGGAAGAGGAACGCAAGGCCGTTGCGCGTCAGGTGGCGGATAAGATCATCGCGAGCCTGAAGGAAGAGGCATTGCTGGAACCTAAGGAACCTCTGGTTAACCTGAAATTGTCATTGCGAGGAACGACGTGACGAAGCAATCCCGTGGCACACGAGATCGCCACGTCGCCTTCGGCTCCTCGCGATGACGGTTTTTCAGGGCTTCCCTAATCTTACTGTGTCAAGAAATAGCGGTTCCCTCCCCCTCGACGGGGGAGGGTTAGGGTGGGGGTGGAGCGTGCAGCAAGCGCAATGTTCTCACCCCCATCCCAACCTTCCCCCGTCAAGGGGGAAGGAGTTGTTCGTGACACAGTACGACTAAAGGATCGTGATCGGACTGTCGTTCTTCGCGATGCGCCCGCGAATGCATTTGTCGAAGTCCGCGCTCGGCGGGCCGTATCCATCGGGGACGATAAAGTCCTGCCGGATCGGCTGCGGGCGGAACGGGTATTATTGCCCGTTACTCTGAACGCCTGCCTGAAGAAAGACACAGACCATGACACGCGCTGACATCATCGATGTCCGGGGCCTCTCTCTCAGTGCGGCCAGCTCCGCAGCTGTTGAGCGTTTCGACGCCCTGATCGACGACATCTACTACTACCGCCTGGGGGTGCAGGATCGCCTGGACGCGCTGTTGCAGGAGTTTCCGGAGTTTGTCCTTGCGCATGTGCTCAAGGGCTACTCGCTCATGACCGAAGGTACGCTCGACGCCCACCCCATGGCACGGGCACACCTGCTGCTGGCGGAGGCTTTGCCTGCCAATCCCCGGGAGCGTTTGCACCAGGAAGCCTTGCGTGCCTGGCTTGCGCAAGATTCTTCTGCTCGTGCGGCGGCCTGGGAGCAAATCCTGGTCGAGTGGCCATTGGATTTGCTGGCGTTGCGTCAACACACCGGTACGCTTTTCTGGACCGGTGACAAACGACATCAAGCCGAAGTGACCGCGGGAGTCGCCGGCCATTGGGGCCGCGAGACGCCCGGTTATGGGCACTTTCTTTCGGCTCATGCCTTCGCGATGGAAGAGATTGGCCTCTACGTCGTGGCCGAGCGTTGCGCGCGCGAGGCGCTGGCTTTGCAGCCGCAGGATCTTTGGGCCCTGCATGGCCTGGCCCATGTGTTTGAGATGCAAGATCGTGTCCGAGAGGGCATCGATCTGCTCAGCGATGCGGCGCGATTTCTTAATGACTACAATCTCTTTCGGGGCCACCTGTGGTGGCATTTGAGTTTGTTCAAGTTTGCGCAGGCCCGTTACGACGAGGTTCTCGATCTGTTTGACCGCGAGGTTTATCCGAAGTCGTCTACCTTTTACCTGGACGTTCAAAATGGCGCCTCGTTGCTGGCGCGCCTGGAATTCCAGGGTGTTGACGTCGGGCTGGCGCGTTGGGAGCGCCTGGCGCAAGCCTCCTTGCGTAACGCTACGCAAAGCACACTATGGTTTACTTCCATGCATCACGTCATGGCACTGGCGCGTAGCGGGCGGGTATCGGCAGTGCAGTCGACGCTCGACTACCTGAGCTCCGTAGGGACGGGCTCCACGCAGGCGGCGCTGGCGCACGATCTCGCCCTGGCCGGGGCAGCTTTTTACCAGGACAAGCCCCGCGAAGCGCTTGAGTGGATGCTGGCAGTACGTCAGCGCCACGGTGAACTCGGTGCGAGCCATGTTCAACAAGACCTCTATGACCAGATCATGGTCATGGCTGCCTTGCAGCTGGGCGACCTGCCGCGCGTGCGTCAGCTACTCAAGGCTCGCCTGACCACGCGCATCTGGGACGCGGCGACGTGGCAAGCTTACGAAGGCCGCTCGCGCCGTGTCGACGAGGTCCATGACGCCGCGGCGGCGCGCGCCGCGTTGCGCTGGGACATGAACTAGCGGGGAATTGGGCCTGGCGCTTGAACGTCGGTAAAATCCCGGCCTCAATGCGCCACGGAACCTTATCTTGCCGAACCTCACCGACCAGAGTGCCTAACATAATGACCCGCACACGTGGTTCACTATGTTAGGCACTCTAGTGCATACGATCGATACCCTGAGTTACGGCGGTTTTACCGTCCTGCCGGAGTACATCGACCCGAACGGCCACATGAACGTTGGTTATTATTCGGTCCTGTTCGACAAGGCACTCGATCTCCCATGGGCGGTACTGGGCCTGGGTTATGCGAGCATCAAGGCAGGCGGCCGTAGTTCCTTTGCGCTGGAAACCCACGTTACTTACCAGCGCGAGTTGCACGAGGGTGACCCGCTCGATTTTACGTTTCAGTTGCTGGACTTTGACCCCAAACGCATTCACTACTTCATGACCATGTTGCACGCGCGCGAGCGCTGGCTCGCGGCCACATCCGAATCGATCTCGATCTGCATCGATATGACGACCCGGCGCAGCACCACCTGGCCCGATGATCAGAGCGCCCGCTTACGGGCCCTGCACATCGCACATGTCCAGCGCCCACGACCACCGGAGGCTGGCCGTACCATCGGAATACGCCGAAAATGAGCGGCTCGCGAAGCGAGGTCCGCGGTTGACAGCGGCTGCCGGGGCTGGAGATACTCTCCGCGGTACCGTTGAATTTTCTTTCACCTTTACATTGACAGGAGGGAACTACCATGGCCTACGAAGGCATGATTGCGGAAACGGTTTCGATCAACGGCCACAACGGCGACAGGATTTCTGCGTACGTCGCGCGGCCCCTGGGCGCGGGCCCGTTCCCGGGCGTCACGGTGATACACCACAACCCGGGCTGGGACGAGTTCTACCGGGAGTTCACGCGCAGGCTCGCCCACCACGGCTACGCGGCGATCAGCCACAACCTCTTCGAGCGCGCCGGCGAGGGCAAGGCCGACGACGTCGCGGCGAAGGTGCGTGCGGAAGGCGGCATCCCCGACGCGCAGGCGATGGGCGACACCGAGGCCGCGACGAAATGGCTGCGCGCCCAGCCCTGGATCGGCGCCAAGGTCGGCTGCATCGGCACGTGCTCGGGCGGCCGGCTTGCGTTCCTCTACGCCTGCCAGACGAAGAGCATTGACGCGGTGGTCGAGCTGTGGGGCGGGCGCGTGGTGATGAGCAAGGAGGAGCTGAACCCCAAGCAGCCGATCGCGCCGATCGACTACACCAAGGACCTCTCGTGTCCGCTGCTCGGCCTCTTCGGCAACGAGGACCGCGCGCCCACGCCGGAGCAGGTGAACCAGCACGAGGCCGAGTTGAAGAAACACGGCAAGCAGTACGAGTTTCACCGCTACGACGGCGCCGGCCACGGCTTTTTCTACTACGACCGCCCGAACTACCGCGTCGAGCAGGCGCTGGACGGCTGGAAGAAGGTGTGGGCGTTTTTCGAGAAGCACTTGACGAAGTAAGGCTGCGGCGTGTGCACCTCCATTGTTGAAATCGCCGAGGCGGAAGGCGCGGGCAAGGGCGGCGAGGGGTGGTTCGATCTCACGCACTCGGTGGTCTCGTATGACCACCCTCACCACGCCCTGTTCGAGGAGGCCATCACCATCGACTTCGTGAACTCCGCGCTTGGGCCGGGCGCGCGCGTCGCGGTGGAGATCTCGCTGCAGTCGGCGAAGGCGCTTTCTGCTGCGCTTTCGCGAGCCATCGCGGCGGCCGACGTGGTGGAAGGCGAGCGTCTGAGAGGAACGTAAATTCGGCCGGCTTCGATCGATCGGTCCTGGCCGGTTTACGACCGTCAGCCGATGGTCACTTGCCGACCAAAAGCGGAAATCGGTGAGTTCATGAAAAGAACCGCCAAGGCCGCGGCTTTAACCGGAGATCGCCGCGATGACGGCGGCGTTCTTGTGCTGGGCCGCAAGCATGGCGGGCGTCTGACCCCGCCCATTCTTCGCTTCCCTGTTCGCCCCCGCCCCGAGCAGAATCTTGACCACACCAACATGACCATCCGCTACTGCCTTGTGGAGCGCCGTCCAGCCCTCGATGTCGACCGAATCGATTGCTGCACCCTTTGCGAGCAGCATCGTGACGACTTCCTCGTGGCCGCCGACGGCTGCCTGGTGCAGCGGCGTCAAGCCTAGATCACTTCGGGCGTTTACGTCGGCGCCCTTGGCGAGCAGCAGCTCCGTCACGCGGGGATAACCCTTGAACGCGGCCCAGTGCAGCGACGTATAACCGAGGGGATCCGGCGCATTGACGTCTGCCCGAGTGTCGATCAGGGCCTGCGCAGCCTGTAAATTGCCGACGACGGCGCTCGCGATCAGCGGCGTCCAGCCACTGCCGTTCTTTATGGCGACATTCGTGCCAGTACTCAGTAGGAGGCGGAGCGCTAGCGCGTTACGGGATTCGATTGCACGGAAGAGTCCCGTGGGAGAGTAATCGACTTTTTGGTTTTCCAATCTGTGTCCTTCTGCAGGGTTACCCCGCAACTGTGGTTCAACAGGGACACTCGACGGAGAAAGTGATGTGCTCTCTCAGCGGGGAGAAAGCCGTATGGACTACGAGGGGAGTTGTCGGGCGACAAAAGGAGAGATCACCGGCAGCCCAACAGCCCGCCCTCGGCAATCCCTCGGTCATGGAGCACAAGGCTCTTTAGACCAGCGACTTTGCGTCCCCGCCTTTCGGTCGGGTTTGCCCTTTTCGAAGCTGAGTGGACTGCGCGTCAACGCATCCCACTCGGCCTTCAGAATATCTCTAACGCTGCTGATGCACGTATGCAATTTGTCACGATCAAAGCGCGGCCGTGGGGACGCCGCGACGAACGGTATCTCTTCGGAGACGGACGGCCAAGGTTTCCGGACGAGGCGAACCCGAGAGTACCTCTCCGGTGACTAGAACGAATTCCAGATCGAACGCGCCGTGCTCCATGTCGATCATGCAGTAGTCGAAACCGGAGGCTTCGATGATCCGTGGCACGCCGCGCGTGGCAAACTCCTTGAGCCCGGTTCCGAGCGCGGCCCGTCCCGCACGCACGGCTCTGCGTATGCTGTTCTCTTTCACGTCTTCACCTCCAACTCCCGTCCGGTGTCCGACGACTGCCTGATCGTATCGAGGAAGCGATGCAGGTCGACCGCGGTGTCGAACGTCGGCAGCCGCTGCGGTTTCTGCCCGGTGCGGATCGCCTCGGCGAAGAGCGAATACATCTGCCCGACGTTGAAGGGATCGCCGCGGGGGAAGTCTGGCGGTACCCACGCGAAGCGCTCGGGGATCGGCATGTCTTTCAGCTCGTGGCTGCGTTTTGCCCCCTGCACCCGCAGCATCTCGCCGCGCTGGGACGAGACGTTGCCGGTCGCAAGGAGCGTCCCTTCCCGCCCGTAGATCACCATCCGGAAGCCCCCGCCGGCCCACGGGACTGCCGCGACGTGGACTGAGGCCACCGCCCCACGCGCGAGCTTGCCGCTCACCATGATGTTGTCCGGCGAGGTCACGTCCACCATCTTCCTGGTGTCGGTCTCGTACCATTGTTTCGTCTGGGTCGTGACCATGCAGGAGACGCGCGCGAAGTTGCCCACGACGAAGCGCAGGGCGTCGATGACGTGCCCGTTGGCGATCGTGAGGGGGTTCGCGCCGAGCGTCACGTCGCGCTGCCAGGCGCGGCTGGAAGGGCGCTCCAGCGCGCCGTCGCGCATGCAGTCGGCGTGACACGAGAGCACTTCGCCCACGAAGCCCGCTTCGATCTGCTCCTTCATGTAGAGGAGTGGCGGGCTCACCCGCGATTGCAGGCCGCACGCAGTCTGCACGCCCCTGGCTCGGGCCAGCGCCGTCAGTTCCTCCGCTTCAGCAGTGGTGCGGCCGAGCGGCCACTCGGTATAGACGTGCTTCCCGGCTTCGATTGCGGCCCGGGTCGGCTCGTAGTGCGAGGGCACCCGCACCACCACGGCCACCGCGTCGATCTCCGGTGACGCCACCATCTCCCGGAAATCGGTGAACGCGAGCTTCGCGCCGAAAGCCTTTTTCGCCGCTTCCGCGGTCTCGGAGCGCGTGGTGCAGACCGCGGTCATCTCGACGTCCGGGCTCGCGGCGAGCGCCGGGAAGTGCGACTGGGAGGCCCACTGCGAACGGACGTTGGCCCCAACGAATCCCAAGCGAATCTTGTTTGCCATCAAGCGTGCTCCTCAAAGGAACCCAACGAACGGCTTTACCTCGCTGCCGCAGTACCAGCCAGGAACGGCTTCAACGCGACCCAAATGAAATCGCTCGCCGGCGTAGGTACGGCGTGCTTCCTTCCAAGCTCCCTCACTCGCCCGCCCAGCCACGGCAGCTCCAGACGATTGCCCGCCATCAGATCGACAGCCATCGAGGGCATCACCATCGGTGGCGATGTCTTCGCGCGCGCGAGCCGCGCCTCGGCCTTCTCGGCCGGTATCGAAATGCCTTCCGCGCGCCCCACCGCAACGGCCTCGTTGAATACGGCGGTGTAAAGCGCCCAGCAGTCATCGTCCTTTTGCACGACGCCCATGGGCGAGCGGAGCAGCGCGCACAATGAGCTGTTCGCAACTAATCCGATGAACTTGTCCCACAGCAGGGCGGGGCCATCGGTGGCGACTTCGACCGAAATACCCGCAGCCCCGAAGATTTCCTTGACCTTGAGCAGTCTGGCGAATTCATGGCCTTGCGCCTCGGCCACGGTGAGCCCGTAATTGGGATTTCTTTGACGGATCACGCCGGGCTCCTCCATGGCGGCGTTCATCGCTGCGGATCCGTAGACCACGTGGTGCCATCCGAGAGTCCTGGCGAGCAGCTCTGGGGCATCGATCCCGTTCTGGACAGGAATGACGGCGGTGTTTTCCCCCAGCAGCGGCTGGAGCGTGGGCGCAAGCGCTTCGACGGCCCACATCTTCGTGGTCACGATCACGACGTCACAGGCTCCAATTGCACGCGGCTCGATCTCGGCTTGAATTTCAACGCTGAAGCGACCGCTCGGGGCAATCAAAGCCAGGCCATTGCGCCTGATCGCCGTCAGGTGTCGTTCGGTTACCAACAGACTGACATCGACTCCCGCCCGCCGCAACACCGCGGCAAGCAGGCCTCCTGTTCCACCCGCACCCACCACACAAACCTTCATCGAATGCCTTTCTGAAATGAGAATACGCCCGTACTTCCATCGCACTGGAAACGAGGGTGTGCAGTGTAACCTACCACCCCGCCGTGCTGAAGGCGCGACTCAGGACACCAGCGCCACGCACTCGATCTCGCAGCCGTTGCCGAATCGAAGCTGCATCGACCATGCGCTGCGCGCCGGCGGATCCACCGGGAAGAATTCGCGATAGACGCGGTCCATTTCCGCGATGTCGGCGATGTCCGCGAGCACCACGTGGACCCTCACCACGCGCTCCAGCGACGAGCCCGCGGACTCCAGCATGTGCTTCACGTTGTTGAGCGTCGTACGCACCTGCTCGGCGATCGGGCCGTGCTTGCGCTCGCCCGTGAGCGGATCGATGGGTCCCATTCCGGAGAGGAAAACGTAGTCGCCGATGCGAATGCCGGGCACGTGCGGCAGGTTGGCGCTGCGCGACACGTTGAGCAGCGGGTTGGCCGGCTCAACCCGCGAGCGCGGTAGTCTATGGCTGGTCATCGGGCGCCAGGGCGGTGCACTCGATCATGACCTTCGCGCCGTGGGGCAGGCGCGCTCCGCATACGGTGCGCGCGGGCGGCGGCTCGGGAAAGAAGCGCGCGTAGATCTCGTTCATGTTGGGCGCTTCCAGCATGCTGTGCACCAGCACGTTCACCTTCACCACGCTTTCGAGCGAAGACCCCGCTGCCTCGAGGATCAGCTTGAGGTTCTCCAGGACCCGTTGAGTCTCGCGGGCCGTGGTGTCCCGGATCGCTTCGCCGGTGGCGGGGTCGACAGCGGTCAGCCCGGACACGAACACAAACGCACCGCCCCGCACTGCCGCTGATGCCTGCCCATTGAAGGCGCGCTTCGCGCCTGGCCCCGGTAGCGGTGGCGCGATTACTGCACGCAGCAGGCTCATGCGGCGGCAATCACGTCGAGCTGGACCTTGAAACCGGCTTCGATCTGCGCGCTCCACACGGTGCGGGCAGGCGGGCCGTTCGCGACGTACTGCCGGTATACGCGGTTCAACACGTCGTACTCGATGCTGTCGTAGATCAGTGCGTGCACCTGCACCAGCCGATCGAGTGACGAGCCCGCCGCTTCGAGCAGCAGCTTCAGATTGCCGAAAATGACGTGCGCCTCGCTCGTCAGCGTGCCATGCAGGCGCTCACCGGTGTGCGGATCGACCGGGATCATGCCCGAGCAGAAAATGAGCCCGCCGGCATGGATGGCAGGCGACTGGAAATGGCCGTAGTGCCGCCGCAGATCGAGTCCGGGCAACGGTGCGGTAATCACTTCGCGCATGGTGCCATCACCGATCAACTGCCTGGATCAGGCCTGGAAGTTCACCGCATAGTAGCAGACCGACCCCGT
>Ga0209343_10007469_pt1 | contig 12850 bp, 13 predicted proteins | sample RifCSPlowO2_02_FD_184026 | JGI IMG/M metagenome (GOLD analysis project Ga0209343, IMG submission 184026) | Groundwater microbial communities from Rifle, Colorado - Rifle CSP2_plank lowO2_0.2 (SPAdes) (version 2) | ecosystem: Environmental > Aquatic > Deep subsurface > Groundwater | place... | reverse complement strand
AGAGGCGATGTCGGAGTACATGGTGCAGGAGATGGACCGCTGGGGCAAAGTGGTCAAGGAAACCGGCATCAAGCTCGAATAAAGCCGCATCAGCCGGTTGATTCGTTCGGGACCGCCCGGCCTATCGCCCTATGACCATGAGGACCATGAGGCCATGAAAAAGGCCGCTGCAAACCTTTCGGTTGGCAGCGGCCTTTTTTTAGCTCAGCCTGGCTCAGGCGCCGCGAAGGTCGCCCAAACGATCAGTCACGGGCCGGTTTGGCAAACTTGCCGGCCTTCTTGGCGGCATCGCGGGGCACAAACACCTTGCCTGCGGGCTTGGCGAACGCCGGCTTGCGGTTCGCAAAGTCAGCGCGTGGCGCAAAGCCTTCATTGCGGGCGCCGAAGTTGCGGTCATCGCGCGGGGCAAAACTGCGGTCGTCCTGACGGCGCGGGCCGCGATCGTTGAAGCTGGTGCGGTCGGCATACCCGTTGCCCTGCGGCGCGGGACGCGCCGGGAAGGAGCCGCCGCGATCGTCGCGGTTGCCGGCAAAACCACCACCCGAACCACCGGCAAAGCCGCCGGACGGCTTGCGGCCTGCGTAGCCACCACCGCCGCCGCCGCCAAAGCTGCGACCGCCGCGGTCACCACCGAAATTGCCACGTGGACGCTCGGACGTCGGTGCAAAACGCTGCTGCGGCTCCAGACCGGCAATCACGCTGGGCTTGAGGTTTTGCTGCATGTAGTGTTCGATGTCCTGGATCTTGCGGCGATCACGGAACTCGGCAATGGTGATCGCCTGACCTTCGCGGCCGGCACGGCCGGTACGGCCAATGCGGTGCACATAGTCTTCGGCTTTCATCGGCAGGCCGTAGTTGATCACGTGGGTGATGGTGGGCACGTCCAGGCCGCGGGCGGCCACATCGGTCGCGACCAGAACCTGCACGCGGCCGTCGCGGAAAGCCATCAGGCGGCGATTGCGCAGACCCTGACCCAGGGCGCCATGCAGTGCCACGGCGCTGAAGCCCTCTTGCACCAGGTCATTGGCCAGGCCATCACATTCCACCTGGGTGCAGGCAAACACGATGGACTGGTTCATGGTGGTGTCGCGAAGGTGATGATCCAGCAGCTTGCGCTTGTGCGTCATGTTGTCGGCCCACAGCAGCGACTGCGTGATGGACGTGTGCTTTTCGTGCGGCGAGTCGATCTCGACGCGCTGCGGCGTGCGCATGACGCGCGTGGCCAGCTGCATGATGCGCGGCGCAAACGTGGCGCTGAACATCATGGTCTGCTTGCGCTCAATGGTGAGCTGGTTGACTTCCGTCAGGTCATCGGCAAAGCCGAGGTCCAGCATGCGGTCGGCTTCGTCGACCACCAGGAACTGCACCTGGTCGAGCTTGATCTGCATGCTGCGCTGCAGGTCCAGCAGGCGGCCTGGCGTGGCCACCACCAGGTTGGCGTTTTGCAGCTTGGCAATCTGCAACTGGTAGGGGATACCGCCCACCACGTTGGCGATGCGCAGGCCGCGGCAATGGCGAACCAGGTCGATGGCGTCGGCGCAGACTTGCTGGGCCAGTTCGCGCGTTGGGCACAAAATCAGCGCGCCGGGGGTGGCGGCCTTGAAATTGCGGGCATTGGTCGGGTCTTTGCGCTTGGGCTTTTTCAGAGGGGCTTCGCCCCTGGCGATGGCTTCCGCGCTCAGGCGTTCAAATTCAGCGCGTTCCTGGCGCTCGGCTTCTTCCTGCTGCATCAGCAAGGTGTGCAGCACGGGCAGCAGGAAGGCGGCGGTCTTGCCGCTGCCGGTCTGGCTGGAAACCAGCAGGTCGGTGAATTTGGCTTTCGGATCGGCGCCGTCAGCGTCCAGGCCCTGCATCGCCTTGGGGATGGTGGCGAGCTGCACGGCGGTCGGCTGGGTAAAACCCATGTCGGCCACGGCCTGCAGCAGTTCCTTGGCCAGGCCCAGCTTCACGAAGCCGTTGGGTTGGGGTGCAACGGCGTCCAGCGAAGTAGCCACGGCAGCGGCGGGAGCATCGGAAAAATCCGGAACGCCCAGGATGTCGGTATCGGTGTTTGCTTCAGGCAAAAAGTCGCCGCGAGCCTCAAAAGAGTCAGTCATGTTTATTCTCAATAATCACCTGTGCGCAACGCCTTGTTAGCGAAGGACAGGAAACTTCACCTCCCGCGATGCGAGAGGATTCGTTCATGGTTAATAAAACACCAACCATCAAACGAATATGCGGTTCAGGCGAATCAGCCTGAAGCGGTGACTCTGTCGGTAGAGTCCAAAAGTGTGAGGTAGATGTACAAATGCAGCGCACCCTGTGCAACTGCAAGCCTTTGATTATAGCCTGGTTTACGGGTTTCTACCAGTCTCCCTGTTCAGCCAAGGCCATTGCGGCCTTGGGCAGCAGGTGGTCGCCAGCTCGATTGCTATTATTTCAGGAGCTACGAATGCCGTCAGTGCGCGGAAAATTACCAGAAATCGCTTGAAGAATCACTTCAGAAAATGCTGCCGGTAGTGTTCCAGCTCGTCAATCGATTCATGCACATCGGCCAGGGCGGTGTGGCTCTGGCGTTTCTTGAAACTGTTATAGACCTCGGGTCGCCAGCGCTTGGCCAACTCCTTGAACGTGCTGACATCGACATTGCGGTAGTGCAAAAACGCTTCCAGCTTCGGCATGTACTTGACCAGAAAACGGCGGTCCTGGCTGATGCTGTTGCCGCACAGGGGAGATCCGCCCTTGGGTACATACTGGGCCAAAAACGCCAATAACTGGGCCTCGGCAGCCTCCTCGGTGACCGTGCTGGCCTTGACCTTGTCAATCAACCCGCTGCGGCCGTGCGTGCCCTTGTTCCAGTTGTCCATCTGGTCCAGCAGCTCGTCGGACTGGTGAATGGCCAGTACCGGGCCTTCGATGCGCGGTGTGAGCTGCGGCCCGGTGACGACCACTGCAATTTCGATCAGCCGTTCTTTTTCCGGGTCCAGGCCGGTCATTTCGCAGTCAAGCCAGACAAGGTTCTGGTCGGATTTTTTGAGTGTGGATTCAATTTCAGGCATCTCCCGATTCTCGCCGATAGCCTAAACTGCGAATCATGACCGACTATTCACTTGTCTTTACCCTGGTGTTTGCCGCCCTGCTGGTGATCGGGTTGCTGGCCAGGTTCTATCTGGCCTCGCGGCAAATACACCATGTGATGCGGCACCGGGGCAGCGTGCCCGCGGCGTTTGCGGCCACCATTTCGCTGGAGGCGCACCAGAAGGCAGCCGACTACACCGTCACGAAGGCGCGCTTCGGCATGCTGGAGACGGCATTCGCCGCCGCCTTGCTGCTGGGCTGGACGCTGCTGGGCGGCATTGATGCGCTCAATCAGGCGCTGCTCCGCTCAGGCCTGGCAGCCTATGGCAGCCTGGTACCCCAGCTTGCCCTGCTGGCGGCCTTCGGCGTCATCAGCGGCCTGCTGGACTTGCCTTTTACCCTGTACAGCACCTTCAGGATTGAAGAGCGCTTCGGCTTCAACAAAATGACCTTCCGGCTCTGGTTGACCGACCTGGTGAAATCCACGCTGGTCGGCGCCGTCATCGGCCTGCCGATTGTGGCGCTGATCCTCTGGCTGATGGGCAGCGCCGGCAACTGGTGGTGGCTCTGGGCCTGGGGGGCGTGGATGGGTTTCAACCTGCTGGTTCTGGTGCTCTACCCCACCGTGATCGCGCCGCTTTTCAACAAATTCAAGCCCCTCGAAGACGAAGTGCTGAAGGCGCGGGTGACGGCATTGATGCAGCGCTGCGGCTTTGCGGCCAAGGGACTTTTCGTGATGGATGGCAGCAAACGCTCGGCCCACGCCAACGCCTACTTCACCGGCTTTGGCGCGGCCAAGCGCGTGGTGTTTTACGACACCCTGCTCAAGCAACTGAGCCCCGGCGAGGTTGACGCGGTGCTGGCCCATGAACTGGGTCACTTCAAGCACAAACACATCATCAAGCGCATCGTCGCGATGTTTGCCCTGAGCCTGGCCGGTTTTGCGCTGCTGGGATGGCTGTCATCCCAAGTCTGGTTTTATACCGGCCTGGGCGTGCGGCCGAGCATGACCGGGGCCAACGACGCGCTGGCCCTGCTGTTGTTCATGCTGGTGGTTCCGCTGTTCAGTTTTTTTGTCTCGCCGCTGTTCGCCCAGTTCTCGCGCAAGCATGAGTTCGAGGCCGATGCCTACGCGATTGCGCAAACGGACGGCAAGGACCTGCAAAGTGCCCTGCTCAAGCTCTACCAGGACAACGCCAGCACCCTCACGCCCGACCCGGTGTTTGTGAAGTTTTATTACTCGCACCCGCCCGCCTCCGAGCGGCTGGGGCGCATGAACCCTTCAACCCAAAGCGCAGCATCATGAGCCATCCCGTCCATCAGAACCGCCGTGCCCTGAGCGCCACGGAAATCGTCACGCAACTGAGCAAGCTCAATGGCGAACAGCCACTGGGCTGGCGACTGATCGATGGCGCGCTGGAGAAGACCTTTAGCTTCAGGAACTATTACGAAACCATGGCCTTTGTGAATGCGCTGGCCTTCATTGCCCATGCCGAAGACCATCATCCGGACCTGGCGGTGAGTTACAGCAAATGCACGGTCCGCTTCAACACGCACGATGTGAACGGCATTTCCGCCAGCGACTTCTTCTGCGCGTCCAAGGTTGACGCCCTGCTCGCTTGAGCAAACCGGCTCGCGCCGGGGCGGTGCCGGTCGCGGGCACCCGGCCAGGTCTGGTGGTGGCCGGTTTTGGCCGCCATGTGCTGGTGGAAACCGAATCGGGCGAACGCCTGATTTGCCACCCACGCGGCAAGAAAAGCCAGGCCGTGGTCGGTGACCGCATACGCTGGCTGCCCTCGCAGGATGAAGGCACCATCGAGAAAATCGAGGAGCGCAGCAACCTGTTTTACCGGCAGGACGAAATGCGCACCAAGTCGTTTGCCGCCAACCTGGACCAGGTGCTCATCCTGATCGCGGCAGAGCCCGAATTCTCGGAAAGCCAGCTGACCCGGGCCCTGATCGCGGCCGAAGCCGAGCGCATCACCCCCATCATTGCCTTGAATAAAAGCGACCTGACCGAGCCGTTCCAGCGCGCCTGGGCCAAACTCGCGCCCTACCGCGCCATGGGCTACCAGATGCTGCCGCTCGCCATCAAGCCCAAGGCGGCCCTCACCGAAGCCGACGACACACAATCCGCTAGGCTCATTGAACTGCTGCAGGGCAAAAAGACGCTGGTGCTCGGGCCCTCCGGGGCCGGGAAAAGCAGCCTCACCAATCTTCTGGTGCCGCAGGCCCGGGTGCTGACGGCCGAAATCTCACAAGCACTGAACTCTGGCAAGCACACCACCACCAGTACCACGCTGTACTGGGTCGACAGCGCCAGGACCACCGCACTCATCGACTCGCCGGGTTTTCAGGAGTTCGGCCTGCACCACATCGACCCGATGCAGCTGGCCGGCTACATGCCCGACCTCAAGGCGCACGCACAGAACTGCAAGTTCTACAACTGCACGCATCTCCATGAGCCCGGCTGCGGCGTGATTTCAGAAGTGAATTTGGCGGATAAACCCAGCAGCATCAGCCCAAACCGCTATCGTTTATATAGCGAACTGTTTGCGGAGCTGTCGCAGACCCGTTATTGAACAGCGGCCTCCAGGGCACTGCGACCTCGGGTCGCGCTGCGGGGCCGTTCGGACTTTCTCAGCCCAGCAGGCGCGCCAGCGTCAGCAGCGCGAGCAGCACCATCCACAGCACCACGGAGCGCCACACCAGGCCCACGATGCTGCGCAGGTGTGCCACCTCCGGCGCCCGGCCCGACGTGGTCTCGATGATTCCAGGCCCTTCCACCACTTCGGCATCCAGCCCACCGCCCCGGGAAGCCTCGGACGAGTAAGCCGTCTTGAGCGCTTCGCCACCCAGCCGCACATTCACCGCGCCCGACGTGGCGGCAAGAATCAGTCCGTCGTTGCGATTCTCGGAGGCTACCGGTGCACTGGCGGGAAAGCGCTGCGTGTAGTGGCGCCAGGCATCAATGGCATCTTCGAAACTGCCCACCACCGCAAACCCCAGCGAGGTGACGCGGGCCGGCAGAAAATCGATGACTCCCCACGCGCGCGTGGCGGCCTGCTGAAGGGCCGGGCTGGCGCCCTCGCCGGCGGCTATGGCCAATTTGCTTTTGTAGATCCAGTAACGCGACACAAACTCGCTCATGCGGTAAAAAACCGCCCCCGCCGGCCCGAGGCCGAGCGCGGCAAGCACGGAAAACCAGCCCAAGACCCCAAACACATGGCGATGTGCGGCGAGCACCGAGTATTCAATGACGTGCCGGACGATTTCGCTGCGCGGCAATTCACTGGCATCCACCTGGCGCCACTGCGCAAGCAGCTCGCGTGCGGTGGTCTCGTCGCCATCGTCCAGCGCGTCGCGGATGTCGGTGAAATAGTGGCTGAACTGCCTGAAGCCGAGCGTGACGTACAGAATCGCAACACTCCACGCAAAGGCCAGCAAGGCGTTGATGCTCCAGAGCAGCCAGTGAATCAGCAGCGTTGCGAGCGCGGGGACCACTACGGCGACCGTCCAGGCAATCCAGCCATGGTGTGATTTGCCGGCATCCAGGCTGCGATTGGCCCAGCGCGCCCATCCGCGAAATCCGGCATGAACCCAGTTGCCGCGGGCCAAGGGTCGGGCCTGTTCGAGAATCAGTGCAAACAAAACGGCAAAAAAGCTCATGCGGGAATCATACTGCCCCCACGGTGAGGCGAGCCCCCACGCTTTTCACTTCGTGTAATGCGCTGCCCCCCGAGGGGGCCGCCCGCCTGCAGTCCGGCAAAGCCGGTCCTGCGGCTCATGCTGGGTTTAAGAGTTCAGTGGGCGTAACCCAGCGGAAGGGTATTTCACCAGTGGGTGCCGCGGAACCGGCTTTGCCGGGCCGCAGGCACCGCCCCCTAGAGGGGGGAACGAACTACACGAAGTGAGTCCGGACGGGGGTGGGCTTATAAACTCAGGCGCTCAGAAAGCGGTAAAGATTGCGCAGCATGCCGGCCGTGGCACCCCAGATGTAGCGCTCCCGGGACTCACCACCCTCCGCCTCGCCCAGCGGCTCCGTGTAAGGCATCGAAAGCCACTGCCGCAGCATGCCGTCAAATTCGAACTCATGGCGGCGATGATGGGCGGGATTCATCAGGTAGCCCAACGGCACCTCAAACACATCGGCCACCTCGCCGGGGTTGGGCTGCAATGTGAAGCCGGGTTTCACCAGCGCCACCACCGGCGTGATGATGAACGCCGTTCCCGTAACGTAGGTGGGCAAAGTGCCCAGCACCTCCACATGATGACGCGGCAGCCCAATTTCCTCGTGGGCCTCGCGCAGGGCGGTGTCCACCGCGTCCTGATCGGACTCGTCCGTGCGGCCGCCCGGAAACGCGATCTGGCCGGAATGGGTGGAAAGATTGGTCGTCCGCTCGGTCAGCAGCAAGGTGAGCTCGTCCCGCATCACCAGCGGCAACAGCACCGCGGCAAGGGCCGGCTCGCGGTCGGCAAATTTCTTTTCGACACTGTGCTCTGGCGTCCAGACCGGTGGATGCCGGAAGCGCTCGCGCAGGGCCCCGGGCGTCAGGTGTTCCAGCGGCACGCCAGCAAGATGGTCATCCACACCCTGCACCGGAATGCTGCGGGGGTCGAATTTCGGCAACGGCTTGGTGAACTTCATGGGGAGCACATGGGCTGATGATGCGGGTGGCTATTGCGGCGGCAAACAAGGAGACTGACATGGCATAAAAAAAGCCGCTCTGCGAGCGGCTTTTTCAAGGGAATTTTCAGGTTGCCTTTGAGGCCGCCCCGCGCCGGGTTGAGCTTGAAGCACAACCCGACCAGTTGATCAGGCGCCGAGTTTTTCCTTGATACGTGCAGATTTTCCGCTGCGGCTACGCAGGTAGTACAGTTTGGCGCGACGTACATCACCGCGGCGCTTGACTTCAATCTTCGCGATCAGCGGGCTGTAGACCTGGAAGGTACGCTCAACGCCTTCGCCGTTCGACACCTTGCGAACGATGAAGCTTGAATTGAGGCCGCGATTGCGCTTGGCAATCACCACACCTTCAAAAGCCTGCACACGCTTGCGGGTGCCTTCAACCACGTTCACGCTGACGATGACGGTGTCGCCGGGAGCGTAAGCGGGAATGGTCTTGTTCAGGCGGGAAATTTCTTCCTGCTCGAGGGTTTGAATCAGATTCATGATTTTTCCATCTAACTTCTTCGTTCATTCACGCGCTACGCTAAAGACCGCAAATCCATGGATTCATCCGGGGATGATCAGATGGTTGCAGTGGCCGCCAGAGGATCGAAAAGCCTTTGATTATAGCAAGTCAGGCATCTTTTTCAGGATTTTCGAACAAATCAGCCAGAAAAGCCTCATCGCGAGCGGTCAAATGGCCGGCCACCCGCGCCTTTTGGACCAGCTCGGGACGCTGGCGCTGGGTCAGTGCCAGGCGCTCCTCACGTCGCCAGCGCTCGATCTGGGCATGGTTGCCAGACAGCAGGATGGGCGGCACAGGCTGGCCGCGCCAGGATTCCGGGCGGGTGTAGTGCGGGCAATCCAGCAAGCCATCCAGCGCCGGGTTGAAGCTGTCCAGCTGGTGGCTGCCCTCGTCATTCAACACACCGGGCTGCAAACGGGCGACGGCGTCGAGCAGGGCCATGGCAGCGATCTCGCCGCCCGACAACACGAAATCGCCCAGGCTGATCTGGCGATCGATATAGGTGGCAATAAAACGCTGGTCCAGCCCCTCGTACCGACCGCAAACCAGCACGGCACCGCTGCCGGCTGACCAGGCTTCGACACCGGCATGGTCCAGCGTCTCGCCAATGGGAGAAAAAAGGACGGTGGGCACATTGGCAACGCCGCAGGCTGCGCGTTCGTCACGTATTTTTTCGAGGCAAAGTGCCAGCGGCTCGGCCATCATGACCATGCCCGGGCCTCCGCCAAACGGCCTGTCGTCTACCCGGCGGTAGCTGCCCTCGGCAAAATCGCGAGGGTTCCAGAGCTTGACCTCGACCAGGCCTGTTTCGTAGGCACGGCGGGTGACGCCACTGACCAGAAATGGCCCAAAAAGCTCGGGGAAAAGGGTGATGACGTCAAAACGCATGGAAAGGCCATTTTGCGCGCACCGGCCGACTCAGGGCAATCCGCAGCCCTAGAACCCACGTGGCATCAATAGTCGGGCTGCCAGTCAACCGTGATACGTTTGCCCGCAATATCAACCGTATCGACGTAGGCCGAAACAAAAGGGATCATGCGTTCAGCGGTCGAAGACGTACCGTCTTCCTGCGCAGCCGTGTACTCGACGCAAAGCACCGAATGGGGACCGGTCGTCATCAGGTCGCGCACCTGCCCCAGGGCCACGCCTTCGCGGTTGACCACATTCAGGCCGATCAGGTCGACCCAGTAATACTCGTCCTTGGAGGCAGCCGGGAAACTGCTGCGCGGCAGAAAAATACGGGCGCCCCGCAAAGCCTCTGCGGCATTGCGGTCGTCCAGGCCGCTGATTTTGGCGACGACGGAGTCGGAGTGGGTTTTGGCTTCATCCACGCTGAGCAAAACGGTTCCGGAGAACGCGTTGAAGCCCGGGCGGAATTTGGCTTCCGGAGCCTGGAGAAACCAGGATTTGGCCGAGAAAAGGGCTTCCGGATCGGTGCTGTGCGGCAGGATTTTCACCCAACCCTTGACACCCCAGGCATCCAGGATGCGCCCGACCTCAATGGCGTCGTCCGGAAGAATGGCCCCCACGCTTGTCGCTGCGCGTACTACGCTGCCCCCCGAGGGGGCTAATTTCCCTTGGGGCGGCCCGGCGGGAAATTGACGAGTCGCCACTACTGCTGTCGTCGAACGCTCAGGCAGCCTTGGCGGCGCCCTGCTTGACCAGACGCTCAACGGTAGGCGACGGCTGGGCGCCGACACCGAGCCAGTGGGTCAGACGGTCTTGCGCAATGCGCAGACCTTCTTCACCGCCTTTGGCGATCGGGTTGTAAAAACCGATGCGCTCGATAAAGCGGCCATCGCGGCGAACGCGTTTGTCAGCCACAACAATATTGAAAAAAGGACGGTGCTTGGAACCGCCGCGTGCAAGTCGAATGACGACCATGATTTATCCTTCGGGTGGTGGGATGTGACGGGTAATACACACCCCAAATATTCCTGCAGCGCTTGAGACACACGACATGGCCACCCGGCCAGCGAAATGCTGCAAAGCCTGACATTATAACCCGCTGGCCCGAGCCAGGCGAATTTATCGGAAAATGGATTCCTCCTGCCTCCAGCCAAACCGGCTTTTTGCCTGAACTACTGCACCCCATGCCTCTCATACGCCCCAGCCGCGACGAAGACCTTCCCGCCATCACCGCCATCTACGCCCACCACGTGCTCCACAGCACAGGCACCTTTGAAACCGAGCCCCCCAGTGTGGCCGACATGACGGCCCGGCGGGCCGATGTGCTGTCCAAGGGCCTGCCTTACCTGGTCGCCGAGGAGGACGGCAGGATCGCCGGCTTTGCCTACGGCAACTGGTTCAAGCCGCGGCCGGCCTACCGGTATTCGGTGGAAGATTCGATCTACCTGGCACCCGACCTGCACCGCAAGGGCCTGGGCCGCGCACTGCTCACCGAACTGCTGGCACGCTGCGAGGCTGCAGGCATCCGCAAAATGATGGCCATTATTGGAGACTCGGCCAATGCCGGGTCTGTGGGCGTTCATCTGGCGCTGGGTTTCACGCAGGTCGGCATCATCGAGTCCTGTGGCTGGAAATTCGGTGCCTGGCGCGACATTGTCATCATGCAAAAGACCCTGGGCGCTGGTGACACGCTACCGCCCGCCGAACTGTCCGCACCATAATCCCCCCATGCGCTCACCCACTTCGAAGAACAAAACGGTCGCCGCCTGGCTGGCCTTCATCGGCGGCCAGCTGGGGCTGCATCGCCTGTACCTGTTTGGCATCAAGGACCGCTGGCTGTGGGTGCACCCGCTTGCCGCAGCCCTCGGCTGGTGGGGCGTTGAGCGCGTGCGCTTATATGGCCAGGACGACCAGCTCGCCTGGATGCTGATTCCGCTGCTGGGTTTCACGCTGGCCGGCACCGCGCTGACCGCCATTTACTACGGCCTGACGCCGTTCGAAAAATGGAATGCCCGCCACAATCCGGGTGCGCCCGAGGCCGCCGCCGGCCACACCAACTGGCTCACGATAGGCGCCGTGGTGTTTGCCTTGCTGTTTGGCGCCGTGTCCCTGATGTCCAGCATCGCGTTCAGCTTCCAGCGGTATTTTGAGTACCAGGTGGAAGAGGCGAGGAAAATAAGCCAGTAAATAGGGCCCCCACGCTCCCCACTTCGTGTGGTTCGCTGCCCCCCCGAGGGGGCGCTGCGCCTGCGGCCCGGCTAAGCCGGTTCCGCGGCCCCTGCTGGTTCAAGACATCACTTTCCGTGGGTGTGGCCACCACGCTCCGTACTTCGTGTAATGCACTGTCCCCGAGGGGGCGCTGCGCCTGCGGCCCGGCTAAGCCGGTTCCGCGGCCCCGGCTGGTTCAAGACATCACTTTCCGTGGGTGTGGCCACCACGCTCCGTACTTCGTGTAATGCGCTGTCCCCGAGGGGGCGCTGCGCCTGCGGCCCGGCTGAGCCGGTTCCGCGGCCCCGGCTGGTTTAAGACCTTGATTTGCGTTGATATGGCCCCTACGCTTGTCGCTTCGCGTACTGCGCTGCCCCCCGAGGGGGCCGCTGCGCCTGCGGCCCGGCTGAGCCGGTTCTGCGGCCTTGGCTGGTTCAAGACCTCACCTTTCGTGGGTGTGGCCACCACGCTTTTCACTGCGTGTCATGCACCCCCGAGGGCCTGATTTTCTTGGGGCGACCCTGCGGAAATTGTTCAGAAGATCTGCAGGCTGAACCAGTAGGCAATGGCTGCCACAAAGGCGGAGGCGGGGATGGTGAAAATCCAGGCCCAGACGATGTTGCCGGCGACGCCCCAGCGCACGGCAGAAGCCCGCTGCGTAGAGCCCACACCGACGATGGCACCGGTGATGGTGTGCGTGGTTGAGACAGGAATACCGAGCCCGGTCGCCAGGAACAGTGTCAGCGCGCCGCCGGTTTCGGCACAAAAGCCGCCCACGGGCTTGAGCTTGGTGATTTTTTGCCCCATGGTCTTCACGATGCGCCAGCCGCCAAACATGGTGCCCGCCGCAATGGCGAGGTAGCAGCTCACGATCGTCCAGCCCGGGGGCGCAGCGTCGCTGGCCGACGCGTAGCCGGTGGCAATCAGCAGCATCCAGATGATGCCAATGGTTTTCTGCGCATCATTGCCGCCGTGCCCGAGGCTGTAGGCCCCGGCAGACACCAGTTGCAGGCGGCGAAACCAGCCATCCACTTTCGAAGGCGTTGCGCGCCGGCAGACCCAGGCGACCAGCACCATCATCAGGGAGCCGAGCAGGAAACCCAGCAATGGCGATACAAAGATAAAAAACACCGTCTTCAGGATGCCCGCCGATATCAGGGCACCGGCACCGGCCTTGGCAATCACCGCGCCCACAATGCCGCCTATCAGGGCATGCGACGAGCTGCTCGGGATGCCGTAGTACCAGGTCACGAGGTTCCAGGTGATGGCGCCGGTCAGCGCGCCAAACACCACGTGTGTGTCAACCACGCCAGGTTGCACAATGCCCTTGCCCACGGTAGCAGCCACACTGAGATGGAAGACAAAGATGGCGACCAGGTTAAACGCGGCCGCAAAGACGACGGCCTGGCCCGGCTTGAGCACACCGGTGGACACCACCGTGGCGATCGAATTGGCTGCATCGTGAAAGCCATTCATGAAAT
>Ga0209343_10007462_pt1 | contig 12859 bp, 9 predicted proteins | sample RifCSPlowO2_02_FD_184026 | JGI IMG/M metagenome (GOLD analysis project Ga0209343, IMG submission 184026) | Groundwater microbial communities from Rifle, Colorado - Rifle CSP2_plank lowO2_0.2 (SPAdes) (version 2) | ecosystem: Environmental > Aquatic > Deep subsurface > Groundwater | place: Rifle... | reverse complement strand
TGGAATCGATGATGGGGATGGGAGGCGGAGAGCCCGCCAAGGCCGGGGAATTGAAGTTCGGCGGACACCGCTTCGGGCTGGGCCTGATGAAAAACGGAGAAAAGAAAGTGGCGCGCTTCCCCTTCACGAACCCCACCGACCACTTGGTTACAATTACTCAGGTTGCCACGGGCTGCGAGTGCTTAACAGTGAAAGACTTCAAGAAGGAATATAAACCCGGTGAGTCCGGCGAGCTGGTGATCGAATTTGATTCCACCAACTATCCTGGGCTATATGCGCAGACCATGGTGGTCAAGACCAGCCCGGGAGATGCCACCTCGTATCTGCTGGTCGAGGGCGAGACGCCGATTCGCGTAAATCCCGCTCCCGCACCCGGCCAGCCCGGGATGTAACCCGCGTGAATCCCACCCAGGAGTCGAGTGTAATGCCAACCCCGTCCTTGCGCCTGCCAGCGTTGTCGTTGCTAGCCATGCTGTGGGGCCTTGCCACCACCTCCCAAAGCCAGCAGACGCCGGCTCCTGCCGCGCCGTCCGACCCGCACCAACGCGTGGTCCTCACTGTGAATGGAGAGCCGCTCACGGCCGCCGATGTCGAAAAAATCATTGAGACGCTTCCGGTTCAGAGCCGCGATTACTACGCTCACGAAGGGCGTCGCCTGCTGCCGCAGTATCTGGTTCGGATGAAAGTTCTGGCTCAGGAGGCGCGCCAACAGAAGCTCGACGAGCAGCCGGATATCCGCAAGACCATCGAAGTCGTCACGGAAAGCATCCTGGCAGACGCCGCCCGCAAGCAGATTACGGAGGGAATCGCCGTCCCGCAAGACCAGCTCCTGCAGCTTTATCAGAGCCGGGCGAAACAGTATGAGGAGGTGCGCATCCGGCGCATCCTGATCCGCACCGAGTCGAGCATCCTATCGCAATCCTCTGCCCCGATCCAGCCGCCGCTGTCGGAGGCCGAGGCCCGCAAGAAGCTCGAAGAGCTGCGGCGCCAGATAACCGAGGGCGCCAGTTTCGCGGAGCTTGCCAAGGTCAACTCCGATGATCTGGACTCCGCGCCTTCCGGCGGAGATTTGGGGTATGTTAATTATCAGACCGTGATTCCACCCATCCTGCAAGCCGCCTACGCCCTCTCGCCCGGAGAAGTGAGCGACATCATCGCCACGCCGTTTGGGATGGAACTGATCCAGCTCATTGAGAAGCGGGTCAAACCGCTCAGCGAGGTGCGCCCGGAACTCGAAGCGATGATGCGGCAGGGAAAACTGGAAGATAAGCTCCAAGAGCTGCAACAGCAATACACAATCACGCTGGACGATTCCTATTTCACTCCCCCGTCGCCGGCCAACTTGCCCTCCGGCACGGGCAGCGCCCCACCGGGCCGGTGAACTTGCAGGCCGACTTTTTCCGCCTCGGCCGGAGAACCGCATCATCCCTTCGTCACAATCGCGCCGCTAGAGCGGTTTAACAAAAGGTGTAGACCGCCGTGGCTATCCATGAGCTTCGCAAGATGAACCTCAGCGGCTAAAGCCGTGTGATTCTACGGCGATTACGGCATGGCTGAAGCCATGCCCTGACGGTCTACAGTAAAAGGTAAACCGCTCTAGAGGCCGAACTCCCGCTTCATCCGGAGGCTTTTTTCGGTCACGTCCTCAGCCAGTTTTTCTTTGAACTCCACCAGACGCTTTGCCAGCGCGGGATCCGCGGTGGCAAGAATCTGCGCCGCGAAGACAGCAGCGTTGACAGCCCCAGCCTTGCCCACGGCCATGACGCCGACCGGCACCCCCCCGGGCATCTGCACCGCCGCGAGCAGCGCGTCCCACCCGCCCAGCGGCGAGCTGCCGATGGGGACCGCAATCACCGGCAGGGTGGTATCGGCGGCAATCACTCCGGCCAGGTGAAAGGCTCCGCTGGCGCCCGCAATGATTACCCGCAGACCCCGGCTGGCAGCCGTTCTGGCGTACTCCGCGGTGCGCTTTGGGGAGCGATGCGCGCTCGTGACCTCAATTTCGTAGGGCACATCCAGGACCGCCAGGGTCTTGGCCGTCTCGGTCATCACCGGCAGGTCCGAGTCGCTCCCCATGACGATCGCTACCTGAGGCAACAGCTTCTTCTTTGTCATAAGCTCCGTTTCTGTGCGCCGCGCGCCCGCCCTGCCTGCTGATCTGACTACAGAGGCTGGGTGCGCAACAGCCCCTTGCGGGCGATGTCGCGGCGGTAATGTATGCCGTCAAAATGAATTTTCGAAGCCGCTTCGTAGGCAGCGCGGGTAGCCGAGGCCAGGTCCGGCCCGCTGGCGGTGATGCCCAGCACACGCCCCCCGGCAGTCACCAGATGCCCGTCTTTGGCAGCGGTGCCGGCGTGGAAAATCTTGGCGCCACTGGCTTCCGCCTCTTCAATCCCACGGATCACACGGCCCGCGGGATATTCACCGGGATAACCTGCCGAGCAGGCCACCACGCAGACGCTGGCACCCGGCTTCCACGCGAGCGGCGAGGCGGGCAGTTGGCCCCGCGCCACCTCCGAGGCCAGCTCCGCAAGATTGGTATCCAGGCGGACCAGCAGTGCCTGCGTTTCCGGATCGCCGAATCGGACATTATATTCGATAACCTTGGGGCCGTCGGCGGTAATCATCAGTCCGCAGTAAAGTATTCCGCGGTAGACCATGCCGTCGGCGCGCAGACCGTCGATGGTGGGGGAAATAATCTCCTCCATGATGCGGCGGTGCAGGCTGGCTGAAACCATCCCATCGTCCGAGTAGGCGCCCATGCCGCCGGTGTTAGGGCCGCGGTCGTCGTCGAAGACCTGCTTATGATCCTGCGTCGGCAGCAGCGGCAGCGCCCTGGCGCCATCGGTCAGGACCAGGAAAGACACTTCCTCGCCAATCAGACGCTGTTCGAGAACGATCTTCTTGCCGGCTTCGCCCACCAGTTTTCCCGACAGGATCGATTCCAGCGCCCGCTCGGCCTCGGCGCGATCCGCCGCGACGACGACTCCTTTGCCGGCCGCCAGACCGTCGGCCTTGATAGCCACCGGGCCTCCCCAGCGGGCGATGTTCGCTCGGGCCGCGGCGAGATCCTCGCAGGTTACAAAGTCAGCGGTGGGAATCTTGTGACGCTGCATGAAGTGCTTGGCGAAGATCTTGCTGCCTTCCAAGCGGGCGGCCTGGCGTGTCGGACCCGCCACCAGGTAGTCCTGGCGCGTCAGTTCATCCACCAACCCAGCCACTAAGGGTGCCTCCGGCCCGACGAAGATCAGGTCGGTGTTGAGTTCGGAGGCGAGCTGGGCAACCCGCGCGCTATCAGCAGGGTTGGCAGGATAGCAGGGAACCTCTCGCGCAATTCCGCCATTGCCCGGAGCGCAGTACACCTGTTCCACTCCGGGACACTGCGACAGTTTCCAGACCAGGGCGTGTTCCCGCCCTCCGGACCCTAACACCAATATCTTCACACCACATCCCTTCCAGGCTTTCCGAGCCCTTCAGTGATCGACGCGCACCTGACGGCCCAGCATGAAATAATTCTTGTCGTGCCGCTGCCCGCTGGCGTCTTCGAGTTGCAGACGAAACGTGGGGGTTTCGCCATCGGGGGTCTGCCGCGTCCCGATGACGATGGGATAGAAACCGGTTAAATTCCTCTCCCGGTAGGAAGTTTCGTAGCGAGAGGTGCGCGGGTTCCAGACGAAGACACGAATCTCGTCGTAATCCTGCGGCAGTCCCGCGAGCCGCCGGATGGTGGCCCAAAGATACCAGGGATGCTCGCCGCTTGGGTCTTTCTCGCGGTAAATCTCGAACCAGGCGCGAATGCGCAGACCTTCGCGGTACTGCGCGATTTCCATCGGCGGATTCAAATCCGCAGCGCCTTCCAGCAGCCATCCAGTCCGCCCGCGCGAGGCCCGGACCAGGACCCAGTCTTCGTTGCTGGCGGCGGAAAGTTCCGGCCGCGGGCCGGAAGCAGTCTCGCCCGCCGAGGTCTCGCCGGATGCGGCGTTGCGGGCGGCCACGCGATGTCGCACCACTTCCACCTGCTCGCCATCCCCAAGCTGGTAAAATGCCGGGGTGTTGCGGCCCGGCTCGCGGTGCAAATTCGCGTCGCGGCGAAGCACCGCCCGGCCCTGCGACGGCAGCACTTCCGCCTCTCGCGCCAGCTTGGCAAACTGGTCGTAAACCTCTTGGGAGACCAGGTGCCGCTGCAACACCCAGCCGGTCGCGCCGCTCGGCCCGCGCACCTCCGCCCAGCGAGGACGCCTCGAAAGAATTCGGATGCGCTCGCCGCTCTGCAAGCGGCCAATCACTTTCGAAGAGGGTCCCAGCACGTCCCGGAATTCTACGCTGGCTCCGCTCACGTAGGCAACCTCACCCGATTCCTGGCTGGCTTGGCGCTGGCAACCGGCCAGCGCCAGGGCGATTCCCGCGCCCAGCATCACGGCGCGCCATGCGAACAAACAAGATTGCGAGAATTCATTTTTCCGCACGATGGGAATCCACGCACCGGGCCCAGGATTGCTTCTAAGTTTTATTCTATCAAGATGCCGGAGTCCCGGTCAGCGCCGGAATTCCAGCCGCGCAGTGGGTGCTGCTTCACCGGAGGCATCTGGCGATCGGGAGCGGCGCCGGAGCTAGTCGCCGAAAGAGATTCCCAGCGCGCGTGCCGTCCGGACCAGCTCACCGGCAGGGTCCACTACTTTGAGCTCCCCGACGGCGTCCTCCAGGGGAGTGGACTGAATGGAATTGCATCGCAAGCAGACCATGCGGCCAAACTCACCGCGGGCGATCAGGTTCACAGCCTCCACGCCCAGCCGCGTACTCAGTACCCGGTCGTACGGCGTCGGGGAGCCGCCGCGCTGGATGTGTCCGAGAACCGTTACGCGGGTCTCGCGGTGCGCCTCCTCGGAGATCCATGAGGCGACGATGTTGGAGATCTCGCCGCTCTTGGGCGTCCGATAAGCCTCGTGCTTGGTTCCTTGAACGGATCGGCCATTGGCGGCGCGGCAGCCCTCCGCCACCACCACGATGCTGAACAGCCGCCCGGCGCGGGCGCGCTCTTCGATTTTGTCGCAGATCTTCTCGCGCGAGAAGGCAATCTCCGGGATCAAGATGACATCGGCGCCGCCGGCAATTCCGGAATGCAGCGCGATCCATCCGGCCTCCCGTCCCATCACCTCGACCAGCATCACGCGGTGATGGCTCTCGGCGGTGCTGTGCAGTTTGTCAATGGCATCGGTGGCGGTTTGCAATGCGGTGTCGAAACCGAACGTGACCTCGGTGGCGGAAAGATCGTTGTCGATCGTTTTCGGGACACCCACCACGTTGATGCCGCGACGGAACATTTCCAGGCCGATCTTCATGGTGCCGTCGCCGCCCACCAATATCAGGGCGTCCAAGCCAACCTTGCGGCAATTTTCGAGCAGCTGCGGAAAGACATTTTTCGGCACCACAACGCCATTCTCTTCGATGGGAAACGCAAACGGATTGCCGCGGTTTGAAGTTCCCAGGATGGTGCCTCCGCGCGGCAGAATGCCGGAAATGTCCTGCGCCGTGAGCTTCCGCACGCGGTTTGGCAAGACCAGGCCGTCGTAGCCATCCTGGATGCCCAGCACCGTCCAGCCGTGCTCGGTGGTGGCCGCCTTCACGACCGCGCGAATGACGGCATTCAATCCGGGGCAGTCCCCACCACCGGTCAAAATTCCGATCGTCTGCACCGCCTGGCTCATAGCATTCACCCTCATCTCTCGCAGAATTCAACGGCCGCCGTGGAGTACGGCAGGACCATTATATGCGATCTGTTTTGATCCTTCCGGAATCCTGCGCAACGCGGAATCCTGAGGATCGGGCGCTGACAACCCTCACGCCGTTGACAGCTCTCCCGCCGCGTCACTACAATAGCGGCAGATTGAATAACTTCCGCCGTGAAAGGGCGCCTAGCCGTGCTGACTAAGATGTGGCGGGGCATTGCAGAAAATTTCCGGCAGACGAGCTATGGGGGCTATCTCGCCATCGTTCGCATCCTGGTGGGCTATCATTTCCTCGAAGTCGGGTGGCCGAAAGTGGCGCGGGGTTTTTACAGCGGTGAATCGCTGCCGGAGCGGCTCGCCGGCGCTGTTCAGGACCCGCTCGGCTGGCACCGCGACTTCATCTTCAACGTGGTGGTTCCGCATCCGGTGCTGTTCAGCTATCTGGTGGCGTTCGGAGAAGTCGCCATCGGAGTTGCGCTGGTAACCGGATGCCTGGTGCGGGTGGCATCGCTCTTCGGAGCGTTCCACAACTTCAACATCCTGTTTGCGATTGCCATCCCGGACGGCAACGGCGTCCAGATCCGCTTGAACCGGCTCTATATCTTTCTTCACTTGCTGTTCATCTGCGCGGCGGCAGGCAGGTCGCTGGGACTCGACGGCTGGCTGAAGAAAAAATTCCCGCGCTCGTGGCTGTTCTAACGCAACTGGTCGTCGCCCACTTATATTTTGCCAAAAACCTTTCGGGTGCGCTTACGGCGCCACCGGGAGCGTCACCGGAAGGTCCGGATTGCTGGGGATGCCGTTCTGGGTGATGACCAGAGGAACCGCATTGCCCGGCGTCACTCCCGCCGGAACGATGGCCTTCACCTGATACAAGCCCACCAGGCCGGGAACTAGTTCCTGAGAGAGCACCGTGGCCGGTACACCCTCAATGGTCACCGCCACAGGAATTTGTGTGCTGCTGCCGAAAGGACTCCCCGCGCCGCTGGCCACAGCCGGATTGGTGATGCCAAGCCCGCCCGCGATGATCTGGATGGTTTGGCCGATGCGCGCCGGGTTCTGGGAGGTGATCAGCCGAGACTGCTCGTCGAGAACCGCAGCATTGCCGGCGGCGCTGAAGATGCCGGGCTGTGCCGGGGCGATTTGATACTGCTGCGGCGCGGCCAGCCCGCCACCTGCGTTGAGGACGACGGTGACCGTCTCACCGGGGACGGCCTCGAACGGAAGCTGTGCGTTGATCTGCTGCGGGCTGACGAAATAAAGTGGCGCATTCACGTTTCCGATGCGGACGCTGGTCTGCGCCAGAGATTGCTCCAGCGGAATGGCGCTGGCAAAGGCCAGCGTACCCGGCGGCGCCATGTTCAACCCGAACAGCGAGATGATGCCGCCGGGAACCAGCGGGCGGCCCTGGCTGAGTCCCGCGGTTTCCACAACTCCCTGGTTGAACAGCACCGGGAGCGCCGTGCCACCCGAGGCAGCGACCGCCGCCACCTTGAAATTTTGCTGCACGGTCGCCAACGTGGGGTGAAAGATCGTAAAAACAATCGTAGCGGCGGCATTGGTTTTTTGCGGGGTCCAATTGCCGCTGTAGAGGCCGCCGCCCACCTCCGCGAGCGGAACATTCTGCCCATCGGCAACGGCCAGGGCGGTGGCTCCCGTGACGGCTTGCCCGCAGTCATCAATCACCTGCGTCAACAACACCAGCGGGAACGACACCGGGACGTTCACGCCGTTGCCGACGGTCGCCCCCACCAGGTCCATTTTGGTGGGCGCGCACGCGGCGGCGCGTTCTTCGCTGCGCATCGACGCAACTGTGTCTGGCGCAGAAACATTCAAGAGGACATCCACATCCTGGTCCGGGCGGGCAAAGCTGGCGCCCAAGGAATCCGTGGCAGTGAATTTGTGGGTGATTTTCCCGCGATATTGCCCCGGCGCCAGCCCCGAGGGATTTACCGAAACCTGCCAGGTCTGCGGCCCGGAAGCGGTAGAAGCGGTAGCCGACGAGATAGAGACGGAAAGCCAGTTGATGCCGGAAACGGTCTTGGGATCCAAGCTGGCCGTAATCGATCCGCCGCCGGTGTTGCTAAACATACAGCTCTGCGAAGCCGGCAGCGGCCCGCCCTGCGTGTAGTTAAAGACTAGCCCATAACCCGACAGCAGCGGCACCGGGGCGGCCGTGATCCGCACCACATGGAAAGTAATGGAGATGTATTGCGGGCTGTTGCTGGCAGCGGGCGAAGTCACTTTCGCCAGCGCAGTATAAACGGTATTGGTGCTGCCCGCGGTGAGTCCTGCGGGATTCACGCCGATGGCGACTCTGGATCCCTGGCCGGCCGCGCTGCCCGCGGTACCCGAGAGCGGAGAAATGCTCAGCCAGCTTGGAAACGAAGTGGCCGGCGGGGCCGGTGAGATCGTCCAGTCGAGCGTTCCCGGAACCGTGTCGTAAATGCGCAGAGTCTGCGCCGGCGGCGCCGCGGTCAGCTCCACGGTCTGAAACACGAACGAGTTCCAGCTCAATCCCAGTTGCGACCCGCTATGCGCCGTGAGGGTGACCGGCACTTTGATCGTCGCATTCAACGAGGGGATCACGATCTGGATAACCGCCTGAAATGTTCCGGTTCCCGATATCGCTGCCGGATTCACCGTTGCGGTGATGGTGTTCGCCGCGCCGGGAGTGAAGGTTCCCGATGCCGGGCTGACGGTGAGCCAGCCCGCTCCGTTCAGCACACTCGCCGAAGTCGAGAAAGCAGCGACCGAAGGCAGCGAGCAATTGAGCAGCTCCGCGTTACCAACCGAGAAGAAGCGCTGGAAGGCGGCGGTGCCCGTCAGCACCGAGGCCTGCAGCGACGGGGGAGTCACGCACCGCGTTAGATCCAGCGGCGGCTGCGCCGGACACCCGGAAGTGCACTGCACCTGGATGGTGTAAGCCATGAGGGCATTGTGCGACTCGGAGTAGACCAGCAGACTGTAGGTGCCGCTGCTCGATAGGGCAAAAGAACTGCTCGCCACCGGGCCACTGCACACTCGGGGCGCCGCGGCGTTCCCGCCCGGCGTGGTGGACTCCAGGCAGGGCGTCCCGGTGGCGCCAGTGCGGTAGACCGAAACCGTCACGGTCTGTCCCGCCGTGCCGCTGAAAGAATAAAAATCCAGGTCGCCAACCGGGTTGATCTCGCTCCCGCGCGCCTGTCCGAAGGTCATTCCCGCAGCCGCCGGGGAAGCGGGCAAGAGCCGTTCCAGCGTGAGCGTGTATTGCACTTGCTGCTGCCCGTAAAACTCATAGACATCGACGTGGTAGGTTCCGGTGGCGGAGATGATCCAATTGGCTCGTGTCGATTGCGTCGTGCAATTTGGTCCCACCTCGACCTGGCCGAAGGGATTTGCCAGCTCCAGGCAGACCGTGCCGCTGCCCCCGGTGCGCGTGAGAACCAGGAGAATGATCTCTCCATTCGTAGCAGCAAAATTAAATTCGTCGGACTCGTCCAGGGCAGGAAATTCAATCGTGCAGGCCGACACCGTACCGTAGCCGATGGTTTGCACGGACGGTCCGGGGGCACAGCCAGTCGCTTCGCTGGCCGCATGGCTGCTGGGGACTACGGCGCCGAGCCAGCAGCCGAGCAACAGCCCGATGGCCAGGCTCCGGTGATGTTCATTGCCAAAAAATCGAATGGCCTCGAACCGTCGCATATACTCTCTCCCGTTCGTTGATTTTCTGGTTGCCTTGCTGCCATCGCAACCGGAGCGGGCCCCGGTCTCGGAGGGAGGCGGAACAGAGACGTTCGGGCCACATTGAGGGGATCACCAATCGACCAGCCCATCTTATTGACTTCGCGCAGGTTCTGTCAAGATGATCCAGCGGGCGTGCGCCGCTGGCGGCTAGGCTCGCCTGCCAGTAGGTAGCAGGGAATAGCGCGTGCGGACCTTCTCCCGATGTCGCTTGATAGCTAGCTCGATGAGCCGGTCGATGAGCTGGGCATAAGGCAGGCCGCTCGCTTCCCACAGTCGCGGATACATGCTGATGGCCGTGAAGCCGGGAATGGTGTTGATCTCGCTGAGGAGAACTTTGCCGGTTTTCTGTTCGAGGAAAAAATCCACCCGCCCCATCCCGGCGCATTCCACAGCCTGAAAGGCTGCCACGGCGAGCTGCTGCACGCGCTTGGCTTGCGCGGGTTTGAGCGGCGCCGGCACCAGCAGACGGGCAGTATCTTCCAGGTACTTGGCGGCGTAATCGTAAAATTCACCGGCGGGAATCACTTCACCGGGAACCGAAGCGATGGGTTCTTCATTGCCGAGCACGGCGCACTCAATCTCTCGCCCCACGACCGCCTTCTCTACGAGGACTTTACTGTCGAAATCGCTGGCAGTTTCGAGAGCCTTCTCAAGCTCCTTGCGATTGCGCGCCTTGCTGATGCCCACCGAAGAGCCCAGATTGGCCGGCTTGACGAACATCGGATAGCGGAATTTTTTTTCCGCCGCCAGCCAAACGCCCCGCCGATTTACCTGAATGTCCACCCGGCGAATCGCCAGATATGGGACGATCGGCAAACCGCGTTCGCGGAACAGCCGCTTCATCACATCCTTGTCCATGCCCACCGCCGACCCGAGCACGCCCGCGCCCACATAGGCAATTCCCGCCAGCTCGAGCCATCCCTGCACCGTGCCGTCTTCTCCAAACGTACCGTGCAGCACCGGGAAGATTACGTCCAATGGTCCCAGGCTCTGGTCCCCCCCAGTGTATTTCACCGGGATCAGCGGGCCGATGTCTCCGTGGATGCTGGCGGGGCTGGCGGCGGGGATGACCTCCACTCCCTGCTTGGCAATGCCTTCCAGCGACGGGCTGCCCGCCCATCCCGGAGGCAGAACGCCCATGCGCCAGCGGCCTTCTTTGGTAATCGCGATGGGAACGATTTCGTACTTGTTGGAGTCGGCGGCGGCCATCACGTTGCGCGCCGATTGCAGCGAAACGTCGTGTTCCGCCGAGCGTCCCCCGAACAGTATTCCAATGCGCAGTTTTTTCGTCATCCCGCGGACAGGCAGCCGGCTCGCTGATCCGGCGGACACTGCACCCCCACCATTGAATTGTCCAACAAAATCACGCCGCCTTCCATTCTAAATTCAGCGGGAAACACAAAACCCACCGGAGAGAGACGCCATGCGGTTCGTCCGAAAACCACGCCGACCAGCCGGGCGGCCAGGCGCGCTTGCTGGCGTCGCTTCTTCCCGTCAATCGCCATCTGCCTTTCTAACCTTCCGCGGGCCGGAACACGCCACCGAGGACGCCAAGCAATTATAGCGCGCGGCGAGTGCTGCGTTCCGCGCCGCCGCAAAGCACAGAACGGAGCATTGACTTCTGAAGGGCTTTTCTGTAGATTCGTTGGTGCACCCATAGGCAGCAGTACATGTCCCAGGTCTCCAGAATGGTCACGCTAAGCTTCCGGATCGGCGAGAAGGTGGTTTACCCGACTCACGGTGTCGGAATTATCGAACAGATCCACTGCTGGCCATCGAGCGGCTCCTCCCAGAAGTTTTATCTTCTTCGCATTTATTCCAACAGCCTGCGCGTGATGGTGCCGTTTTCCAACGCCGCCACGGTCGGACTGCGGCGGATCGTAAAGTCCAATGAGATTGAGCGCATCCTGCAGTATCTTGCCGATGGCGAGTGCATGCCGGCGGCGGATTGGAAGTGCCGCTTTAAGGAAAACTCCGAGAGGATGCGGAGCGGATCGCTGCTGCAAGTGGCCGAAGTGTTGAAGTGCCTGCTGCGAGTGAGCAAGACCAAAGAACTTTCGTTCCGTGAGCGGAAGATGCTGGACCGCGCGCGGTACCTGCTGGCCAGCGAGCTAGCCGTTGTCAAGAACCTGGACCAGCCCGCGGCCGAAGCTGTTCTCTCGAAAGCCCTCTCCGAAGCCCAGTTGCAGTTTCTTCCCAACTAAAGCATTTCTCGTGTTGCTGTATCGCACCCAGGTAGGGCAGGCATTCTTGCCTGCCCTTCAGAGGACAGGCCTGGAGGCCTGTCCCTACTTGTACCGGACACTCTACACCAATCGGAGACACCCCATAAGTCATCAGACCAGCCGGTTATTCCGCCACCGAGAAACTCATTTTGCCGCCGAGCTCGCCCAGCCGGTCCAAGCGTACTTTCACGCGGTCGCCCAGGCGAAACCGCCGCTTGGTTCGCTGCCCCACCCACTGCCGTTCCCGTTCCTGGTAGAGATAGGGCTGATCGTCGAGGGTTTCCGCCGGAACCAATCCCTCGATAAACAGTTCCATCAGCTCGATGAAGAATCCAAACTTGGTGACACTGGTAATCAGGGCATCGAATTCCTCGCCCAGCCGGTGGCGCAGGAAGCGGGCTTTTTTCCATTCCAGCAGCTCGCGCTCGGCATCCTGGGCGCGGCGCTCCGCTTCGGAGGATTCCACCGCCACCTCCTCAAGCTCCATCAGGCTCATCGGCCCGAGGGGCTCCTTCTGGGCGCGAACTTCTCGCCGCGCTTCGCGCAATGCCGCGTCGCTGGCCTTGTGGCGGCGTGATGCGCTCGTTATCGGCGCAGCTTTCCCGGTCATACTCCGCCCGCTGCCGCCAAGGGACAGAATCGCGCGCAGAACCCGGTGCACGATCAGGTCCGGATAGCGGCGGATGGGCGAAGTAAAGTGAGTGTAGCAGGGCGAGGCTAGAGCGAAGTGGCCGGAATTGTTTTCGCTGTAACGAGCCTGCTGCAGAGAACGCAGCATGAGGTAGGAGAGGATGCGTTCCTCTGGTTTGCCGGCCACGCGGTCGGCCAGCTTCTGATAATGCCGCGGTGAAATCGCCGCAGCGCCCTCAGGCCACTCGACCGTGAGCCGCTCCCGGCGCTGCGCGCCGTGCCGCCCTCCGGTGCGGCGCGCTTCCCGCCCGGCAGAATGCCTCTTGATTCGCAACCCTTCAATGCCCAGGCTGTAGCCGAACGTGGCCGCCACCTCCTCGAATTCGAGGACCTTCCGCGGGTCCGGTTTCTCGTGGATGCGATACAAGCTGGCGGCGCCGGCGCGCTCCAGATACTGCGCCACGGCCTCGTTGGCCGCCAGCATGAACTCTTCGATGATGCGGTGGGCGACGTTGCGCTCGGCGCGCGTGATGGAGACCATCACGCCGAGTT
>Ga0209343_10007459_pt1 | contig 12861 bp, 16 predicted proteins | sample RifCSPlowO2_02_FD_184026 | JGI IMG/M metagenome (GOLD analysis project Ga0209343, IMG submission 184026) | Groundwater microbial communities from Rifle, Colorado - Rifle CSP2_plank lowO2_0.2 (SPAdes) (version 2) | ecosystem: Environmental > Aquatic > Deep subsurface > Groundwater | place... | reverse complement strand
ACCGCATTCGATGCAGTCGAACAGGCTGAATGTCTGCGCCTTGCCGAATTCCCTGGATTGGGCGAACCAGTACAAATCCATCGGCTGCAAATCCGCCGGGCATGCCTGTGCGCAACGCGTGCAACGGATGCAGGGTAATGCCGGCGGGGCAGGCGGAAACAACTTGTCCGATGCGGCAATGATGCAGTTGCCGGCTTTGGCCAGCGGAACATCCGTCGAGGCCAACTCCATTCCCATCATCGGGCCGCCTATGATGTAGCGGTTGGTGTCCGGCAACGCTTCGCCCAGCGCAATCAGCTCCTGAAGCGGCGTGCCGAGCAGCACTTCCAGATTTTGCGCCTGGCGCATATTGCCGGTGATGGTAACAATGCGTGACAGCAGCGGTTCACCATGTGCCAGGGCGCGATACACGCTGCAGGCGGTGGCGACATTGAAGCATTGCACGCCGATGTCGGGGGGCAGTTTGCCGGATGGCACCTCCAGCCCGGTGAGTATGCGGATCAATTGCTTCGCACTACCGCTCGGATAAAGCGTCGGCACGACGACCACTTCAAACGGCAGGCCGCTGCCGGTTACTGCCTGCCGCATCGCGGCGATCGCCTCCGGTTTGTTGTCCTCGATGCCGATCAGCACTTCCCTGGCTTCCAGCATGAAGCGCAGCATTTCCGCGCCCTGCACGATTTCGGCGGCGCGCTCGCGCATCAGCATGTCGTCGCAGGTGATATAAGGTTCGCATTCCGCACCGTTCAGGATCAGCGTGCAGATGTTTCTGTTCGGATGATTCCTGAGCGGGCGCAACTTGAGATCGCAGGGAAACACTGCGCCGCCCAGCCCCACCACGCCGGACATGCGCAGATACTGGCGCAGTTCGGCAGGGTCGCTGTTTAGATAATCAACCGCCGCATGCGGGACCCATTCCTCCTTGCCATCCGGGATCAGCGTGGCGCACAAATCCGGCATGCCGGATGGATGGGCAATGGGCTGCATGTCGATGGCGGTGATGGTCCCCGACGTGGAAGCATGCACCGCGCTCGAAACAAAGCCGTCCGGCATGCCGATAAGCTGGCCTTTCAACACCTGATCGCCAACGCGCACCAGAGGCTTGGCTGACTCTCCGGCGTGCTGGCGGAACGGAATGACCAGTTTGGAAGGCAGCGGCGCGCGCGCAATGGGACATTGCGTGGACTGCGCCTTATTGCCGGACGGGTGGACGCCGCCGTGAAATTGATAGAGCGTTCTCATTGCGCCGGAACCAAAGTTTGCTCGGGATATTTGCGCTTCCAGGTGGTAATTTTTTCCTCGATGGGCACCATGCTGATACAGTCCACCGGACAAGGCGCGACGCACAACTCGCAGCCGGTGCACTCGGAAGCAATAATGGTGTGCATCTGTTTCGCCGCACCGGCGATGGCATCCACCGGGCAGGCCTGTAGGCACAACGTGCAGCCGATACATGTGTTTTCGTCAATAAAGGCAACCGCTTTCGGTTTGATGACAGTATTGCCGCCGAATGGCTTGAACTCCATACCGAGCAAATCGGCGAGCTTGTGTATGCCATCCTCGCCGCCGGGCGGGCACAGGTTGATGTCAGCCTCGCCATTTGCAATCGCCTCGGCGTAAGGGCGGCAACCGGGATAACCGCATTGCCCGCACTGCGTCTGCGGCAGAATGGCGTCGATCTTGTCTACCAGCGGATTGCCTTCGACGCGGAACCTGATCGCGGAATAGCCCAGCACCGCGCCGAGTACGATGGCGATGACCGCCATCACAAGCAATGCGCTGAACATTATTTGATGAACCCGGAAAATCCCATGAACGACAGGCTCATCAGCCCTGCCGTGATCATGGCGATCGCCGATCCCTTGAAGAGTGCCGGCACATCTGCACCCTCCATGCGTTCGCGCATTCCGGCGAACAGCACCATCACCAGCGTGAAGCCAACCGCGCCGCCAAAACCGGCGAAAATAGACTCCATGAAATTGTATTTCGCCTGCACATTGAGCAGCGGAATGCCCAGCACCGCGCAATTGGTGGTAATCAGCGGCAAATAAATGCCCAGCACCTGATACAGCACCGGGCTGGTTTTACGGATCACCATTTCGGTGAACTGCACGATGCCGGCAATCACCACAATGAATGACAGCGTGGTCAGGTAGGAAAGTTCCGGTCCCAGCAGATAATGATTGACGAGATAACTGGCGCCCGAGGCTACGGTCAGCACAAAGGTGGTGGCCGCGCCCATGCCAATCGACGCCTCCAGTTTCTTGGAAACTCCCATGAACGGGCAGAGCCCGAGAATCTTGACCATCACGATGTTGTTCACAAACACCGCGCCAACCAGGATGAGCAGATATTCCGTCATTTACGCACCTTCGAAATCAGGCGTAGATTATCCCTTGATTCACCTGCCGCTTCAACTGGCGGATTCAATTCCAAGAAAAATAAATCGGTGCCGCTTGTCGGATTCGAACTGACGACCTACCGCTTACAAGGCGGTTGCTCTACCAACTGAGCTAAAGCGGCGTGGATTATTGCAAAGATCCATGTGAGTGGTGGGTCGGCCGAGATTCGAACTCGGGACCAACGGATTAAAAGTCCGCTGCTCTACCGGCTGAGCTACCGACCCGCTCGCAAAGGAGCGCGAATTATACGGATTTGACATCTACTGTCAACGCGAAATGCCGCTTGCGGCAAGGCTTGCACGGCTATAAAGCGCGATACACCGTCGGATCAGCCACATCTGCTGCGGCGAAGCCGGCACGGCGCAAGCGGCATGAATCGCATACGCCGCAGGCGCGCCCCGCTTCATCGGCCTGATAGCATGAGACGGTCTGGGCATAATTCACGCCGAGCGCACTGCCCTGCCTGATAATTTCCTCCTTGGACAAATTCAGCAGGGGCGCGTGCAGGGTAAGCGGATGGCCTTCGACGGCAGCCCGGGTAGCGAGATTGGCCATGCGCTCGAATGCCTGGATGTAAGCGGGACGGCAATCTGGGTAACCCGAATAATCCACCGCATTCACGCCGATAAAAATATCCTGCGCCTGCAACACTTCAGCCCATGCCAGTGCCAGCGACAGCATGATGGTGTTGCGCGCAGGAACGTAGGTCAGCGGGATACCCTCGGTGGGCTGTTGCGGCACGGCAATGCTGTTATCGGTCAGCGCGGAGCCGCCGAACCCGGTCAAGTCGATATTCACCACGCGATGTTCGTGCGCGCCAAGCATTTGCGCGACGCGCCGTGCGGCAGCCAGTTCGGAATAATGCCGCTGCCCGTAATTCACGCTCAACGCATAGCAGATAAAACCCTGCGCCCGCGCCATCGCCAGTACGGTTGCCGAATCCAGCCCACCCGACAGAAGCACTACGGCGTTTTTCATCATCAGTGCCCGGGCGCGTTGTTCCACAGCAGCCTGTGCAATTGCAACAACATCCTGACCGGCAAACGGTCACGCAGTATCCATTCGGCCAGGCATGTGGCATCCAGCGTGCCATGCGCCGGCGAAAACAGCACTGCGCATTTTTCGTCCAGATAATGCTGCCGCAGGATTTGCCTTGCCCATCGGTAATCGTTCTCATCGCATAGCACAAATTTGATTTCATCATGCTGCGTCAACAACGATAAATTTTCCCAGCAATTCTTCCCGGCCTCCCCGGACGCCGGCGTTTTGATATCCACCACGCGCATTACCCGATGATCCACATCGCTGATCTCCAGTGCGCCGCTGGTTTCCAGCGACACCTCATAACCTGCATCACACAGCGCAACAAGCAAGGGCAGGCAATTCTTTTGCGCCAGCGGTTCGCCGCCGGTGACAGTCACATAATGCGGCGCGTATTCTGCAACCTGTTTGAGAATATCGGCAATGCTGCAGTCTTGCCCGCCGCTGAAAGCGTAAGGAGTATCGCAATAGGTGCAGCGCAACGGACAACCGGTCAGACGAACAAACACGGTCGGCAATCCGATGCGGCTGGTTTCGCCTTGCAGGGAGTAAAAAATTTCGCTGATGCGCAGTTGCGCTTCTGAATTTTGGCAAGGCATGAGGGCCTACCTGGGAGCGGCTATGAGTTCTTTGGCCTTGGCGGCGGCTTCGCTGTCAGGATATTTGGCGACAAGTTGCTTGAGTGTTTTCTGCGCGGCTGCGCCCTGCTTCAATTCCCGCTGGCATTCGGCGATGCCGAACAACACATCCGCCGCTTTTGGGGTGCCCGGGAAAGCCCTGATCAACCCCTGGTAAGTGCCCAGCGCGCCCTGGTAATCATTCAGCGCAAACTGCGCATTCCCCATCCAGTAATTAGCATTGGGGGCATGCACCGATTCAGGGTATTTGCCGATGAATTCCTGAAATGATGCAACTGCGTCCGCAAACTTCCCATTCCGGAACAAGCCGTAGGCAACCTCAAAGGCGCGATTTTCCAAGGCCGGATCGAACGGATCGGCGGGAGTGCCTGCCGCAGACAAATCGGCATCTGCAGCCGCCGCTTCTTCTTTGGCTTCAAAATGACGCAGGCGCGTGTCCAGATCCACATAAAAATCTTTCTCGCGCTTTTCGGCATCCTGCAAACCACGCACCAACTCTTCGTTCTGTCCGCGCAGATTGCGGATTTCACGGTTCAGGGCTTCAATCTGCCCCTGCAAATCCATCAGTGAGTTGTTTTGCCGGACGGTATCGCCTTCCAGCTTGAGCGCCGATTCCTCCAGCTTGAGCACGCGTGCCTCAAGCTGCTGGATTTGCTTGCGCGCCTCGTCATCCGAAAACAACCCCGCTTGCGCGGGCGCGGCGACACACAAAGCCAGCAACAAGAGAACTCGCTGCATTAAACTAAAACTCATGTAGCGATTCGTTTGCTCCCTCTCCCATCGGGAGAGGGTTGGGGTGAGGGAAACGGGCATAGCGAGTTTCATTTTCAGGCTTGCAATGCCCGTCAGCATGATTTTACCTTGCGTAATTCAGGTCGGTGCGGCGATTCTGCGACCAGGAAGCCTCATCATGGCCGGAAGCCTTGGGTTTTTCTTCGCCATAACTGACGCTTTCCAGTTGACCCGCACTCGCACCACCCAGTTCCAGCATCTTCTTCACGCCATCGGCACGGCGCTGACCGAGACCGAGGTTGTATTCATTGCTGCCGCGCTCGTCGCAATTGCCTTCCAGACGCACGCTGCGGTTGGAATGTTCGCTCAAATACTTGGCGTGTGCCTGCACAACCGGCTTGTCTTCATCCTGCACGACGGCCACGTCAAACGGGTAGTACACGCTACGCTTGGCCAGGATGCTGGTTGGATCATTCAGCGGATCGACGGCAGCCTTGGCGGGGGCGGCAGGAGCCACTTTGGGCGCCTCGGCTTCAGCTTTGGTAACAGGCGCAGGCGCGGACACATCAGCCACAGGCTCTTTCTTTGGTTCGCTGGCGCAAGCGGCGAGCAAATTGACCAATACGACGCCGATAATGAGTTTTTTCATGATGTTTCCTTTCGCTGGGTTTAAGTTAAGGATACGGTCCCCACACTGGTTCGCGTGCATCGCCGCTTTGCGTAAACATATGCTGCTTGACACGACCATCACTGGACACAGTCGCCAATATACCACGACCGCGCCCCTCACTGGCAAACAGGATGAGCTTGCCGTTGGGTGCAAAGCTGGGTTTCTTCTCCCAGCCACCTTCGGTGAGAAGAGACATCTGCCCGGTCTGAAAGTCCTGCAAGGCGATATAGAACCTGCCATTCCTGAGATGGGCAAATACGAAATTCTTGCCGTCCGGGCTGTGCCGCGGTGAAAAATTGGAGCCCTCGCCGAACGTCAGGCGTTCCGTCGATCCGCCCTTCACCGGCATACGATAAATTTGCGGGCTGCCGCCGCGATCCGAGGTGAACAGCAGATATTGCCCGTCCGCCGAAAAATTTGGCTCGGTATCAATTGCACCGCTGAAGGTGATGCGCCGGATGTCGCTGCCGTCCGAACGAACCAGATAAATCTGCGAACTGCCATCGCGTGTCAGCACCACAGCCAACTGTTTTCCGTCAGGCGACCAGACCGGCGCGCTGTTACTGCCGCGGAAATTGACCAGCACCCTGCGCTGGTTGCTGTACAGCGATTGCACGTACACCACGGCATGTCCGGTTTCAAAACTTACATAAGCAAGCTGGCTGCCGTCCGGAGACCACGCGGGTGACATGATCGGCTCATTTTGCGCCAGCACGACCTGTTCGTTATGACCGTCGCTGTCCGCCACGATCAGGCTGAATTTTGTTCCCTGCCGGTTCACGTAAGCGATGCGCGTGCTGAACACCCCCTTGTCACCGGTCAGTTTTTCATAAATCAAATCCGCAATGCGATGCCCGATGGCGCGTATCTGGTTTTCACTTGCCGAAACCGCCTGGCCGATCAATTCCGTTTGCTTGACCACATCCAGCAAACGAAAGCGCGCCTCGATGCGGCCGCCCTGTGCCACAACCATGCCGATCGCCAGGGCTTCCGCACCGCGCACTTCCCAGTCGGGATAGCTGACCTCGGCGGGCACATGCGGCGATTTTCCGGTCGGATCGACCAGACGGAACAAGCCGCTGCGCCGCAAATCGCCCGTCACCACTTCATTGATGGTCTGTGCAACCCTTGCATCGCCGCCGAACGGCACGATGGCGATGGGAATCTGGTTTTCGCCCGCGCCGACGATTTCGATAGTCAATACCGCACTGGCCATTGATGCCTGCATCAATAACAACAATCCAACCATGCCCTGCAATACCCGCAAAATCATAAATACCCCTTACTCAATCGGTTTGAACACCAGTTCCAGCTTGCGAAATCTATTAAACAGCGCCACATCGGAGGGCAATGGCAACGGTTGCGATTTCAAAATTGCGCGCTCCACTGCGTTGTCATAAGCCGCATTACCGCTGGACTTACTCATCTTTGCGCTCAGCACCGTACCACCCGGCAGCAGCGTTACTGAAAATTCAACGCGTGCATCATCCATTACATCCGGCGGCATCACAATGTTGCGGCGTATCTTGCTGACAATCTTGCCGGTATATTCGTCCACCACGCGCCCGATTGCGGCGGCCTGCTCGGCCTTCTCACGTGCAACCCGTTCGGCTTGTTCAGCCTGTTCGCGCGCAATCCGTTCCGCTTTTTCGCGCGCCACCTGCTCCACTTTCTCGCGTGCAATCCGTTCCGCTTTTTCGCGTGCGGCTTGCTCCGCCTTCTCACGCGCAATCCGTTCCGCTTTCTCGCGTGCAGCCCGCTGCTCAGCAAGGCGGGCATCCGGCTTTTCTTTTTCCGGCATGACAATTTCCGGCTTGACCGCTTCCTCCGGTTGCGTTGGTGGCACGATTTTTTCAATCTTGGGTTCGAGCGGAGGCGGTTCAACCGGTGGCGGAGCAACCTCCACCACCGCGTTATCCGGCAGGCTCTGCCACAACTCCACGCTCATCGTCGCGGGCGACAGCGTCTGCCAGGTAAAGCCAAAATACAGCAGCGCGAAAAATGCGCCGTGCACCGCAATCGCCAGAATGCCCGCGGGCAACTTGTAAGGCTCCGGATAAACTGCCGCGTTCATTTCCGGGTTTGCGTCAACAGACCAACTTTCCTGATTTGTTGTTGTTGCAGCGCATCCATCACGTTGATGACTTCTTCGTAACGCACGTTCTTGTCGGCGGAAATCACCACGGTTTGCTCCGCCTGCGCGCCCTGCCTGGTTTTCAGGATCGCGATCAGCTCGTCGTGCGACACCCTGCTTTCCTTGCCGCTTTTCGCGTGATCGCGCAACGCCAGCGAATTATCTTTCTTGATGATCACCTCCAGCGGCGCAACCGGCGGCGCCAGCGACTTGCCCACGCTGGGCAAATCAACCTGACCGGGATTCATCAATGGCGCCGTAACCATAAAAATCACCAGCAGCACCAGCATCACATCGATATAGGGAACGACGTTGATCTCGTTCATCAGGCGGTTGCCGGAACGGCTATTTGTTCTCATGGCTGGCTAACGGCTGGCGCTGCAACACATTGGAGAACTCTTCGGTAAAACTTTCAAACCGTGTCGCCAAGCGGTTGATGTCGTGCGCGTAGCGGTTGTAGGCGACCACTGCCGGAATCGCTGCGAACAGACCCATCGCCGTCGCCACCAGCGCCTCGGCGATGCCCGGCGCGACATGCGCCAGCGTCGCCTGCCCGACATTCGCCAGACCGCGAAACGCATTCATGATGCCCCACACCGTACCGAACAGCCCCACATACGGGCTGACCGAACCAACCGAGGCGAGGAACGCCAGGTGCGATTCCAGACGATCCATCTCGCGCTGATAGGTCGCGCGCATCGCGCGGCGCGTGCCGTCCATCACCGCAGCGGCATCCACGCCATGCTGTTTGCGCAGTTTCACAAACTCGACAAAGCCAGCGGCAAAGATACGCTCCAATGCCCCCTGATCGCGCCGCGAGCTGCTGATTGCGTGCTTGTATAGCTCATTCAGGTTCTGGTTATGCCAGAACGCCTCTTCAAATTCCTCGGTCAACCTGACCTCATTGCGGATGGTGAACAGCTTGAGGAAGATATACCACCATGACATCAGCGATACCGCCAGCAACAACGCCATTACCAGTTGCACCAGCACGCTGGCGTTGCTGATGAGATGTATGAATGACAAATCCTGCGTCACTTCCATTGCGATCCTTTCCCGATTAAACCTTCCACTGCTTGCGCAACACCTCCGGCACGCTGACCGGCTTGAAGTTCCCCACCGAGACGCACACCAAATGCACCTCGCCCTCGGTCAGCACTTCATCGCCGCGCTGTACATTCTGCAACAGATTCAGGCGGCTGCGCCCGGTGTCCTTGATCTGCGCCGAGACGCTCAACAAATCGTCGAGCAGTGCGGGTTTGAAATAATTGAGTTTGAGCGAACGCACCACAAACACCACGCCGAATTCCTTCATCAGCCCGGCGTTGCTGTAGCCATAACGCTCACGCAGCCATTCAGTCCGCGCCCGCTCCATAAAGTTCACATAGCTGGCATGATAGACCACCCCGCCAGCATCGGTGTCCTGAAAATACACTCGCACTGGCCAACAAAAAATTTGCTCTTTCTTCTTCATTTTATATGTCGTTGTTGCGTCCCACTCAATGCGATTCGGTACGCACCGCGTTCCAAAATAAATTCAGCTAATCATCTGAAGCCTCGCGCAAAGACTGTTCTGAACTTTGCCGAATGGTCAGTTCCAGTTCACGTCGCAATGCATCGTGATCCGGTAAGTAGAGTTGATATTTTTGCACAAAAAGCTGGCTGTTCATCTGGTAAGTCGCGTATTCCACCAACAGCTCATCCTTGTCGCGACTGAGGATAATGCCAATCGGCGGATTGTCTCCCTCGACGTTTTCCTCGTTGGCAAAATAGCCCAGATACAAATTCATCTGACCGATGTCGTGGTGCTGAACCTCGTTAATTTTGAGGTCAACCAGCACGAAGCAACGCAGAATGCGGTGGTAAAAAACCAGATCAACTTTGTAGTGAGTGTTATTGATCGTGACGCGATACTGGCGTCCAACAAAGGTGAAGCCCTTGCCAAGCTCCAACAAAAATTGCTGAAGATGGTCGCACAACTGCGCTTCAAGCTGAGTTTCCGACACCTGATACGGCTCGGGAATTTTCAGAAACTCAAATACGTAGGGTTCACGCAGCAAATCGGCAGGCTGCTCGATAAGCTGCCCCTGTGCGGCAAGTTGCAAAATACTTGTTTTGTCTTTGCTTGCGGCCAAACGAAGAAAGAGCGCAGTGGATTTTTGCCGCTTGAGTTCCGGCACTGACCAGCGCTCCGCAATCGCTTGCTTCTCATAAAAACAACGCTCCAATTCATCATCCAACTTGAGTAATTCGACATAGTGCGACCAGCTCAATAAGTGAGAAGGCTTCTGACTTATTGGATAACGCAGATAAAACAGCCTCATATAGACAAGGTTGCTACGGCTAAAACCCTTGCCGTGTCTCAAATTCAAGTCTTTTGCCAAGCTGGCGATCAGCGCCTTTCCATAGTCGGCGCGAACTTTTCCGCCCTGCTCAAATTCGACAATGTGCTGCCCAACCTGCCAGTATGTTTCAATGAGATGGGCGTTGACCGCCTGCATCGCACTCATACGCCCCCGCGTATAAGTGCGGGAGATTTCTTCCAGTAATTGGAGGTAATTGTCGTTTGAAGTCAAACTCATTTCAGCAAGCCCCTTTCCACATCGCGGTACGCGTTGAGCGCCGCCACTTTAACGGGTTCGGTTTGCACCCTAAAAACTGCAATTACAAAAAATATCTGATTCATTGATTCACAACCTCGCCCACCAAAATGTTAACTCGCAACCTTTCGTTCTTCCACTCCACCAAGCAAGATGCCAAACTCCCACCGGATGCCGCCTCTGCGACCACGATGTGTGCCGCATGGCGAGCAATCCAATGGTTACGGCGCATTGCCAACTCGGTAGTCAATCGCTGCTGCACATCATCCATACTCACCACCGCCACCGTACCAGCTTGTGCAGCATCAAACCATGCAGCCGGAAGTTGCGCCGTCTCCAGCTTGCGCGCGATCACGATCACCACTGGCGCATGTGCCGCCAGCATGACTTCCAGCACCGACTGCTCAAGCGGCGAATGAAAGCCGCCGATCAGCGGCGTTCTCGCCCGCGCGTGCTCTACCGCCCAATCCATCGCCGCCCGGATCGCCCGCCCGGAACATTTGCGGGATGCGAAAAAAGCCGTCAACGGTTGATCCAGCAAAGCCATGTTACCAACCCCGGCTATCCCGTCTTTTTGCCAGAATGATAATGACGAATTTCCCATTACGCTGATTCGTAATAAGTTTTACGATTTTGGCAATTCATTATCTGGGGCGTTTGATAATGAATCTGCTTGCTCTATCGACCGTATTGGCTTGGAATAACGAGCTTGCTGGCGTGATGCGGAAGGCAGGGCAATCAACAGCCCTTGCGCAACCCAAGTACGCAACATGCGCGATGCCTCCAAGGTATCCAGCCCGGAAATTTCGCGCAATTGACGATTGGCAATCGAACCGTTGCGGTCTAACCAGTCACTCACCTCATCCCAAACTGTGGGACGCTCAAGGTTCAGCAACGTCACCGTGACATTCTCATGGTTTGCATCCAATGTTTGGCGATACTGCGGCGGATAAAGCCGGGCGTGCGCCATCTCGGCGAACATCATCGGCACACCTTCATTCAGATCGAAATTAGGTGGGACAGGGAAGTCCCGCAGCGTCTTCACGATCAGCGGATTGCGCGCCTTGGAACCGCCACTGGCGATATTGGCAGGCGTGATCGCGCCGGGAAAAACGCCGGGGCTATCCACCTCCAGCCGGTCATCGAAAATGCGGATAATGATTTCGCGGTTAAGCCGGTAATCGCGGTGAATGATGGCATTGACGATAGCCTCTTTGACCACGCGCTCAGGATACAAGTGCTGCGCCTTGAAGCCGCTGCTGGCAAGTTCCACGCCTTGCGAGAGTTCATCCAGCACGGTACGCACCGTGTCGTCGATCAGGCGAATCAATGACCCGCGCAGTGTGCGCGGCGGCTTGCGCATATTGGGTTTAGCACCCGCTTCCGCCGCCTTGCCCTGATAAATCACCAAACGCACTTCCGCGCGCGTGCCGAGTGCCGCCAACAAACCGCCGGGTTCCTCGGCGAACAACAGTACCGCAGCACAACGCGGCATCCATTCACCCGCCACCTTTTCCGCCAAGCCGAGTTGCGCCATCTGCTCCGGCAATGGACGCGTACGGCCAAACCCGCGCCCGGAGGCAAACTCTGCCCAGGTCGGCGTATCCAGCAATCCCCAATCAATGGCAACAGGCTCGCTCTCCGCGCTGCGCACCCCGCGCCGGTAAGAAAGCTCGGTGATCTCGGCGGCGCTCATCTCGCGGTTGCCCGCATCCAGCCGCGTCCAGGTGCCGTCGTCCACGATGGAATGCACCTTGTCGCTCTTGCTGGTACGCACCAGCACCACATGACCATCCTTGCCGTCACGCAAGGTGCAGGGCAGGCGCACGAAGCTGATGGTTTCTATCGGCGGGTGAAACTGGGTGCGGACTTTGCGGATGAGTTCGTCCAGCGCCTCCGGGTTTTCCTCGATGCCATAAAACCGGGCGGCTCCATTTTCCTGTTTTTCATCCGCCACACCCAAAGCCAGAATGCCGCCTTCGGTGTTGGCGAAAGCGCAAATCGCCTCCAGCGCCTTGCCCACCATCTTGCCGGAAACCCTCTTGAAATCGAGCGTGCGACTTTCGCGGGCGACGAGCAGGCTGGCGATGCGTGGAGCGGCTTGGGCGGGGGGGAGGTCAATCATCCGCGTCATCCTCACTACCTGCACGTACTTTTATGTCGTAGTTAATTACAAAATCAAGTTCCTCGTTGGAAAGGCCGTATACACGCGCCAAGAACTGATCAATTACATCAATAGTGGGTTTCGCCAGCACCCAGTTGAATTCTTGATACTGTGAATCAGCACGCTTCTTGACCTGAGAATGCAATTTGTAACTACTCATTAGTTCATCAAACAAATGCAATACTTCAGTTTTCTCAGCTTCGCCTAATGGAGGCATCGGAAAACCTAGTACATCCCCTTTTGTTAGATTTCTGCAATTCCCTTCTGCAAAAAACCACCAGAAATACAGAGAACTCGATCCTGTTGCGCCAATTTGAGCGCGTGCGTGTTGATTATCCGCATACAACTCACGGATATGATGTACCGAACGATCACCTGCTGGTGATTGAAAGAACGGAAGGAAGTCCAACATGCGAATCCAATAACCTGGAGTTCGGTGAAAAAACAAGTTCCAAGGACTTGTCTCCCTAATTTGGAGTT
>Ga0209343_10007458_pt1 | contig 12867 bp, 13 predicted proteins | sample RifCSPlowO2_02_FD_184026 | JGI IMG/M metagenome (GOLD analysis project Ga0209343, IMG submission 184026) | Groundwater microbial communities from Rifle, Colorado - Rifle CSP2_plank lowO2_0.2 (SPAdes) (version 2) | ecosystem: Environmental > Aquatic > Deep subsurface > Groundwater | place... | reverse complement strand
CAGGCCTTAAACGGCCTGATTTTTGGCAGCCATGGCATGTGATTGGTGTGGTTTGGGGCAATTTGACTGGGCGCCAATTAAGGTGTAAGGTGGCGGCAAATAATTATCAACAAAAATTGCACGGAGGAAAAAATGAATAAGTTAGTCGTATGGTTGCTGGCGGTGTTTTGGTCACTCAATTTCACCCTCTGGGGGCAGATCGGTATTTTTTACCGGAAGTCACTCACGCTAGAGCAGCAGGAATTCATGCAGATTGCCAAGAGTCTGCTGCTAGATTCCACCTTGTCAATATCTGACGCGCTGGTTTGTATTTATCCTGGTTTTGGCAGCGATAGCCCGTTAAGCGTCTTGCCGAACATAGATAAGCAATTACGCGCGTTCGGCTATACCATACTTTATTACAGAACACCTCTGTATGAGGTTTGGGATAGGCAGCGAGATTGCCGTGAGATTGATCCGCGCATCACCCCACATCGCGGCATGGAGTCAGTGCCACGCTACTGCTTAGTTTTAAGCCAAGACAGTCTGGGAGTGTGGTTGTGGCTACAGGATTATTTAGCAGCACAGCCGTGGCGATGGTCTTATCGCCTTGATGGCGATACCAGCGGTTGCTTAACCGCGTTAGCTAAAGAGTTAAGGCAAGAGGTGCCGTTGGTTGATTTTAGCCTGGTGGAGACAGTGGAACCTGAGTACATGGTTTCGCTCTCGGGTGAACCTTTAGATTCACTGACACAGGCGGCGTTAGAGCGCTTAAGCGTTGATGGCTGGAAACTTGAGCTTAACTATGGTAATTATGGTGGCTTGGGCTTCAACCATAAGAAATGCTTCAAGCCGGAGGAAATGGCTAAGCTGGGTAAGTTACTTTTAGCCAGATTTGTCTGCCTTACTATTAGTCGGCCATTGAGCAGTCTAAGGAGCGCTGGTCATAGCTTGCCGCCGCTGGACTTACGTGACGCGTATGGCAACCGTGTCTGGCGGGACGACTCTAGAGAAGCAGAAGACTTTGAGCAGGTAACCTTTTATTCGCCGCTGCCTTTACTTGATAGCACGCGGAATGTTGAACTTAGTTTTGATCTGCGACCTTTAGGTTACCAGTTTAGCCTCAAGAATATGTTTGTTTGCCGCGGCTTGCCTCGGCTAGCCTGGGCCGAGTCGTGGCCCTATCGAGTTTACGCCAATCCGGAGGTGCTAGCGCGCGTGCGCACGGCAGATGTCAATGAATTCTTAGCTGGTTTGGCGGACATGGAAACACAGTTCAACTTTGCCCGGGGCGAAGTGGTGAAAAATGTTTACATCACGAGCGACGATTTTATCAACGCCGGTTTGTTATGGGGAGACACCGCTAGTGTTTATCTGCATCAAGGGACTGTAGGCCTAGATTCGTTCGCCATCAGACAAGGCGTTAATGCCAGAATTATCGGTCGTCATGAGGCCATTCACGCGCTGATTCGCCGGCTAAATCTGAACAAGTCAATTGAGCTTGTGGACTTGTTCAACAGGCTTAGAGGGCTCTCCACTTCCGCATTCCTTAATCTGGTTGAAGGGAATTCTTTTCTCGCCCAACTAGATGAAGCGCGCTTTGATCCCGACGCCGGCATGTTTGGCGGGCACAGCTACAGTTCTGTGCACGAGTTTATGGCCAGCTACCTCAATTCCATCATACGTGAGGGCTGGGAAGAAATCATTTTGCAGAAGGAAGCAGAGTTCAGGCTCCAGTATGCCATGGCAACACAAATCGTGCGCAATGTTTTCCAGCAGCGGACAGAATTGCGCCAGACAGCGCTGTGTCGTCTGCTTGAAAGCAGACTGGATTGGTTGAAAAAAATTAAATGAATTGAAGTAGCTCGTGAATAATCGCGAGCTACTTTTCTTTTTACAAGTCAACGCGCAAGCTTATTTAAGAAGCGCTAACTTGAGTTATGCACAGGCTAAGAGTCATTTTTGTCTGCTGAGAGTGCAGTCGCATCACTGATGATTATTTTAAAAAAAATTCCAAAGGAAGATATTTAAGAGTATTTTTAGCTCAACTTAGCAAATAATTGGCATTTTTGGGAAAAAACTTTTTTCCGGTTGATTTTCCACAAGACGTATCATTATCTTTAATGTTGTTATAAAATTAAGTTGAGGCAATTGTGCGGCCTCTTAGTTCATAATTGTAAATTTTCGCTTATGAAGAAGAAAGGTAAGTATGGAATGCTTAAAAATAGTTATGGCAAGGAACTGATCTTAGACTTACATAAGTGCAATCCCCAAAAGTTTAACCGTAAGATGATCGCGCGGTATTTTCGTGAACTCTGTGACTTGATAGAGATGAAGCGGGATGAAATGCACTTTTGGGACGACTATGGCGTGCCCAAGGCCGAACGTGTAACCCTGCCTCATTTAGTGGGGACTTCGGCCATCCAGTTCATCATGACCAGCAACGTGACCATTCATACCTTGGATATTCTCAAACAGGTTTATTTGAATATTTTTTCTTGCAAAGAGTTTGACGCTAAAATAGCAGCTGAATTTTCACGCAAGTACTTTGGCGGCAAAATAGTTACCAGCAAGGTCATAATTAGGAAATGAAGATCTATAATCAAGACGTATTCATTCCGAAAAAGGAATTGAGTTTAGAAAGTTTAGGCGGACTGCAGCAATATTACGAAACCAAGCTGCAAGCCCAGTTGCCGCAGCCGCATCGTGTACTGCGTTTTGTGGTCACCCAAACCGACGAGTCAGGCTATTATTGCGAGCTGGATATCATTGTTCAAGATGAAGACGGAACGCCGTCACCATATTTGCAGGCGGAGAGCATCTTTAGTCATAGTTTGCGTACGGTTGAGAACACGGGGAAGTTTACCGCGGTTTTAATTATTCCCACGGGCGTGGGTGCTGAAATAGGCGGCCACTGCGGCGACGGCAACGTGGTGGCGCGATTGATGGCGGCGGCATCTGACCGGCTGATCACACATCCTAACGTGGTCAACGCTTCCGATGTCAATGAAATGACGGAGAACGCTCTTTATGTGGAAGGCAGTATTCTAACCCGTTTTATGATGGGTAAGGTTGGTTTGCAGCCAGTTCGCGCCAACCGCATGCTGATGCTCATGGATAAGAATGATGATAAGTTTTTCAATGACGAGGTAGTGAACGCTGTCTCGACCGCGCGGATTACGTTGGGGATTGACTGCGAGGTGTATCAAATGGAGGATATTACTGACACCGAGTCGAAATATTCCAAGTCTGGGCGAGCCGTGGGTGAAGTGAGGCAGGCAGAGAGGCTTTTTGAAGTGGTGGCTAGACGCCAGGACCAATATGATGTTTTTGCCTTGTCAACCATTATTAAGATGCCCCATGAGCTTCACGAACGGTATTATCAAGAAGATGATATTGTAAATCCTTTTGGCGGTATTGAAGCCATGTTGACGCATAGCTTAGCGGAAATATTCCGGAAGCCGGCGGCTCATTCGCCGATGATGCCATCGAGAGAAGAAGATAATATTGAAACCGGCATAATTGATCCGCGCAAAGCACCGGAATCGGCCTCGGTGACATATTTGCATTGTATTTTAAAAGGACTGCATCGCGCGCCGCGTATCGTCGAGGCGGATAAGGGCATCACCCTGGACGACGTTTCCTGTTTAGTGATTCCTGATGGTTGCGTTGGCTTGCCAACTTTGGCTTGCTTGGCTAACGATATTCCTGTTATCGCCGTGAAGGAAAACAAAAATCGGATGAAAAATAGTTTACAAGCCTTGCCCTTTAAGCCCGGCAAGTTATTCGTGGTGGAGAACTATTGGGAGGCGGTCGGCGTGATGAAATCTTTGCAGGCAGGCGTTAAGCCAGATGTAGTCCGGCGGCCGATTAAATACACCACGGTTTTGGACTAGTTTTTTTGGCAATTTGACAGTGTTTGTGGGCCAGAGTCAGATTGACTTCTCGGCCTTTTTTGGTTAAAGTATTGAGGCTCCATATGTTTATCAAGAAAATCGGTATTGATTTGGGTACAACCTACACGCTTGTGCATGTGCCTGGGCGAGGCATAGTCATAAATGAGCCGTCGGTCGTGGCCGTGTCCACGGCTGACCGGAGTGTTTTAGCGGTCGGAGAAGAAGCCAAGGAAATGCTTGGTCGCACACCTGACACCATTGTGGCTTTGCGGCCGCTCAAAGACGGCGTGATCGCTGACTATCGCACCACCGAGGCGATGCTGAGATATTTCATTAACAAGGCCTTGGGCGGTATTCGTTTTTTTAAACCTGAAGTGATGATTGCGGTGCCAGCCGGCATCACCTCCACCGAGCGCCGCGCGGTTATCGACGCCACCAACGTCGCCGGCGCTAAAGAAGCTTACATCATCAAAGAGCCGATTGCCGCGGCCATTGGCGCGAACATTCCCATAGGCTCGGCTTCGGGGCATATGATTGTAGATATGGGCGGCGGGACCAGTGAAGTAGCCGTCATAAGTTTGGGCGGCATTGTGGCTAACACCTCGGTCAGAATCGGCGGTAACAAGTTGGACGCGGCCATTACTGATTTTGTGCGCAAAAAGTACGGTTTGGCCATCGGCGAGCAAACCGCCGAGGCCATTAAGATTAGAATCGGCTCGGCGATGTATCTGGAAGAAAAATTAGCCATGGATGTGAGGGGGCGCGATATGGTTTCAGGCTTGCCGCGTACCGTCACGGTGACGTCTGATGATGTCACCGAAGCCATTCACAACGAACTTGAAGGCATTATTCAAGCTGCCAAGACAGTGCTGCAAGCCACCCCGCCAGAGCTGTCAGCCGACGTCATTGATAAGGGTATGGTTCTTTCCGGCGGCACAGCCTTGCTACGCAACATTGATAAACTTTTCACCCAAGCCACGGGCGTGACCGCTTTTGTGGCTGATGACGCCATGCTGTGCGTGGCCAAGGGCACTGGCGTGGCGTTGGATAACTTGGAATCGTATAAGCGAAGCATTCTCTCGGCCAAATAGAATTGCGAATTTAGAATTACGAATCTAGAATTAGGCATTAATGGTTATCTTCTTTTACTCATTCTTAAGGCATAATTCATTATTCCATCTTCTGCCTTTATCTTAAGCTATGCCGACAGTCGTCATTAGCCCTTTTATTCTCCTGTTGCCACTGGCGGCACTAGCTTGGTACAGTCGGCGCTGGGCGTTATTGGTCTTGTTGGCGTCGCTGTCAGCTTACATCATTCGCGGCAGCGTATTTGGTCTGCCCACAACTTGGCTTGAGTTGGGTATATATCTTACGCTGGTTGTTTGGCTAGTGAAGGGTGATTGGCGGGTATGGCAAGAGATTAAGCTGTCGGCTTTACAGGGCTGGTTAGTGCCATTAGCGTTATGGCTCGCCGCCAGTGTGGTGGGCATACTAGTGGCGGGCGATTTGCGTTTGGCTTTGGGCGTGTGGAAGGGATTTATCATCGACCCTTTGATATTGAGTTTAATGGTGGCGACGGTGGCTTTAGCCGAGAAGTCCGGCACGACTTGGTGGCGTAATGTTATCGCCGCTCTTTTGGTCGGCGCCGCCGCCACGACACTGGTGGCTTTTTTACAAAGTTGGCTGCTTCAGGCTGACCGCTTACAAAGCGGGTATGATTCGCCCAATGTGCTGGCGATGTACTTAAGTCCAATACTAGTCGCCAGTGTGTTGTGGTATCTAAGTCAGCGCGGGCGAGCTAGTTTAACGCTCGGCTGGCGAGTTTTATGGTTAGCAGGCTGTATGGTGACGGCCGCCGGTGTTTTTTTGACCAACAGTTACACAGCTTTAGTAGCGGTAGCGGGCGCCTGGCTGGTGGCATTACTTGTACACCAGCGCCCTAAACTAGCCATAGCGGCAGGAGCGGCCATAGTGCTAGCTGGGTTATTGGGGCCGTTGGTGGCGGTATCGCTTAATTACAGTTTTTTCAAGGGCCACACTAATGTCACTTACGGCACCACTTCAGCCGAGGTCAGGCTGACGATGTGGCGACAGGCGGTGGTTGAGATTTCGGCCCGACCGGTTTTTGGTCTTGGCTTAGGGCAGTGGCAGCCGACTTTTTTGGCCATGGCGCGTGAGCAGGGCCTGCTTAGCAGCCGCCAGCCCGGTTTAGCCATTGAACTGTATCATTCCAGTTTGTACCCTCATAATCTCTGGCTGACCACTTGGCTAGCCACGGGTGGTTTGGGTTTGATCGCATTAATTTGGTTGGCGCTGAAAGTTTTTCAAACCGCCCGGCGAACAGATGCTCTTATGCCGGCGGCAGTGTTGACGGTGCAAATGCTGCATGGCGCTCTGGATACGCCTTTTTGGAAAAACGATTTGGCAGTACTTTGGTGGCTGGCTGTGGCTGCGGCAATTATTTGGCAGCAACGCACCCAGCTGCAAACGGAACATACCTTATGACCACCCCTTCGGTTGTTGGCCATAAAACCGTCAGCGATTTTTTGTTTACTTCTCTGAAGCATAATCGCTTGCACCACGCTTATTTACTTTTAGGACCTCGTGGTACGGGCAAGTCTTTACTGGTAAAGCGGTTTATGGCTTATTTGTTTTGTCAGTCCGGTACGGCTTGCGGACAGTGCCCCGGGTGTGAGCAGCTTGACCACAGTAGTCATCCGGATGTGTGGTGGCTGCAGCGGGCAGCGGACAAACAAGACATCGCTATTGATCAAGTGCGCGAATTACAAGAATTCATCAACTTGAATTCATTAACCGGCGGTTGGCGAGTAGTGGTGATTGACGGCGCTCACTATCTTAATGCCGAGTCAGGCAACGCCTTGCTTAAATCATTGGAAGAGCCAGCGGCCAAAGTGCTTTTTTTCTTGCTCTCAGACGAGCCGAAAAGACTGTTGCCAACCATTCGCTCACGCTGCTTTGTGCTGCAGTTGGGTTCGGTGGCAACAGTGGAGATTGAACAATTAGCGCGAGCGCAGGGCGCGAGCGCGCGGCAAGCCCAGGAGTTGGCGCGATTGGCTGGCGGGCGGCCGGGCGTGGCGGTGCGCTTGTGGCAAGAGCCGGAAAGTTGGCAGCGTGAGCTAAACGACGCTCGGCTGTTTTTGGAGTTGAGCGCAGGTAATGGTTTTACTGATTTTGTAAAGTATCTGGAAGGGGAAATAAAAGAATCTGCTCTTGACCAGCGCGAGCCGCGCCGGCGTGCTCTTGAGTTGGTGGCTAGTTGGCGCCGCGCCGCGCGCGATCTTATTTGTTATAAGCTTGACTTGCCGCAATTCGCGCAGCACATAAGTTTGGAAGTTACTTTGCAGCAGGGGGCCAGTCGACCGATATTTGAAATTTTACAGCTTAATCATTTGGTCGAGCAGGCCCAGGCTGCGCTGATGGCTGGTGCACACATCAGGCTGACTTTAGAGTGGGTGGCATATGCGGTGGGCATTAAGCAGTCTACGGCGACCAGGGCTAGTTAAACTTGATTAAGTCCGTCATCGTGCTAGTATAACGCACGGCGAGTTAACATTAATATTATGCCTAGCCAATTGTTAGTAATCGAGCCAAAATTATCCAAGGTTATTAGTCATCTTAGGGTGGAATTAGCTGGCATCCGCTCGGGCCGAGCCACGCCGGTGCTGGTGGAACACGTTAAAGTGGAAGCTTATGGCACCATGACGCCGCTGATCGAACTGGCTAGTATCACTGCGCCTGAGCCAAGACTGCTGGTGGTGAGCCCGTGGGATAAATCAATTATTAAGGAGGTAGAGAAGGCTTTGCTAGCCGCTAATCTCGGTGTGCAACCAACTGTAGACGGGGCTGTGATTAGGTTAAATTTCCCTTCTTTGACAGAAGAGCGGCGCCTGGAGCTGACTAAACATGTTAGTCTAAAGCTAGAGGAGGCTAAAGTGGCGGTGCGCAACGTGCGCGAAGAGTTCCTGAAGGATTTGCGAGAGCAGAAAGTGAAGGGAGAGATCACCGAAGACGACTTTTTTGTTAGGCAGAAGGAGTTACAAAAGATGGTTGATGACCACAATGATAAGATAAAGCAGCTTGGGGCGGACAAGGAAAAGGAGATAATGACTATTTAAAAATAGTTTGGAGTAAGAATAAAGAGCTAGAGAATTTCTCTTACTCAAGCCTCTTATTTTTTACTTTACTATGTTTACTACCATTTTAATCTTTTTTGTCATATTGTTAGTGCTGGTGCTGGCGCATGAGTGGGGGCATTTTTTTGCGGCGCGTTGGTTGGGCATTAAGGTAGAGGAGTTTGGCTTTGGCTTTCCGCCCCGCTTGGCAAGCATTGAGCGTGGTGGTACCAAATACTCGTTTAACTGGCTGCCCTTAGGTGGTTTTGTCAAACTTAAGGGCGAAGCTGGTACCAACCGAACAGACCCCGACAGCTTTGCTTCAAAAAAACCTTGGCGACGTTCAGTTGTTTTGGTCGCTGGTGTGGCTATGAACATGGTGCTGGCTTTTTGTTTGCTTAGTCTGGGTTTTATGATCGGCGTGCCGACTTCTTTGGATGAATCAGAGATACCTAAGGCGCGCGACGTGAAAATTCAGGTGGTGATGGTAACACCTGATTCACCTGCTGTCAAAGCAGGTATTGAGGTGGGCGACGCCATCGTTACCTTGGATGGTCAAGTTTTTACTACCTTGACTCAAGTGCAGAATTACATTGCCACGCACACAGCATCGCCCATTGCGTTTGAACTTGAAAGGCTGGGTAAGATTAAACAGCTTGAAGCGCAACCAACTTTTTTGCCTGAAGTGTCGGACAGGGCGGTGGTAGGTGTTAATTTGGTGCAAACCGGCGTTTTATCTTACCCCTGGTATAAAGCGCTGTGGCACGGCGCCAAGTCAACGGTGTTTTTAACCAAGGAAATATTTTTAGCTTTCGGCAGTTTGTTCCGCGGCTTGTTAGTGGAGAGGCATGTGCCGACAGATTTGGCCGGACCAGTTGGCATAGCGGTTTTGACCGGACAAGTGGTTAATTTAGGTTTTGCTTACGTAGTGCAATTCGCTGCCTTGCTTTCCATTAATCTGGCGCTCATCAACATTTTGCCTTTTCCAGCCTTAGACGGCGGACGGCTTTTATTCGTGGTGATTGAGAAGCTGAGGCGCAAGCCCAACGACGCCAAGGTAGAGGCGCTGGTGCATAATTTAGGCTTCGCTTTTTTAATGTTGCTGGTAGTTTTGATTACCTACCGTGATATTGTTCGCATTGGCAGCGGTTTTTTTGAAAATCTCTTTGGCGCTTAGCTTAGGCAAATTTGTTTATTGAGGGAGCTAATGGCCTCATGGTAGTGGATGGGCCGATCGGAGGAAATCATAACTTAGATATGATAGAAGATTATGGACCAATTACCCTTGTAGTGAAAGAGGGAAATATTACTCACGTCAATAATATTCCACTCAAAGAAAATACAGGTAATTCATTAGCTGAATCAGTTAAATCATATTTAGGCAGCGGTAATAACGCTGAAGGTCATGCCTTCCGAATCGCGGAACTAGGTATCGGTATTAATGGCAAGGCCTGCCAAAGTAAAGCACCGAAGGATATTGGCTCATCAGAGGGTGAGAAAATATACGGAACGTGTCATATAGCGTTTGGCAGTAATGGCTCGTTTGGTGTTGAACCGGGTGATCCGAATTTAAATGCTGTGCCAATTCATTGCGATATGGTACTAATGAATGGCCTAAATGTTGATTGTGAGCGTAAAGATGGTACAAATTTTAGTCTAATTCACGAAAGTGAACCGCAAGGTTATTAAAAAATAATAGATGGGGTATGGTATTTATCATATCCCATTTTTGTTTACTCAAATTCATATCTTTGTTAGCATTAACATATGTCTGATTTTGTTTTAAAATTTGATAAATTATCAAAACACGATGTTCAGCTAGCTGGAGGCAAGGGAGCAAGCCTGGGCGAGATGAGCCAGGCCAAGATTCCCGTGCCACCTGGATTTGTGGTGCTAGCGAGTGCCTTTGATCGCTTTCTGCACGAGACGGATTTAGAGGTGGATGTTGAGGCACAGCTTAAAAAGGTGAACCATAGGGATATTAATTCAGTGGAAAAGTATTCAGTGGTAATTCGTGATCTTATCCACGATTCCAGGATGCCCCAAGACTTGCAACACGAAATTATGAGCGCATATGCAAGTCTAGCCAAGAGCCAAGGGCAAATAGCGAATAGTATAAAAAGCCATAAGCTATTAGCCATTAGCCACGAGCTATTTTACGTAGCCGTGCGTTCCAGCGCTACAGCTGAAGACTCCAGCCAAGCTTCTTGGGCCGGGGAGTTGGAGAGTTACCTGAACACTACGGAAAAGAATCTGCTGGGTCGCGTGAAGCAGTGCTGGAGTTCACTCTTCACCCCGCGCGCCATATTTTACCGTCATGAGAAAAAATTGCACAAGGCCAAGGTTTCAGTGGCGGTGGTGGTGCAAACTATGATTCAATCAGAAATATCCGGTATAGCTTTCACAGTGCACCCCGTTACTAAAGATAAGAATCAAATGATTATTGAGGCGGGCTTTGGTTTGGGCGAAGCCATCGTCTCCGGACAAATCACGCCCGATTCTTATGTGGTAGGAAAAAAGAAACTTGATCTGATGGACATAAACGTATCAGAGCAGGGCCGGGCTTTATATGGCAAGCCCGGCGGCGGCAACGCGTGGAAAAATTTAACCAAAGCCCAGGGCGGCAAACAAAAGCTCACGGGTAGGCAAATACAAGAGCTGGCTAAAATCTGCCTCACGATAGAAAAGCATTATGGTTTCCCTTGCGATATTGAATGGGCTTGGAGCAAGGGCAAATTCTACATCACCCAATCCCGCCCCATCACGACATTATAGCTATTCGTATCTTTGCTCTATTGACGAATTCGCGCGAATTGGTAGAATAGGATATATACCCAATACTATGCGCTATCAAGACCTAGTTAAGCTATTTCGCGTATTGGCTGGTCGTAAGCGGCTGGAGATTTTAAGCCTACTGGCTGATGGCCGCGAGCGGTCAGTCGGCAGCATAGCTGAGGCTATTAAGCTTTCCCTAAAGTCAACATCTAAGCACTTACTTTTACTAGCCCAAGTAGATTTACTTGAGTATCGTCGACAAAAGAATGTTGTTTGGTACCGTGCGGTGGAGCATGAGCCGAGTTTTCTGCGACCAGTTATGCACAAAGTTCGTTCTGCGCGCTAGCTTTGTTATTCACCCTATTCGCGCGAATAGGGTGAATAACAAATGAGTATTTTGGGTAAAGTACTAACGGCAGCTAACTCCTACCTATTTGGTAGGAGTTAGGGTATACTGGGAATATGCTGAAATTAAGCTCCGGTGGTGATTACGGCCTGATGTTTTTGGCTTACCTGGCAAGCATACCGCAAGGCAGCTATGCCAGTCTGACCCAAGTGGCGCAGCAACAACACTTGCCAGTTAAGTACTTAGAACATGTGGCCAAGTCGCTTACGCGAGCTGGCGTTATCAAGAGTCGGCACGGCAAGAAAGGCGGCTATACTCTAGCTGTCAGTCCGACCAAACTAAGGCTGACCCAAGTGCTTAGGGCACTGGAGGAGGGAGTGGAACCGATACGTTGCACGCATAATGGTCGGTGCTGTGAGCGTCGGGTAGCTTGTGAGTTTAAAACAGGTTATCAAAAAGTGCACGTCAAACTGTATGAGCTCTTAGCTGGTTATTCCTTGGCTGACTTGTTGCCCACAGTCAAAGGTATTAAATGCCCTAAAAATTAATTTTTACTATTAACTAACTAAATCATGTTCGAACTTCCTAAATTACCTTATTCGTTTGACGCCCTGGAGCCGTATGTGGATGCCAAGACTATGGAGATACACCACGCTAAACATCATGCTGCTTATGTAGCTAAGCTTAACGAGGCGCTAGCGCAATCGCCTGAATGGGAAGCCAAAACAATTGAGGAAATTGTGGCTGGCTATAATCAAGCGCCAGAAGCAATCCGTACCGCCTTAAGGAACCACGGTGGCGGGCATCTTAACCACTTGCTGTTTTGGCCTTCATTGCAGCCGCAAGGTGATGGTGAGCCGCAAGGTAAGGTCGGCGAAGTGTTAGCCAGTGCTTTTGGAGATTTTGGAAAATTCAAGGAGGAGTTAACTAAAGCCGCCGTCGGAGTGTTTGGCAGCGGTTGGGCTTGGTTAGCTAGGGACAAAATCGGAAAGTTAAGTATTCTTACGACACCAAACCAAGACAACCCCTTGTCGCAAGGTCTTACACCCTTGTTAGGCATAGACGTGTGGGAGCATGCCTATTACTTGAAATATCAGAACCGCCGTCCAGAATATGTGGCGGCATGGTGGAATGTGGTGAACTGGGAGGTAGTAGCCGAACGGCTTTAACCTTTAATCGTTACTTCTTTAGAAGAAGTAACGCAAGAAGCGCCACGCCGGTCTTCGGGTCAGGCAGTGCTCGCTGCGCTCGTTGGCAGCCGCTATGCCCAACGACCACAGCACGCGGCTGCCGGTCACTCACGCAACCTCCGCACTGCGACTGACCCGACGACAGGGTGGCAGAAACAATTCATGAACCATTTATTAGAAATAAAAAATCTTCACGTTAGCGTTGAGGGCAAGGAAATTATTAAAGGCCTAGAGCTACTAATTAAAGCTGGCGAGGTGCATGCTTTGATGGGGCCAAATGGTTCAGGCAAATCTACCTTAGCCTCGGCTTTAGCTGGTCACCCAAGGTATACCATTAGCCAAGGACACATCGTTCTAGCCGGGAACGATATTACTGGCCTTAAGCCTGAGGAACGCTCTTTGTTGGGGCTATTTTTAGCTTTCCAATATCCGGTAGCGGTACCTGGGTTGACAGTAGAACATTTTTTACGCACCGCAGCGAATTCTCATAACCAGGCAAGAGGTGAAAAGGAATTAAATCCGGTTGAATTCCGAAAATCTGTCGAGAC
>Ga0209343_10007457_pt1 | contig 12867 bp, 9 predicted proteins | sample RifCSPlowO2_02_FD_184026 | JGI IMG/M metagenome (GOLD analysis project Ga0209343, IMG submission 184026) | Groundwater microbial communities from Rifle, Colorado - Rifle CSP2_plank lowO2_0.2 (SPAdes) (version 2) | ecosystem: Environmental > Aquatic > Deep subsurface > Groundwater | place: Rifle... | reverse complement strand
CACCATCTATCCCGACGTGATCGAGTCGGCGGGCGCGAAGAGCAAGAAGGCGACCACCATCAAGTCGCATCACAACGTGGGCGGCCTGCCGGAGACGCTGCACCTGAAGCTCCTCGAGCCTTTGCGCGAGCTGTTCAAGGACGAGGTGCGCGAACTCGGACTCGCGCTCGGTTTGCCGCGCGAGATGGTGTTCCGGCATCCGTTCCCGGGGCCGGGCCTGGGCGTGCGCATCCTCGGCGCGGTGCGGCGCGACTACGCCGACCTGCTGCGCCGCGCGGACGCGATCTTCATCGACGAACTTCGAACGAGCGGCTGGTACGACAAGACTGCGCAGGCGTTCGCGGTGTTCATCCCGGTGCGATCGGTCGGCGTGATGGGCGACGGCCGCACCTACGAGCACGTGGTCGCGCTGCGCGCGGTGCAGACCACCGATTTCATGACCGCGCACTGGGCCGAGCTGCCTTACGAGCTGCTCGCACGCGTCTCCAGCCGCATCATCAACGAAGTGCGCGGGCTCAACCGCGTGGTGTACGACGTCTCTTCGAAACCGCCGGCGACGATCGAGTGGGAGTGACGAAAAAGTCTTTCAGAATCTATCGAAGACTATCGATTTGTGGAGCCGAATTAGCCGGGGCATCTCGTTTGCGCGGGAACTTGCTTTCGAGATCTATCGAGATGTATCGGTGGGATGCGGAGTTTTCTGACGGTAAATTGTCTTTGATCAGTCGCACCGGAAGCCGCTCACTTATGTTGAGGACATTTGGGCGTTCCCTGTTCGAACTCCACATCGCGCGCGAGACCCGCGCTCAGAAATCCCAAAGGCTTGGTTCTCGTGGCTCCGGCGCGTCCAGAATCGGGTCGTCGCGCTTGACGAGGGGGTCGATCCAGTCGGCCTTGGCGTTTGCCCATGCGATCCATGCCTGCTTCTCGGGTGTGAGCTCGCCAGCCCTGGAGGCGCGTTCCTCGACCGCTGCGATGAACTCACGCAAGCGGTTGGCGCGATGCAGTCGGGTCGCGTCGTGGAACATTGCGCTCAGCTTCCTACGTTCCTCGTTGCGCGCCTGCACTTGCACCTTGTATTCGGCGACAGCGGCCTCGTAGGTATTGCGTCGTCGTTCTTCTTCAGCTTCCTTGATGCGCTTCTCCTCTGCGAGGTTGACGATTCCGGCGATAACCCCGCGAAGGCGAGAATCGATCAAGCCGCGTTCGGTGTCGTTCCATCGTCGCGACGGCCATTCGCCAACCGTGAGCGTCAGCCGTCCCGTCGCGTGCCAATCGAAGCGCGGAATGTCCGGATACTCGGCGTGGACGCTTACTCGGAACGAGGCGTAGTACCGATCTCGGGCACGCACCTCCTTGCGAGTGGGTGTGTGGGCGGTTCGTGAGATCTGTTCCGCCAGGGAAATGGACAGGGTCGTGCCATTGCCGACGAGCACCGTCACTCCCTTCTCGCTGTCCACATGCGCTGTGAAACCGCTGGGCTCGATTGCCTTGAAGAGCGTGTCCATCAGCCGCAGTGCGCGCTCTAGGCAGCGCTTCGTGACCTGGATGTCGAGCACTTCCTTCGGCGCGCTTCGCACGCCGGCGGCGTGATCCCAGCCGTCGCGTTTTCTCAAGCGCGCTGCCGCGGCGCTTACGAGCGGGTGAGGATCGACGAGCTCGCACGGCACGTTGATCGTAGGTTGACCGCGCCGGGTCTGCAAGATGGCGTCCTGCACCCGGGCACGCAGCGCGGCCTCCTGCTCGGAAAGGGGTGTCGGGCCGGGTGGCGTTCGGGTGCCCGTGGCGAGCGCGGGCAGGGGCAACGTTCGCGTCGGCCGACCCGCCTTGACCTTCGCCCAGTAGCCTCGACCCGGCACCGGGATACGGAGCTTCTTGCAGATCTTCATCAGCCCCACATCCGACATGCCATATCGCGGCGCGACCATCGTCATGGGGTCGCGCCAAACTTCTTCGTACAAAGCCTCGCGACTTGCAGGGGTCCCTCTGTGCTTCATTGGCGTCTCCTTATGCGTGCCAGCGCTATTTCGCGTGACGGTGCCAGTTTCCAAAGGCTATAATGTTTGCTGTGCAGTAAATATTGTAATATTGTTGAATATTCTGTATAGTACGCATATTTACTGCACAGCAAACCAAAAATTGCGACCATGCTTCATGCGCAGGAGAGTCAAATAATGCTGATTGATCAGTTACTTGCGGCGCTTCAGTCCCTGCCTGAAGCGCATGCCGAACTTGGCTGGCCGGCCTCAGCTGAACGGCCCATCGAACCCGAGCATGACGCTGACATTGCCCTTCATGTCGCCGGCAAGTCCATCCACGTTCTCGTCGAGTTGAAGAAGGCCGTGTACCCGCGCGACGTACGTGAGGTCCTGTGGCAAGTCAGGGCGCTCGCCCACAAGCGACAAGCAGGGCAGAAGGACGACGAGGCTCTGGCTGTCCTCGTCGCAGATTCCATTTCTCCGGGTGCAAAGGAATTGCTTAGGGCCGAGCGCGTCGGGTACTACGACAGCGGTGGCAGCCTGTACTTGCCCGCCCCTGGCGCCTATTTCTACATCGACAAACCGCCGCCCAAGTCACTGGCGCGGTCCATGCGGTCGTTGTTTACCGGGCGGCGTGCTCAGGTACTGCAGGGCCTATTGGTTCGCCATAAGGACTGGTTCGGTGTGAGGGATCTAGCCGAGCAAGCGCGTGTCTCGCCGGCAACCGCGTACCAGGTGCTCACGGAACTGGAGCGCTTCGACTGGCTTGAGTCGCGAGGACAGGGTCCAAGCAAGCAGCGCCATCTCAGAGAGCCTGCGGCGTTGCTGGATGCCTGGGTAAAACAACTGAGCTCGATTCCTTCCCCGGCGCTTCGACGCTACTTTGTACCCTCCACGAAGGCTGACAGCCTGCTTGAGCGTATCGGTCACGTCTTCGCGGTGCATCAGGTCGAGTACGCCATCACCCACGAAGCTGCCGCGCAGCGCTATGCGCCGTTCCTGACGACAATCTCACAGGTCCGCGGCCGACTCCTGGCTGGGTCTTCCGCCGATGCTGCCGTCGGCGAACTTGGTGCACGAGTCGTAAACGAAGGTGCGAATCTCGCGATCATCGAAGCGAAATCATCTGACGACCTGCTTTTTCGCGAGCAAGTGGGCGGCATCTGGTTGGCCAGCCCGATTCAGGTCTACCTCGACCTGCTGCGTGGTGAAGGCCGTGCCAAGGAAATGGCCGAGCATCTGCGCCAAGAGAAGATCGGTTTCTGATGGCCAAGCCCGCAACACTTGACGCCTACAGTGACCAGTACACGCTCGACTGCGAGCGTGTGCTGGTCACGCTGCTGCGTGGGTTGGGTCCGTGGAAGGACTCGGTTTATCTGGTCGGTGGCCTTGCGCCCAGGTATCTGGTCGCAGCGCGTCCGCCGATGGTGCCCGCGCACGCCGGAACCATGGACGTGGACATTGTGATCGACCTGCAAATTCTGGCCGATACCGAGGCCTACCACACGCTTGAAGAAAACCTGAAAAAGATGGGCTTCGAGCGCGCCGAAAACGAGCAGAAGCAAAAGCTTTCGTGGCGATGGCAGACGCATACCGAACACGGCGCGTTGATGGTTCTCGAATTGTTGGCCGACGCCCCCGAAATTGCCGGTGGCAAGGTGCAACCCTTACCTACCGATGGAACGATCTCGGCGCTGAACATTCCGCACTCTTCCATCGTTTTCGACCTGTACCAAGTCACGGAGATTCAGGCCGAAATGCTCGGCGACAACGGCGTCGCGACAGAAAAGGTGAAACACGCCAACCTCGTCAGTTTTACCAGCCTGAAGTCGTTCGCGTTCGACCAGCGTTTCGAGCGCAAGGACGCTCATGACCTGATCTACTGCATCGAGCACGCACCGGAGGGGCTCGATGCAGTCGCTGCGGAATTCAGAAAGGAGTTGGATGGCAAGCACGGCGCCGTCATCAACGCATCCCTCGAAATCCTGCGCAAGCGCTTTGCCCAGGACGAGAAGACGGAAGGCTATCGCAAGGATGGACCCGTCTCGGTCGCCAAGTTCGAGCTTGGGGAGAGTGACGAACCCGAGCAGCGCGAGGCGAGAGTGCTCCGCCAACGCCAAGTCAGTGACTTGATTGACCAGTTCCTCGCGCGCATTGGATAGGGCGGCTACCGGGCACGGGAATGATGGTTGAACGCGATCCATCGGAGGAACTGAGGGCCGAAAACGCCCGGCTGATCGCGCTGCTGGAAGCGAACGGCATTCGATGGCGTATACAGCAGCCGGAGCGCTCATCGCCAGCGTCGGCGCCGGAGCCCTCACGGCTTTCCACCCACGAGAAAGTGGCGCTATTTCGCCGGTTGTTCCGCGGGCGCACGGATGTCTACCCTATTCGATGGGAGGGCAAGACTACGACCAAGTCCGGTTACTCACCGGCCTGCGCCAACGAATGGCGTGCCGGTGTCTGCGAAAAACCACGCATCAAATGCGGGGACTGTAGTAACCGAATGTTGATTCCGCTGTCCGACTCGGTCATCTTCGACCATCTGGCCGGCGAGCATACAGTTGGCGTCTATCCCCTGCTGGAGGACGACACTTGCTATTTCCTCGCCATCGATTTCGACGAAGCCGAGTGGCGAGAAGACGCCCGCGCCTTCGTGCAGTCGTGTAGTGAACTTGGCGTGCCCGTTGCTCTCGAGATTTCGCGCTCCGGCAAAGGGGCGCATGCCTGGGTGTTCTTCGCTGGCAGGGTCTCGGCCCGCGATGCTCGTCGCCTCGGCACGGCCATCATCAGTCACACCTGTTCGCGAACTCGGCAATTGAAGTTGGAGTCTTACGACCGCCTGTTTCCAAATCAGGACACGATGCCCAAGGGCGGCTTTGGCAATCTGATCGCATTGCCCCTGCAGAAGGTGCCTCGTGAGAACGGTTATAGCGTTTTCGTTGATGCGGAATTGCATCCCTACCACGACCAGTGGGCGTTCTTGGCGTCCATCCATCTGATGGCACCGCACGACATCGAGCCGACCATCCTGCGTGCCACGGGCAGGTCGCATCCACTGGATGTCACTTTCATCGACGAAGAGGATTTGGCCACGCCGTGGAAGCGTTCGGCTCCGTCGACGAAGAAACTGCTGGGCACAATGCCGAAGTCCCTCACTGTGACGCTGAGTAATCTCATCTACTTCGAGAAAGCGCAGCTGCCGCAATCGCTAGCCAACCGCCTAATTCGCCTTGCCGCGTTCCAGAACCCGGAGTTTTATAGGGCACAGGCGATGCGCTTGTCGGTCTGGGACAAGCCACGTGTGATCGGCAACGCGGAAAACTACCCACAGCACATTGGTTTGCCGCGCGGTTGCCTAGATGCCGCACAGGAATTGCTGAGAGACAACGGCATCACCTGCGAACTGCGTGATGAGCGTTTTGGCGGAGAGCCGCTGGACGTCGCGTTTGTCGGTAAGCTGCGTACCGATCAGCAATCGGCTGTTGCCACAATGCTGAGCTATGACGCCGGCGTTCTATGCGCGCCTACCGCCTTCGGTAAGACGATCGCGGCCGTAGCGATGATCGCCGGGCGTGGAGTGAACACCTTGGTGCTGGTGCATCGCACGGAGTTGCTAAAGCAGTGGCAGGCGCGTTTGCAGGCTTTCCTTGGTGTCGGCAAGGGCACGATCGGAACAATCGGCGGCGGCAAACCCAAGCCCACAGGGAAGATCGACATCGCGGTGATGCAGTCTTTGTCACGGCAGGGCGAGGTGAATTCGCTGGTCGAGAACTACGGTCACGTCATCGTGGACGAATGCCACCACGTCAGCGCAGAGTCATTCGACGCCATTCTGAAGCGCACCAAGGCGAAATATGTGCTCGGCCTGAGCGCCACGCCGTTCCGCCGCGACGGCCAGCAACCGATCATTTTCATGCAGTGTGGCCCGATTCGGCACACGGCAACGAAACCTGCCGGTGCCCCGCACGACCTGGAGGTGGTGCCGTATTCGTTACCCGCACGGATCGACCAGCCGACCGACGCCGGAATTCAGGATGTGTTCCGGCACCTCGCCAACGATCAGGCTCGCACGACTGCAATTTCCGGTGAAATCGAACACGCCTTCAACCATGGCCGCAAGGTGCTGGTGTTGACCGAACGCACCGACCATCTCGATGCCATCGCGGCGGCATTGGACGGAAAGATTCCTCCACCGTTCGTACTGCACGGCCGGATATCACGGAAGCAGCGAGCGGCACTTATTGGGCAACTCGAGGCTCTACCACCGGAAGCTCCGCGCGTACTGCTCGCGACCGGCAAGCTGATAGGGGAGGGCTTCGACCATCCTCCTCTCGACACACTAGTTCTGGCGATGCCGGTTTCGTGGAAGGGCACGTTGCAGCAATACGCCGGGCGCCTTCACCGTGAGCATGCCACCAAGACAGACGTGCGGATCATCGATTTCATTGACACGGACCACCCGGCGCTGCGACGGATGTGGGACAAGCGCCAGCGCGGATACAAGGCTATGGGATATCGGATCGGGAATGATTTGTCGTCGGTCACATTGTTCGAGTCCGACGAATTTAGGATGAAGATGCCTGAAATGGAAATGGCCCCATCTCACAAAAAGTGACTTCGTATGAGCGAGTACCAGTATTACGAATTCATCGCCCTCGATGAACCATTGACGCCGAACAAATGGCCGAGCTGCGCTCGCGCTCGTCTCGCGCCAGCATTACTCCGACCAGCATTGTCAATGACTACCAGTGGGGCAATCTTAAGGGAGATCCAGTCGACTGGATGCGGCGATACTTTGATGCTCACGTCTATGTCGCTAACTGGTGTACTTGCTGCCTGTGCTTGCGGGTGCCGAGTGGGGCTTTCGATGCTGAGACTCTCCGGACCTTTGAAACCGAAACCGCCTTTTCGGTTGATGGCACGAAAACACACTGGCTGCTCGAGTGGGATTTGAGCGAAAGCGACAACTACGATCGCTTCGCCGGGGAGGATGGGCGGGGTTGGATGGGCCGGTTGACTTCATTGCGTGACGAACTGCTGCGTGGCGACACGCGCTCGCTGTATCTCGGCTGGCTGGCCGGCGTGAGTGCCGGCGAAGTTGAGGAAAAGACCACTGAGCCCCGCCGCCGCCCGGACTTTCCCGACTGACCGCTGCGCAACACTCGTTGGCAGAGTTCCGTTTCTTGAAGTCGATGAGGATCTGCTGACAGCAGCCGGACTGTCGGACCAGCAACCTGTAAAGCCCGATAGCAAGAGCGGTGCGAAAATGGACGCTTGGATCGCCGAACTTCCAATGGCGGAAAAAGCATCGATACTCAAACTACTCCTGACAGGGTACGCACAGCATGCCGAGCGTAGGCTGAAATTGCGCTTCCTTGCCTGGCAGCGTGAACAGCTGCCGATAGGAGAGCCCGAACCGCGGCGCCGCACGGCATTCCAGGCGGAATTTGGACTGCGCTGGCGTTGCTCTTCTTCGCGGCGGTGGATTGATGGGCCGCTGGGGCACCGCGGGGCATCCCGGCGCCGGGAAATTGTCGGTCATCTCCAGCCAACCGCTGCTTGTGCTGTCGCATCCTGCATCAAGTACCCGCCCCCATCGCGCCTATAACGCCCCCATCGCCGCCCGGCTTGCGGCTTCGCGCCAGCCGACGAAGCGCTCGGGCGGAATCGCCCGGCGACCAGCGACACGCTCGAGGGCGAGGCGGATATCCGCGCTGCTGCCGGCCTTCAAGGCGGCGTCCACGAAAAGCTGCTCGAGCACGTCCTGCTGGGTGTGGCTGCCACCGAGCCGGTACATGCCGCCGATGGCCGGACGCATCAGGGCAACGGCCTCGGCGTGGCGTCCGGCGGCGTGCGCGAGCTGGGCCTCGGCGATCGGCAGCACGTAGTCGCGCACGATCGGAGGGACGGTGCCGCGGCCCTTGGCGAAGGTGCGCATCGCCTCGATCATGCGCTCGGCCGCGGCGGTGCGGCCGGTCGCGGTCAGCGCCATCATCCAGTGCGGCAGCGTGAAGGCGGAGACGCAGTCGCCGATTCGCGCCTCGGCCTTGTCGGCCAGTTCCTCCCAGCGCTTGCCGACATCGACACCGAGGCGCTGGAGGCGAAAGAGCATGGACGCCGCGTTCTGCACATCGATGTAGACATCCGGCGCGGCGACCGTGAGCGGCGCGGCGAGGTTGCGAAAGCGCGTGTCGTAGAGTTCGAGCACCGCGGCAGGCTCGCCGTACTCGAGCTTGAACAGGGCGCAGTGCCACCAAAGATGGTGCTGCAGATTGTGGCTGCCCTCCCAGTGGGGCGCGAGCGTGGTAAGCCACTCGATGCCTTCGCTGCGGCGGCCCTGCGTCTCCATCACGTGGGCGATGGCGTGCGCCGCCCAGAGATCGCCGGGGTCGAGCTCGATGGCGCGGCGCCCGGATGGCTCGGCGCCGAGAGTGTTCCCGGCCTCTTCATGGGCGAAGCTGTGGCAGCCGAGCATCGATGCATAGCCCGGGATGTCCTCCGACCAGAACGGGATCACGCGCTCGACGGAGGAGACCATGTCCTGCGGGCGGCCGAGCCAGAAATTGGCGAAATGGGCCAGACGGAAGGCGACCACATCATGCGGATGGGTGCGCAGGATCGACTCCCACAAGGCGATGGCACGATCGATCTCGCCCTCGGCCCAGGCGGTCAGGGCGGCGATGTGGCTGCGCTCGCGCGCGGTGGCGCCCTCGGCAAGCGACTGCGCGGTGCGCGCCGACTGCATGGCGGCCGCAACGGTGGCCTGCTTGAAGGCGAGCATGGCGAAATAGCCCTTCATGCAATGGGCCAGCGCGAAGTCCGGATCGGCTTCCAGCAGTGCGGACATGCGAGCAGGCGTGTCGGCGCGCTGGGTGAGGTAGCCGGTGATGAGATGGTCATAGGCAGCGGCAGCCTTGGCGCTGGCGGTCGAGAGGGGGAGGCCGCGGGTATCGAGATGCATGGCGTTGTTCCTTGGCGATATTGTAGGGACAGGTGGAGTCATGCTGTGGCCACAGCGAGGGAGCGAGCGTTTGAGCCACCGTGGTATTTTGGGGGATGGCAGGGCTTGAACTTCGATTCCTCGCGTTCGCCTGAGCGCCGTGCCCTTATTACCAGTTCTGATAATATGACGCCGAAGCCTGTCGCATGGCTCGGCGACAGCCGGGAGCAGATTCGAAACTTTCCCGACGAGCCGCGCCACGAGGCTGGGTACCAGCTTGAGCGCGTCCAAGCGGGCAAGGACCCCAAGGACTGGAAGCCGATGCCCTCGATCGGGATCGGCGTGAACGAGATCCGGGTGCGCGACGACGCCGGCGCGTTCCGCGTCATCTACCTGGCGAAGTTCGCCGAGGCAGTGTACGTGCTCCATGCCTTCCAGAAGAAGGCGCGCAAGACCGCCAAGGCGGACATCGAACTGGCGCGGCGCCGATTCAAGGCGCTGGCCGAAGAAAGGAAGCGCAGATGAGCGAGAGACTGAGAATCACCCGTGGCAGCGGCAACGTGTTCCGCGACATCGGCTTCGGCAAGGACGAGGCCGAGAACCTGAAGCTGCGCTCCGAACTGATGATGCGCATCGAGAACTTCTACGAGAAAAGCGGGATGACGCAGGCGCTGGCGGCAAAGGCCCTCGGCCTCACGACGCCGCGCTTCAACGCGCTGCTCAAGGGCAAGATCACGCTGTTCAGCCTGGACGCGCTCGTCAACATCGCTACTCGGGCAGGGCTGAGCGTGCGGCTGCAAGTGAAGAAGGCTGCCTGATGGACGGGCGACCCTCGGATGGCAGGACTTGAGCTTCGATTTCTGGGCGACTTCGAGGTCCTGCGCGACGGGCGGGCGGTGCCGTTGCCGCCGTCCAGGAAGACCCGCGCGCTGCTCGCCTACTTGTGCCTTCAGCCGCGGCGTTTTCGCCGCGAACAACTCTGCCAGCTCCTGTGGGAAGTCCTCGACGATCCGCGCGGCTCGCTGCGCTGGAGCCTGTCGAAGCTGAGGCACCTCCTCGACGACGGGGAGCGCTCGCGCGTCGTTGCGGACCGCGACAGTGTCGGGGTCGAAACAGAAGGCGTTGCTATCGACATGCGCGAGCTCAGGCAGCTCGCAGAAGGCGACCTTGCGAAGGTCCCGCTAGAGGCTCTCGAGGCCGCGGCCACACGGTACCGCGGCAACGTCCTCGAAGGCCTGGAGTTCTCGAACTTCCACGACTTCCACTCGTGGTGCGTGGCCGAGCGCGAACGCTCGCTGCGCGACCGTGCGGCGCTCTTGAGCGAACTCATCAAACGCCTGGCCGACGAGCCGGAGCGGGCGCTGCCGCATGTTCGCGCGCTGGTCGGGCTATCGCCCTATGAAGAAAGCCATCGTGCAACGCTGATCCGGCTGCTGAACGCGGCGCGGCAGTTCGGCGAGGCCGAGGAACAATTCCAGCTCGGTTTGCGCATCCTGAAGGAGGCCGCTGTTCCCTCCTCTGGCGCGTTGCTTGCGGCGCGCCGCGCCCCGCGGATCGACGCGCCGCCTAAACGCGAGCCAGCAGCACCAGTACAAGAGCTCGCCGCAGCAGCACCAGGCAGAACATTTGAACATTTCGGCTACTGAATCGAGAAAACTGGTTGGCCGGTGACCGGAACGGTAGACCCGCATTCGACCCAAATTGGATACCGTCCAATGACTGAGCTGACGGCGGCACAGGATGCCTTCACCGAAAAATTGGGGCGCGCCGTATGCTGAGCTCGAGTGCCGGTGGCGAAATCTGCAGCCTCTCCGAACGACGAATGTAGTGAGCGAAAAGACCGGCAATCAGCACTCTGAACCGCGAACGCTCTTCGACCTGCGAGGCTCGGAGGGCGTAAACGAGTCCGAGAGGCTTCTGGTCACTCTGTGTCGCAAGTCTTTCCTACGTCTATGGGCGCAGGCGAACAACTTCACCGACGAGGGATTTCATAACGGTAGGGGGGCGACGAAGGAGCTCTGCGACGCGCTGGTAGTCTTCGGCAATGATGTACTGATCATGTCGGACAAGCATGTCGAGTTTCAACGTGACAGACCTCTCGATGTGGCTTGGCCGCGCTGGTATAGACGGGCGGTCGCAGAATCTGTGCGGCAACTTTTCGGCGCTCGGAATTGGCTCAGGCGCTTCCCACATCGAGCGTATCTCGATGTGGCGTGTACGCGCCCGCTGCCTGTGCCCATTCCGACGGACACGGAAATTCGATTTCATCTCATCGCGGTCACACGCGGTTGCCGCGACGCAGCTATTGCTGCGCGTGGAGGAGATGGATTGGGCTCGCTGGCTTTGAATACGGGTGTTCATGGAGACCAGCATCTCGAGACGCCGTTCACCTTTGGTCAACCCGACCCTGCCAAAGGATTCGTTCACGCATTCGACGAGGTGACGGTTGAACTGCTCATGAGTGAACTGGACACTGCGCCAGACTTCATCGGATACCTCAAAGAGCGCGAAAGGGTATTGGGACATCCTGGCACGACGCTCACAGCTGCAGGTGAAGAAGACCTCTTGGCCCTGTACCTTCAGACGATGGACGAGAAGGGTGAAAGGCACTGTCTGCCCGTTCCCGACGGCGAGACGCCGCCTGATTTGGTAGTTGTGGACGACACGCTCTTCCGAAATCTGCAGACCAACCCGGCCTACCAGCGTAAGAAAGAAGCAGATCGCATCAGCTACGAGTGGGATCGCATGATTGATCGCTTCATCGAATGCGGAGACCCTGCCATCCACGAAGCGTTCGTGGTTCAGCCTCCAAATGAAACAGAGCAGGGCTTGCGTTTGCTTGCCGCAGAGGATCGCTTTCGTCGCCGACAACTGGCCGACGCGTTTATCGGCGCGATGAAGAGAGTCGGTCCAGGTGACCGTATTGGGCGCGTGGTGTATGGCGGTGTCGCCGATGAGTCGGTTTTCGTGTTCGTTGTCGTTCCCAAACGCGACGCCGAGTCCTACGAGGAATACCGCAAGTACAGAGTCGCGCTGCTGCACGCGTACTGCCGCATTGCGAAGCTTCAAGCGCCGTTGGGCACTGTCTTTGTCGGAGTCGGATTCGACAATCCGCACAAGAACTACCCTGGCGGCTCGGAGGATCTGTTCGTTTACACGCAAAAAGTCTGGACAGCCGAGGATCTAGCCGAATTGGAGCGCAAGCGCGACGAGCTTCAAATCCTTGGACCCAACATGCAAATTGGCCGCATGCGTGGCTCGGAGTTCCCAAACGGGGAGTCGCTTACCGCTGATGCTGTGACCGGCATGCGCTGGTCCCGCAATGAAGCCGAGCGTCGGCGGCGAAAGAAGAAAAAGTCAAAGCAGAAGGCGCGACAGGCCTCTCAGCGACGCAATCGGCAATAGTCGCCGCGACATTGGGTTCTCCGGACCTTGGTCGCCACACTCGTCATTACTCAGCGCTGGCGAGCCGCTGAAAACCGCGGCTTTCGCACCTGCGGCGCAGTTTCCACCCCTGACCGCACGATTCCACGCTCCCTTCCACGCTGGGTTCCACGCCCCGCGCCCAGAGTAGCTCCTGCCCGGTCACCAAACCGGCCAACTTGACCACACAACCACAGGAGCACGAAAAATGAACACCCAGACCAAGACCACCATAAAACTCGCCGAGAACGGCGTCAACGTAGCCGCACTGCTGGGCGCCCGCGAGGCGCTGGGCGAAGCCCCGGAAGCCGCACGCTTCAAGTGGCGCGCGAGCAGCGAATGGCTCAAAGGCATCCACAGCCGCGCCACCGGGGACGGCTTTTGCGGCCTCGGCGGCGAGCAGATGCACCGCCAGACCTACCAGTTCGACACCGATCACCCGGAGGTCTTCGCCTCCGAGGACAACGGCGCGACGCCCGTCGAGATGGTGCTCGTCGGCCTGGCCGGCTGCCTGACCGCGGG
>Ga0209343_10007454_pt1 | contig 12870 bp, 6 predicted proteins | sample RifCSPlowO2_02_FD_184026 | JGI IMG/M metagenome (GOLD analysis project Ga0209343, IMG submission 184026) | Groundwater microbial communities from Rifle, Colorado - Rifle CSP2_plank lowO2_0.2 (SPAdes) (version 2) | ecosystem: Environmental > Aquatic > Deep subsurface > Groundwater | place: Rifle... | reverse complement strand
AGCCATCGACCAGCCGTAATTCCCGATGTAGCCGTTGAGCCAGTTCAGCGCCCGGAGCAGCGGCACGACGATGAAGTCAAACATGCCGAAGTCGATCGCCTTGACGAAAGCGGGGTCGATGGCTTGAAGCGCCTCCAGGTCCTTGGGGCCTGCGTAGAACTTCATCGGGGTCTCGGGTTCCCGGCTTTCAATGGACCACGCCATCAGCTGCACCGGCGCGTCCGTCTCGCCTTCGGCCTGCGGAATCCCGACCGGACGAAAACTGACTTTCGAATTCCCGGGCGCGAGCGCCATCGTGACGAAGTAATGGTCGTCAACGCCCGCGTAGCGGAAGTTGCCCTCGTACGCCGAGCGCTCGGCCAGGTCGTCGGCTCCCACCCGTTCCAGCGTGCCGTCCCGGTACAGGAGCCCGCCCGCCTGCCTCGCGTAGCTCCCTACCTCGCGGCTGCTCGGGCTGACCGCCGGGCCCCACTGAATCGCCGGCGCGAGGGACCGGTCGCCAATTTTCACGGACGCACGGAATTCGAGCACGTATGGCACCGGGTCGGCGCGAAATTCCTTGACCGCGCGCAACCCCGAGCTGTCGCGATACTCGAAGACCAGGGGCGACGACTGCCACGCGCCCGGGTCGGTCGCGGCCGCGCCGCTGACTTCGTACACGGCGTCGTTCAACGTCCGCCCCACCGCTTCGTCGGGAAGGGCGAGCGAGAAGGGCAGCGGTTGCGCGCTCCCGAGCTCGCCGGCAACGAGCTCGAGCGGCGCCCCCTTTCCGTCGAAATATCGCTTCAGCCGCCAGCTCTTGAGCCGCGCGCCGCGGTTCCCGAACACGGCAATCACATCGGCTGTCTCGACGCGGATGTCGCGCTCCGTGAGGCCACCGACGAGCGGCGTCGCGCTCGGCGCAACCGGCGTGGCGGCTGCCGGTTCGACGGGTGCGGGCGCGGATTCACGGCTCGCCTCTGTCGATTGCGGGGCATTCAACGGTGACGTTCCGGTTGCTGCGGGTCTCGGCGCCGGAGAGAACAGCGCCTGGTAGGTGTACAGCACCAGGAACGACAGGAAGATGGCGAGGAGAACGCGTCTTTCCATTTACTTTTCGCCGGCCTGAATGTCTCCGCCGAGCCTGCGGCGGGCCGCCGGAGCCTCCATTGAAGACGGAAGGCCGGCACTGGGTCTGCTGTTGGCGGAACGTTCAGGCGCGCGCGCGAGGCGCCTCTGGGGGGCCGTGGGGACGGGGTCGAAGCCGGACGAGCCCAGAGGGTGACACCGGATCAGCCTTCGCGCCGCGAGCCACGTGCCCCGCACGACGCCATGGTGAATTATGGCGTCACGCGCGAAATCAGAACACGAAGGCAGGAACCGGCACGAACCCGCAAAGTACGGCGAAATAAACAACTTGTATCCTCGAAGCAGGGCCACGGCGACGCCAACACCCACGCCGCCGGGTTCAGCCGGATCTGTGGCGCTGGCGAAGGCTGCGTTCGAGGTTGTGACGGTATTCGGCTTCAAGGGCAGTCAGGCTGGCGTCGAGCAGCTCCCGCTTCGGCACGACGACGACGTCGAAGCCGGCAGCCACGTTGTTGCGACGGAAAACTTCTCGAATCAGTCGTTTGGCTCGATTTCTGGCGACCGCGCCCCCCAGTTTTCGCGTGGCGGCAATCCCCAGACGGCCGATCGGCAAATTGTTCGGCAGGAGGAAAAGGGTGCTGAAGCGGCCGTGAACCCGGGTGCCCCGTTCATAAACCTGCTGAAATTCGGCGCGTCGGCGAATGTGTTCATCGGGGCGGAATTTCATCCACGAACAGCTCTCAGCTTTCGGCTGTCAACCGAGCCGCTATTCGCTGCTCACCGACAGCCGCTTCCGTCCCTTGGCCCGGCGACGCTTGAGCACGAGCCGCCCATTCTTGGTGCTCATTCGCACCAGAAACCCGTGCGCTCGCCTGCGGCGCCGGTTGTTCGGTTGAAACGTACGTTTACCCTTCATGCATTTACCCCGCGGACTTGTGGATCGAACCGAACCGACAATGTTAGCGAAGGGCTTCAGAAGGTGTCAATGAGGTGTCGTTTGTGTTAGAGTCACGGTCTTCCTCGGTTCGCGCTGTTCCCAGAAAACCGCATGCGCGTTTGGTCTCTCCCCAAAGTTTTCCACACCTGTGGAAAAAACTGTGGAAATTCCACTAGATCCGCGGCCTGCCTAAGGTTTTGGCCAGGATTCATGCGGATTTCGGGTGAGGCGAAAGTCCACAAACGCGGTAAATCGGGCCTTCCCGAGGATCGGCGCGTGTAGAAGCTTGGGAATGACCGGACCGAGGGGGGCGAAGCCCCGCCGAAGCCGAATTGTCCGTGAAAAATGAACCTCTGGGATCAAATCCTGTCGCGCGTGGAGACCAAGGTCAACCGGCACAGCTTCTACACCTGGTTCAAGCCGACGACCTTCGTCTCCGAAGATGCGGCCGCGATCACGGTCCGCGTGCCGAGCGCGCTGTTCAAGGACTGGCTGACGAAACACTACTCCAGCGTCATCAGTGAGGCCCTGGGCGAAGTCAAGAAAGCGAGTCTCGCGATTAACTTCGTCTCCGACGCCCAGGTTGACGCTCCAGCACTTCCTCCCACTCCCCAGCCAGCCGCGGCGATCGAGAGTCCGGCCGCCAGCGTCCCGCCGACGCCCGGGCCTGCGGGGCTGAATCCGCGTTACACCTTCGACTCGTTCATTGTCGGCTCGTCGAACCAGTTTGCGCATGCGGCGTGCCGCGCGGTCGCGGAAGCGCCTTCGCGTTCCTACAATCCGCTCTTTCTCCACGGCGGCGTCGGTCTCGGCAAGACCCATCTGATGCACGCCGTTGGACAGTACGTGCTACAGCACGATCGCACCCTCAAGTTGACCTACATCTCGTCGGAGCGGTTCATGAACGAGATGATCAACGCCGTCCGCTACGATCGCGTGATCGACTTTCGCGAGCGTTATCGATCGGTCGACGTCCTGCTGGTCGACGACATCCAGTTTCTCGCGGGCAAAGAAGGCACGCAAACCGAGTTTTTCCACACATTCAACGCGCTATACGATTCACAGAAGCAAATCGTGCTGAGCAGCGATTGCCCTCCTCGCGACATCCCCGCGCTCGAGGAGCGGCTCCGCTCGCGTTTCGAGTGGGGGTTGATTGCGGATATTCAATCGCCTGATCTTGAGACGAAGGTGGCCATTCTCAAGAAGAAAGCGGAGACCGAAGCGGTTCCGCTGGCTGACGATGTCGCGATCTATATTGCGGGGAAGATCAAGTCGAATATTCGTGAGCTTGAAGGGTCGCTCATCCGGTTGGTCGCATATGCGTCATTGACGGGTCAGGAGATTACGCTGGCCCTGGCTCAGGAGGTGCTCAGAAATATCCTGGATCGCGAAGAGAAGGCTGTCACAATCGAGATTATCCAGAAGTTCGTGGCTGATTATTACAATCTAAAGATGGCGGACCTAAAGTCACGAAATAACTCAAAATCGATCGCCATGCCTCGTCAGATCGCCATGTATCTCTGTAAGTCGCTGACGCATGCGTCGCTGCCGGAGATCGGAAGAAGTTTCGGCGGCAAGCATCACTCGACCGTGATCCACTCGATCCGGAAGGTCGAGGATCTCAGGAAGAAGGACTCGGATTTCAACACGCAGATCCACAATTTCCAGCAGGGTTTCAGGTAGAAACACCGGTTATCCACAAGCGGGCTCGGTGGCCACTTGTGGATAACTGTTGCGGTAGGGTCGGGACCGGTTGGGCAGGCCTCCCACACTCCTTAAAGACCATCTTTTGTCCACAAGTTAAGTTATTCAACCGCAAGGCTTAAGGGTCACTCCGTGCTTTTCAACACACCCTCTTCTCCTATATAATTTCATATTCTCGAATCTTCCCTCTTCTGAAGGGGATTGCGGGCCCGAACCCCGCCTTTTTCGAGGTCAGCACAGTCATGGAACTTGTCGTCCGCAAGAACGACCTTCTGCGAGAACTGCAACTTTTTCAGGGAATCGTCGAGCGAAAAAACACGATTCCCATTCTGGCCAACGTGCTGATGGAAGCCAAAGGCGAGGAAGTGAGGTTCCTCGCGACGGATCTCGAAGTGGGCCTTCGCAGCAAGTGCGCCGCATCGGTTGAGAAGAGCGGCGCGCTGACCCTGCCGGCTAAAAAATTTTACGAGATCATCAAGTCGCTGCCCGAGACCGACGTGCGCATTGCAGAAGACAAGGGTGGCGTCAAGGTTGCCGCCGATCGGTTCGACTCGCGGATGCAGACGCTGCCGCGCGAGGATTTTCCAACGCTGCCCGAGGGCGGCGGCGCGGCGACCGCGACGCTGCCGAGAGCGGCGCTCAGAGAAATGGTTGCGAAAACGCAGTTTGCGATCACCGGCGAGGACACGCGGTATTTCCTCAACGGCGCGCTGTTCGCCTTGCGCCCCGATTCAATGAGCCTGGTGGCGACCGACGGACATCGACTCGCACTGATTACCGTGCCGCGTGAGGGCCAGGCGTCAAAGGACGGCGAAGAGATCAAGGCGATCCTTCCCAAGAAAACGCTCGGCGAGCTCGCACGGCTGTTGAGCGAGGGCGAGGGAGACATTCGCTACGAACGCGGCGAGAACCATCTGTTCTTCGACGTCGGTGGACGCATGCTCATTTCACGGATGATCGACGGCCAGTTTCCAGCCTACGAGCGCGTCATTCCCAAGGGGAACGACAAACACATCGAGTTCGAGCGCGATCGCCTCACGAATGCCGTCAAGCGGGTCGCGCTCATGTCGAACGAGCGCTCGCGCGCCGTCAAGTTCCAGATTGAGAAGGGCAACGTCGACGTCACCTCGAGCAGCCCCGAACTGGGTGAAGCGAAAGAGACGCTGTCGGTCGAGTATGCCGGCCCGGCGGTGCAGATCTGTTTCAATGCGCAGTATGTGCTCGATTTTCTGTCGGCGGTGACGGCCGACCTCGTCGCGCTCGATTTGAAAGACGAGGTCAGTCAGGCCGTCCTGGGACCCGTGGGAGCGGAGGGGTACGAATACACGTACGTCATCATGCCGATGAGGGTCTGAAGACTCGCTTGCAATCCAGCGCGGGACGGGAAGTCGCGCGCGACGGCAGGCCTCGAAACCTGCTGACCAGAACACAGTCAGGACACCGTGGAACGCACCGACCGAAACGACCCAACGGAGCTGAACGGCCCGCAGGCGCCCGACGTGCCCGCGGGCAACAATGGTCATAGGTCCGCCGGCGATCGGGTCGTCCCCGCGGAACCGGTCAGCGGTGGAAGGGCTGCCGGTTGGAACGACGATGTGACGGATTACTCCGCCGACAAGATCAAGGTTCTCGAAGGCCTCGAAGCCGTCCAGAAGCGGCCGGCCATGTACATCGGGTCGACGGGGCCTTCCGGCCTTCATCATCTGGTCTACGAAGTCGTCGACAACTCCATTGACGAGGCCCTGGCGGGCTTCTGCGATCAGGTCAACGTCACCCTTCACATCGACGGGTCGGTCACGGTCGTCGATAACGGCCGGGGCATTCCGGTCGACATGCACGCGAGCGGCAAGTCGGCGGCCGAGGTCGCCCTCACGGTGCTCCATGCCGGCGGCAAGTTCGACAATGACAGCTACAAAGTCTCGGGCGGCTTGCACGGCGTCGGCGTATCGGTCGTCAACGCACTCTCCGAAACGCTCGACCTGGAAATCTGGCGCAACGGCCAGGTCTACCACCAGAGCTACGAACGGGGGACGCCCGCAGCCGATCTCGAGGTCACCGGCACGACGAAGCGGCGCGGCACGAAGGTCACCTTCAAGCCCGACACCGGGGTGTTCGAGACGACGGTTTTCAGCTTCGACATCCTGGCGCAGCGCCTGCGCGAGCTCGCCTTCCTGAATGGCGGCATCGTCATCACGCTCGACGACGAGCGTGATGGCAAGGCGCACAAGTTCCACTACGAGGGAGGGATCGCCTCGTTCGTCACGCACCTGAACAAGAACAAGGCGGCGGTCAACGAGAGGCCGATTTACATGCGGGGCGACAAAGACGGCATCGAGGCCGAGATCGCGCTGCAATGGAACGACGGCTACGCGGAGACGATCTATTCCTTCGCCAACAACATCAACACGCACGAGGGCGGCACACATCTCTCGGGTTTCCGGGCGGCGCTGACGCGCACGGTCAACTCGTACGCGACGAAGAACAACCTGGCGAAGGACCTGAAGGAAAGCGTCACCGGCGACGACATCCGCGAAGGGCTCACCTCGGTCATCAGCGTCAAGATTCCGCACCCCCAGTTCGAGGGGCAGACGAAGACCAAGCTCGGCAACACCGAGGTGAAAGGCATCGTCGAAGCGATCGTCAACGACAAGCTGGGCGCGTATCTCGAGGAGAACCCCGGGGTGGCCCGGCGCATCGTCGGGAAGGCGATCGACGCCGCCCGGGCGCGCGAAGCGGCGCGCAAGGCGCGGGACCTCGTGCGGCGGAAGGGGGCGCTCGACGGAAGCTCGCTGCCCGGCAAGCTGGCCGACTGCCAGGAGCGCGATCCGGCGCTGTCCGAGCTCTACATCGTCGAGGGCGAGTCGGCCGGCGGGTCGGCGAAGCAGGGCCGCGATCGGCGCTTCCAGGCGATTCTCCCGATCAAGGGAAAGATTCTGAACGTCGAGAAGGCGCGGTTTGACAAGATGATCGGGAGTGACGAAATCAAGACGATGATTGCGGCGCTGGGCTGCGGCATCGGCGTCGAGGACTTCGACCTCGAGAAGCTGCGGTATCACCGCATCATCATCATGACCGACGCGGATGTCGACGGATCCCACATCCGCACGCTGCTGCTGACGTTCTTCTACCGCCAGCTGCCCAAGATCATCGAGAACGGCTACATTTACATCGCGCAGCCGCCGCTCTTTCGGGTCAAGCGCGGCAAGTCGGAGACCTACATCAAGGACGAGCGGGAGCTCGAGGCGTACCTGATCAAGCGGGCCGCCGAAGCGCGCGTCGTCAAGATCCCCGCGACGCGCACCGAGATTGCCGGCGCGGATCTCGAGCGCCTGCTGCACAAGATGGTCGCGCACCAGAAGCTCCTCGACATGGTCGAGCGCCGCGGCCATCCGCGGGAGATTATCGAAGCCCTGGTCGTGGCGGGCGCCGACCGCGAGTACTTCGCGAACAAGGAGAAGCTCGACGGCCTGGCACAGGCGCTGACGACCCAGGTCCGTACGGTGAGCGTTCAGCGCGACGAAGAGCACAATCGGTACCTGCTGCACGTCGAGGATCGATCGAATGGCTACCCGCGCCAGCACACGTTCGGCGTGGACTTCGTCAGCGCTGCCGAGTACCGGACGCTCCTGGCCAACCGGCGCGACATGCCCGTTCTCGACGGCGACATGATCGTGACGGGTACCGGGACGGCGGCCGACGACGCACCGGAAGAGGCGGCGGTCGGTGCGGTCCTGGCGGACGACGCCACGAAGCTGGCCGGGGAGCCGAAGGATCGTCAGCGAAAGGGGACCGAGGTCCGGCTGCGATCGATCGGCGAACTGGTCGACTATTTCATCGCCGTCGGGAAGAAGGGCATTGCCGTCAACCGCTACAAGGGTCTCGGCGAAATGAATCCCGAACAATTGTGGGAGACGACGATGAATCCCGCCGGGCGGACGCTGCTCCAGGTCCGCGCCGAGGATCACACGGAGGCCGATCTGATGTTCACCACGCTGATGGGCGACCAGGTCGAGCCGCGCCGCAAGTTCATTGAAGACAACGCCCTCGACGTCAAGAACCTGGACGTCTAGCGGTGCGAGGCGCCAGGGGTGCCTGGTGCCGCCCGAGGTAGCACCCGGGACCCGGCACCCGGCGCGACGCGCCCGATACCCAGCAGCCAGCAGCGATCACCGTTCACATGACTGACCCAGTCGCCGCCCACCAGTACCCCGTCAACATCGAAGACGAAATGAAGCGTTCGTACATGGATTACGCCATGAGCGTAATCATTGGACGGGCGCTGCCCGACGCACGCGACGGCTTGAAGCCGGCCCACCGCCGTGTGCTGTACGGCATGAAGACGATGGGCCTGGCGTCGGCGCGCGGTTACCGCAAGTGCGCGAAGATCGTCGGCGAGGTGATGGGCAACTTCCACCCGCACGGCGACGCCTCGATCTACGACACGCTGGTCCGCATGGCGCAGGACTTCAACATGCGGTATCCGCTGGTGGACGGGCAGGGCAACTTCGGATCCATCGACGGCGATCCGCCCGCGGCGATGCGGTATACCGAGGCGCGGCTGAAGGCGCTGGCCGACGACATGATGGCGGATCTCGACAACGAGACCGTCGACTTCACGCCGAACTACGACGAGACGACCGAAGAGCCGACGGTCCTGCCGGCGCCGTTCCCGAATCTGCTGGTGAACGGCTCGGCGGGGATCGCCGTCGGCATGGCGACCAACGTGCCACCGCACAATCTCCGCGAGGTGGTCGACGGGTGCATCTGGCTGATCGAGAACACGCGTCTGCGAGCGGCGGCCGACGAGGAGAGCGCGCCGCTCTCGCGAGGCGAGAAGCTCAGGGAGCTCATTCGCCTGATTCCGGGCCCCGACTTCCCGACCGGCGGCTACATCGTCGGGCGAGGCGGTCTCGCGCAGGCGGCCACCACGGGCCGCGGGTCGATTCTGATGCGCGCGCGGTCGGCGATCGAAGCCAACAAGAAGGGCGACAGGCTCGCGATCGTCTTCACCGAAATTCCGTACCAGGTCAACAAGGCAAAGCTGATTGAGCGCATCGCGGACCTGGTGCGCGAGAAGACGATCGAAGGCATCTCCGATCTGCGCGACGAGTCCGACCGCGAAGGCATGCGCATCGTGATCGAGCTGAAGCGCGGCGAGGTGCCAGAGGTCATTCTCAACAACCTGTACAAGCACACGCCGCTGCAATCCAGCTTCGGCGTGATCATGCTCGCCATTGTCGGCGGCCGTCCGAAAGTCCTGAACCTGCTGGAGCTCATCGAGAGCTTCGTCGACTTCCGCCGCGACGTCGTCCGCCGACGCACCGAGTTCGAGCTGAGGAAGGCCGAGGCGCGGTATCACATCCTCGAAGGCCTCAAGATTGCGCTGGATCATCTCGACGCGGTGATCAAGTTGATTCGCGGGTCCAAGACGGTGCCCGAGGCGCGCGAGGGACTGATCACCGGGTTCGCCCTGTCGCAGGTCCAGGCGCAGGCCATCCTCGATATGCAGCTCCAGCGGCTGACCGGCCTGGAGCGGCAGAAGATTCTCGACGAGCTCGCCGAGCTGCTCCAGACCATTGAGCGGCTGCGCGCGATTCTGGCCAGCGAGCGCCTGCTCATGCAGATCATCGTCGACGAGCTCCGGGAAGTGAGGACGAAGTATGGCGACGATCGCCGGACTGAAATCATCGAGGGCGAGTCGGGCGAGCTGAGCATCGAGGACCTGATCACCGAAGAAGACATGGCAATCACCGTCAGTAACACCGGCTACATCAAGCGGACCGCGATCTCGACGTATCGGAATCAGCGGCGCGGTGGCAAGGGCCGTATCGGCATGCGGACCCGCGACGAGGATTTCGTCAGCTACCTGTTCGTGGCCTCGACGCACGCCTACATCATGATCTTCACCGACCGCGGCCGTGCGTACTGGCTGAAGGTCCACGAGATACCCGACGTCGGCCCGGGCGGGAAGGGCAAGTCGATTGCGAACCTCGTCTCGATGGAGGAGGGCGAGAAGATCGCCGCGCTGCTGGCGGTCAAGGAATTCGATGACAGCCGGTTCGTCGTCATGGGCTCGCGCCGGGGCGTCGTGAAGAAGACCGCGCTGTCGGCGTTCAGCAACCCCCGCGCCGGCGGTATCATCGCGATGGGCGTGGAGGAGGGCGACGCCGTGATCGCGGTGCAGGTGAGCGACGGCACCGCGGAAGTGTTCATCGGAACCCGCAGCGGGATGGCCATCCGGTTCCCCGAGACCGACGTGCGGCCGATGGGGCGCACGGCATACGGCGTGCGCGGCATCTCGCTCCGTGACGAGGACTACGTCGTGGCGATGGAAGTGGTCAGGCCAGTCGGCACGCTGCTGACGGTGACGGAGCAGGGATACGGCAAGCGGACCGAAATCGAGGAGTACCGTGTTCAATCGCGCGGCGGCGTCGGCATCATCAACATCGCAACGACCGAGCGGAACGGCGAGGTGGTTGGCGTCGCCTACGTCCAGGACGGCGACGAGCTGCTCCTGATCACCCAGCAGGGGATGATCCTGCGGATGCAGACGAACGACGTCCGGGCGATCGGGCGGGCGACGCAGGGCGTGAAGCTCATCGAGATCGAAGGCGACGACAAGGTCGTGTCGATTGCGAAGCTGGTGGAGAAGGAGGAGGAAGCCCCGGACGCGTGAAAGCGGTTCTTCGCACGCCGAAAGGGCACGGCGCGCAGCTGGATCGTCGCCGGCATCAGGATCCCGACCCGGCAGCGCTGAGTCACGGGTGTTTCTCTAGGCGGGTTCGAGCCTGGCGTATTTGGCGCGCAGGGTCTTCTGGCCGACCGCGGCGAAGCGCACGACCAGCTTGGTATCGCCGTCCAGCGCTTCAACGCTGATCACGCTCCCCACGCCGAACTGCGGGTGGCGCACCCGCATGCCCGGCCTGAGCGTCATCCCGGTCGTCTGATCCTCGTCCTCGTACGCGTAGGCCGGCTGGGCTTCACGGGTTCGCCGGCCCCGGCCGTACGGGTTCGTGCGGAACTCATAATGGGGGAAATTCCCCTGGTACGGCGACGAGGAGGAGAAGGACGGCGCCATGCGATCGACCAGCTCGGACGGCAGTTCGTCGATGAAGCGGGATGGTTCGCTGTTCTGATACTCGCCGAATATCCGGCGTCGCGCCGCCCCGGTGAGCACCAGCCGGTGCCGGGCGCGCGTCATGCCGACGTAACAGAGGCGGCGCTCTTCCTCGAGCTCGTCCTCGTCGTCGCTGGATCGCGAATGCGGGAAGAGGCCTTCCTCGAGCCCCGCCAGGATGACCGTCGGAAACTCGAGACCCTTCGCGCTGTGCAACGTCATGAGCCAGACGCGCGCGTCGCTCGCGCCCGCCTCTTCATCGACGTCTGAGAGCAGCGACAACCGATCGACGAATCCCGTCAGCGAGGGCTCGGTCTCGCGGCCTTCGTATTCGCGCGCTGCCGACACCAGCTCGGCCAGGTTCTCGATGCGCGCCTCGGCGTCCTCGCTTCGATCGTCCCGCAAGTCCTGCAGGTAGCCGCTTCGGTCGAGCATCTTCCCGATTGCGGTGGAGACGGAGTCCTGCCGGGCCATGTCGGTGAGGCTGAGAATCAGATCGCGGAACACCGCAAGCGAAGCTGCGGCCCGGCCGGTAAAGGCGCTGTCCTTGAGCCCTTGCACGATTCGAGCCCAGAACGAATTGGCCGGTTCACTCTTCTCGAGCGCGTCCATGACGCCCTTGCCAATGCCGCGCGCCGGCACGTTGATCACGCGCCGCAGGCTGACATCGTCGTGCGGGTTGATGACCAGGCGCATGTAAGCGAGCGCATCCTTGACCTCCTTGCGATCGTAGAACCGCACACCGCCGACGATCTTGTAGGCCAGCCCTTCGCGCATGAGCGCATCTTCGATCGTCCGCGACTGGGCGTTGGTCCGATACAGGACGGCAACCGTGGCGTCCACGTCGTCGGCCAGGCCCGAGCGGGCCGTCCGCATGATGAAATCGGCCTCCTCGAGCTCGTCGCCGCCACGGAAGTAGACGATGCGCGCGCCCCCCTGGCGGTCGGTCCAGAGACGCTTGTCCTGGCGGTTGTTGTTCCGCCTGATGACCGCCGACGCGGCGTCCAGGATGATCTGCGTCGAGCGGTAGTTGCGCTCGAGCTTGACGATCTTCGCCTCGGGAAAATCCTGCTCGAAATCCAGGATGTTCCGGAGATCGGCGCCGCGCCATTTGTAAATCGACTGGTCGGGGTCGCCGACGACGCAGAGGTTGCGATGGGCCTCGGCCAGCCGGCGGATCAGCAGGTACTGGGGCCGGTTCGTGTCCTGGTACTCATCCACCATCACGAACCGGAACTGCCCGGCGTACTTCGCACGAACCCTCGGTGACTGTTCGAAGAGTTCGACCGTCATCAGAAGAAGGTCGTCGAAGTCGAGCGCGGTGCTGTCCTTGAGCGCGTCGCGGTAATACGCATAGACCTTCGCGATCTGCTCGTCGCGCGGGTTTCGCGCCGCCGCGCGGGTCAGATCCTCGGGACCTTCCATCTGATTCTTCGCATGGCTGATTCGCGACAACGCGGCGCGGGGCTGCACGAAGCCGTCGTCGATGTGCAGGGCCTTGAGCGCCTGCTTGACGACCGCCAGCTGGTCGGACGAGTCGTAGATCACGAAATCGCGCGAGAGGCCGATAGCCGGCGCCTCACGACGGAGGAGTCGCGCACAGAGAGCGTGGAACGTCGACACCCACAGGCGGCTGCAATCGGCGCCGAGCAGCGCCTCGACGCGCGAGCGCATTTCCTCGGCAGCCTTGTTGGTGAAGGTGACGGCAAGCACCTCGTGCGGCTCGGCGTGGCCGTCGCCGACAAGGTAGGCGATGCGACTCGTGATGACCCGCGTCTTACCCGAGCCGGCGCCGGCGAGGATCAGCAGGGCGCCGCTGGTGTGCAGGACGGCGTCGCGCTGCTCGGGATTGAGGGATTCCAGGAATTGCATGTACGGACTGAAGGCCAGGGACGCGCGGGCTGGCGCGTGGGAGCCTTCGCGACGAGATGAGCTTAGCATCGCCAGCCGCAGGCCCCTAGCTCCAGGGCGCTGACGGCTCCGACGCTCGCGCCGCTACTCGACGGTGACGCTCTTGGCGAGGTTCCGCGGCTGGTCCACATCG
>Ga0209343_10007450_pt1 | contig 12873 bp, 9 predicted proteins | sample RifCSPlowO2_02_FD_184026 | JGI IMG/M metagenome (GOLD analysis project Ga0209343, IMG submission 184026) | Groundwater microbial communities from Rifle, Colorado - Rifle CSP2_plank lowO2_0.2 (SPAdes) (version 2) | ecosystem: Environmental > Aquatic > Deep subsurface > Groundwater | place: Rifle... | reverse complement strand
CCGGCCGTGGAGTGGGACCGGCTGGCCCATGCGGTGCTGATCAAGGCCCAGAGCACCCTCACCGGCGACACCAGAACACCTGGCGGCAGCACGCTGGCGACCCAGATCGAAAAATACCGGCATTCGTCCGAGGGGCGCACCTCCTCGATCGAGGAAAAATTGCAACAAATGGTGTCGGCCGCCTTGCGCGCCTACCAGCAGGGTGAAGATACCAGCGCGGTGCGGCGCCAGATTGTGCTGAGCTACGTGAACACGATGCCGCTGTCGGCCAAAGCCGGCTTTGGCGAAGTGCATGGCCTGGGCGATGGGCTGTGGGTTTGGTACGGTCGTGATTTCAAAGACGTCAACCGCATTCTCAACGATGCGGCCGCGCAGAGCGGCGATCTCAGCGACCAGGCGCAACTGTACAAACAGGCCTTGAGTCTGCTGATCTCGCAGCGCCGCCCGTCCTATTATTTCGACGCCGATGAAGCCGAACTGGAGCAACTGACGGACAGCCATTTGCGCCTGCTGGGCACTGCCGGTGTGATCACGCCGGCACTGCGCGATGCCGCGCTCAAGGCGAAGCTGAACCGGCGCGCCGACAAGGTGCCAGCGCCAGCGGTTTCTTTCGTCACGCAGAAGGCGGCCAATGCGGTGCGCACCCATCTGGCCAACCTGTTGGGCAGCAGCCGGCTGTACGACCTGGACCGCCTCGACCTCAGCGTCGCCAGCACGCTGGATGCGCCGGTGCAGACCTCCGTGACGACCTTGTTGCGCGAGTTGCGCGACCCGGCCAAGGCCCGGGCCGCCGGACTGTCCGCCAAACAGTTGCTGGACCGTGGCGATCCGTCCAAGGTGGTCTACAGCTTCACGCTCTATGAGCGCGGGGCCGAGGCCAACTATCTGCGGGTGCAAACCGACAACTTTGATCACCCGCTCAATATCAACGAAGGCACCAAGCTCGATCTCGGCTCGACCGCCAAACTGCGCACGCTGGTGACCTATCTCGACATCATGGACAAGCTGCATCAGCGGCTATCAACACTGGACAAGGCCCAATTGCACGCGCTGGAAGTCGACCGGCAGGACGTGTTGACGCGCTGGGCGGTCGACTATTTTCTGGCAGCGCCTGATCAAAGCCTGAGCAAGATGCTGGAGGCGGCGCTGGATCGGACCTATTCCGCCAGTCCGGCAGAAGGGTTTATGACCGGCGGCGGGCTGCATCACTTCAATAACTTCAAGCATGAGGACGATGGCCGGGTGATGTCGGTGCGCGATGGACTGCGCAACTCAGTCAATCTGGTGTTCATCCGGCTGATGCGCGATGTCGTGCATCACTATATGTTCCTGACCCCGGGCTCCTCGGCCAAACTGCTGCGCGATGCCGACGATCCCCGCCGCGCCGCCTATCTTGCGCGCTTTGCCGACAGCGAGGGCCAGGTCTTCATGCGCCGTTTCCTGGTCAAGTACCAGGGCAAAACCGCACAAGAGGCGCAAGAGCTGCTGCTGGGCAACGTGCGCCCCACCGCCTCGCGGCTGGCCGCCATCTTCCGCACCCTTTTTCCAGAGGCGCCGCTGGACCAGTTCACAGCCTGGGTGAAGGACAATTTCCCGGACCGCGTCGATCCGGCCGAGCCCAAGCTGGCCAAGCTCTACGAGCAGTACGCGCCGGAGCGGATGTCGCTGGCCGATCGCGGCTACCTGGCGGGTGTGCATCCGCTGGAGTTGTGGCTGGTCGGCTACCTGCGCAACCATCCGGGCGCGAGCCAGACGCAGGTGATGCAGGCCAGTGTGGCCGAGCGCCAGACAGTCTATGCCTGGCTGTTGTCCACCCATCGCAAGCAGGCGCAGGACAAGCGGATTCTGGACCTGCTCGAAGGTGAAGGCTTTCTGGAAATCCACCGGCAGTGGGCGCAGATGGGCTATCCCTTCGAATCCCTGGTGCCGTCCTATGCAAGCGCGCTGGGGGCCTCGGCCGACCGCCCCGCCGCACTGGCCGAATTGATGGGGATTCTCGTCAATGAGGGTGTGCGTAAGCCAAACACACGCATCGAGTCGCTGCACTTCGCGGCCGCCACGCCTTATGAAACCCTGCTGCAGTACAAGCCGGCCAAGGCGCAGCGGGTGCTGGCGCCCGAAGTGGCGCAAGCGGTGCGCGGCGCCATCCGGCGGGTGGTGGAGGAAGGCACCGCGCAACGCGTGAAGCGCGCCTTTGTGCGGTCTGACGGCAGCTTTGTCGCAGTCGGCGGCAAGACCGGCACCGGCGATCAGCGCTTCGATACGTTTGGTGCGGGCGGGCGCCTGATCGCATCGCGCGTGGTGAACCGCTCGGCGACCTTCGTCTTCAACATCGACGAGCGCTTCTTCGGCACGCTGATCGCCTACGTGCCGGGCGCGCAGGCCGCCGCTTTCGATTTCACCAGCGGCCTGCCGGTGCAATTGCTCAAAGTACTGGCACCCAAACTGATGCCGCTGATCATTGGCGGTGCCGGCTGCGCGCCAGACCACGCTGGCGAAAGCGCGGACCATCTCTAGCGTCACCAGGCGATGGCGCGGGCCCGGCCGGTCAGGCTTGCATCAATTCCAGCATCAGTGCAATCCTGGCCTTGACCGGTGACAGGCCCTTGGAATGCGCAAATTCCGAACTTTCTGTCGCCAGCACACGGCCGGTGGCGCAGCGGGTTGAGCGCACCACCCTGACCCCAAGTGCTTGCGCGCGGCGCAGTGCTGCCTCCAAATCCTGATGAATGGTGCCATTGCCGGTGCCGGCCACCACCAGGCCACGCACCGGCACCTGCGCGAGTTGCACATCAGTCTGACCCTGCGCGCCAGCCGCAGACACCGGAACCAGCAGTGCATCCACCAGCGCGCCGCTGGCGCCCGCGTAGTTCATCACAATTTCCACCCGTGGCCAGTGGTTCACAGATGCTATGTTTTTAATAGCTACATGTTCACTTTCGACGGGGGCTGGAGGCCAATTTTTTACCAAACGCACCGCACCCTCCTCGACGTACGCCACGGCCCCTGCGTCACCCGAACTGAAGGCATCAAGCCGGTAGGTGTGAACCTTTTGCACGTCGGCCGCCGCATGCACCGTACCCGCACACACGGCCAGCACGCCACAAGCGCCGGTGGTGGTGGCCACCACAACGGCATCCCGGATATTTTGCGGCCCATCCGGCGCCACGCTGGAGGCTGGCCGCATGGCACAGGTCAAGACCACGGGTTTACTTGCGAGCTGAAGCGCCGGCAGCACGGCGTGTAGAAAATAAGCGGTTTCTTCCAGCGTATCGGTGCCGTGGGTGATGACGATACCGGCGACGTCGGCTTGTGCCAGATGGTGACTGACCCGCTGCGCCAACTGCTGCCAAACCGCAAAACTCATGTCCTTGCTGTCAATCTGGGCCACTTGCTCGGCCTCCAGCGTGCGCCCGGCCAATACCAGATCAAGCCCCGGCACCGCCGCCAGCAATTGACTCACACCGACCTGGGCCGCGGTGTAGCCGATGTTGTCGGCAGCGCTGGCAGCGCTACCGGCAATCGTGCCACCGGTAGCCAACACAAGCACTTTTTCAATAAATTCTGCAACCATCACTTGCCAATCTCCAAAAACTGATTAAAAATACAGTTACTGAATACAACAACAGTGTGTATAAAGTAACAGCTAGACCCACCGTACCGCAAAGGAGTCGCCATGCTTGGAAGCCCCAAACTCACTGCCCGCCAGCAACAAATTCTGGACCTGATCCAGAACGCCATTGCGCTCACCGGCTCGCCACCGACCCGGGCCGAGATCGCCACCGAGCTCGGTTTCAGGTCTGCCAACGCCGCCGAGGAACACTTGCAGGCGCTGGCGCGCAAAGGCGCCATCGAACTCGTCAGCGGCACCTCGCGCGGTATTCGCCTCAAGAGCGAGGCACTGCGCTCCATCAACGAATCCCGCAGCAAACAATTTCCCCTGTCGCTGCCCAGCCTGTCTCAACTGATGTTGCCCCTGATTGGCCGCGTGGCAGCGGGCTCGCCGATTCTCGCGCAAGAACATATCGACCAAACCTATTACGTCGAAAGCAGCCTGTTCCAGCGCAAACCCGACTACCTGCTCAAGGTGCGTGGCATGTCGATGCGCGACGCCGGCATCATGGACGGCGACCTGCTGGCCGTGCAATCCACGCGGGACGCCAAAAACGGCCAGATTGTGGTGGCACGCCTGGGTGATGAAGTCACCGTCAAGCGCTTTCGGCGCACCAAAGACCTGATCGAACTGTGCCCGGAAAACCCCGACTACCAGATCATCGTCGTCGAACCCGGCGAGCCCTTCGAGATTGAAGGGCTGGCAGTTGGCTTGATCCGCAACACCATGTTGATGTGAGCGGTGATCAGGTTTTGAATTGAAAGGTTTCAAATGAGCTCTGCACTCCTGGCTGTTCCCGCAATTCTGGCGCCGCTGCAATCGTTGTGGCGCTGGCTCATGCCCGCTCTACCTAATTTACCCAATTTGCCCGGCAGCTCGCGAGGGCGCTCCACACTCTCAAGCCAGCCGTCGCGGCACTACGAACTTGCCAGGCATTCAATGGCCAACAAGCTGCATGGCACGGGAGGCAAGCGGCCTGCGCCAGGCCATGATTCAGCCCGCCGCCCGTTGCGAGTTGTGCGCGTGATGGAAGCCGGCCAGACGCCGGCCCAGGTCGGTCGCATGGTGATTTCCGGCCGCATGGCCGACGTCTGTGCCGAACTCGATCGTCTGGCGGCGTGCGAAGCGGCGTTGTACTGAAACCAGCTCACCACCATTCGTGTCTCTTTTTGTGCGCTTGGAAAATAGCCGCTGCCAAGTTCACGGGCCGTGCCAAGGCACAATCAGGGCCTATGAATATAGTAATTCTTGATGATTACCAGGACGCGGTTCGAAAACTCGAATGCGCAGCCAAACTGGCGCCCTACCCGGCCAAGGTTTACACCAACACAGTCAAAGGGCTTGGGCAGTTGTCGGTGCGTCTCAAGGATGCCAGTGTGATCGTGCTCATCCGTGAGCGCACGCAGCTGCCGCGCGCCTTGATCGAGAAACTGCCCAAGCTCAAGTTGATTGTGCAAACCGGGCGGGTCGGCTCGCACATCGACCTGGACGCCTGCACCGAACTCGGGATTGCGGTGGCCGAGGGTTCCGGGTCGCCGGTGGCGCCAGCCGAGCTCACCTGGGCCTTGATCCTGGCGGCCATGCGCCGCCTGCCCCAGTACATTGGCAATCTCAAGCATGGTGCGTGGCAGCAGTCGGGTTTGAAAACGGGCTCGATGCCACCCAACTTCGGCTTGGGGATGGTTCTGAAAGGCAAGACGCTGGGCATCTGGGGTTACGGCAAAGTCGGCCGGCTGCTGGCGGGCTACGGCCAGGCCTTTGGCATGAAGGTGCTGGTCTGGGGGCGGGCACCGGCGCGCGAACGCGCTATTCTGGACGGATTTGAATCGGCCCTGAGCCGGGAGGATTTTTTTGCCCAATCCGATGTCCTGTCGCTGCACCTGCGCCTGGTGGATGAAACGCGCGGCATTGTCACACTCGATGATCTGACGCGCATGAAGCCCACCGCCCTGCTGGTCAATACAGCCCGCGCCGAGTTGATCGAGCCCGATGCCTTGATCAGTGCCCTCAACCGGGGGCGGCCCGGCATGGCGGCGGTCGATGTTTTCGAGACCGAGCCAATTTTGCAGGGGCACGCCCTGTTGCGGCTGGAGAACTGCATTTGTACACCGCACATCGGCTATGTCGAGCAGGACAGCTATGAGCTGTACTTTGGCGCGGCGTTTGACAACGTGATCAACTTCATCCAGGGCACGCCGACCAACATTGTCAATCCCGGTGCCTTGCAGGTCCAGCGGCGGCGTTAGTCTCACGGGGATATTGCAGGCATTTCAGCCCTGTTGTCGCCTTCCGTGACCGGGGGGCCCCGTCCCGCCCGGGCGCCTGGCCCGGCCTGGCGTCAAAAAGAGCTTGATTCAATCCGGTTCGCGGCCAGCAGTTGCACCACGACCTCGGTCAGTCGCGCGCCGGCACCTCGGTGGGTGCGGGCAAAGGCATCGGCGGCGTGCTGTGCTGCCCGCAGCGCGCTGGCCTGGCACGCCAGCTTGGCAGCCGCTTGCAGCCCTTCCATCATGGTCGCCACACGCTGCGCCGCGCCCGCCGTCTGCGCCTGCTCGGCGGCTTCAGCAAAGTTGAAGGTGTGTGGACCCATCACCACCGGGCAGCCACAGGCAGCGGCTTCGATCAGGTTTTGCCCCCCGAGCGGCTCGAAGCTGCCACCCAACAAGGCGACATCGGCCAGGCCGTAGTACAGCGCCATTTCGCCCAAGGAGTCGCCTAGCCAGACCGTGGGGCGCGCTGGCTCAACGCCATCCAATGCGCCCGGCGCAGGCGGCCCGTCGTGCCAGGCACTGCGCCGCGAGACCGCAAAGCCAAGGCGCTCAATCAGCGCGGCCACCGTGTCAAAGCGCTGCGGATGGCGTGGCACGATCAGCCATTGAACCTCATTTACTATAGAAATAATAGCATCATTCTCAGTACCAACGGGGGCTAGAGGCCTGAATGATGCTAAAGCTTGAAGCAATGCCGCCTCTTCACCCTCGCGCGAGCTGGCCAACATCACAAGCGGCCGGGCGCTCTGGTGACGCCATCTCTGGCCAATGGTCAATTGGTCGGCGTTGGGCGTGGCGTCAAATTTGAGGTTGCCGAAAACGCCTTGCACAGGGGCCCCCAAGGCCTGCAGGCGTGCCGCATCAGCCTGCGTTTGCGCCCACACGGCCGTCAGGGCGCGGTAGGCCGGCCGTGCCAGCCAGGCCAGCTTGCGCGTCTTGCGTTGCGACTGCTCACTCAGTCGCGCATTGGCCAGCACCAGCGGCACGCCGCGTTGCGCACACCCGGCCACCAGATTGGGCCAGATCTCGGTTTCCATCAGGATGCCCATACGCGGCTGGAAGTGCGCCAGAAAACGCTGCACCGCGCCCGCAGAGTCCCAGGGCTGCCAGGTCTGCAGGTCGCCCGGTTGCAGCAACTGGACGCCCTCAAAACGGCCGGTGGCGGTGCCGTGCGTGAGCAACAAGCGCATGCCGGGCAGACGCTCTCGCAAGCCGGCCACCAGCACAGCGGCGGCGCGCGTTTCACCCAGCGACACCGCGTGGACCCAAATGGTGTTGCCATCTGCCGGCGGCGCAGCAGACGCGTAATACCCAAAGTGCTCTTCCATGGCCAGCAGGTAGCCCGGCTCCTGCACGCCGCGCCGACGCAGTTTCAAACGCAAAAATGGCTGCACCAGCCACATGACCAGGCTGTACAGCAGGCGCGTCACAGCGCCATGACTCCGGTGAGGGCCGACCTTGCTGCCGATCCCCGGCCGGTCGCGCCCGCTGACGCAGCAACCGCCAGCCAGGCCTGCCAGACCGCGTCCACCGTGGGACTGGGCTGGGCAAACACGCTGCGCTGGTGCACCCGGTTGAGCGGCCCGGTGCGCCAGGCGGTATCGAAGTTGTAGAGCTGCACATGGGGCAAGTCCAGCGCCACGGCGATATGGCTCAAACCGCTGTCCACCCCCACGACACCGGCACAAGTGGCCAGCGCATCGGTCAGGGCGTCCAGGGCGAGCCGGGGCCAGACAACGGCGCAGGCCAGGCCCTGGGCGATTTGCTGCGCTGTTTTCTGCTCCGGGTCACTGCCGTGCGGCAAGGCCACGGCGTAGCCACTGGCATTAAGACGCTGCCCCAAACTGCGCCAGTGCTCAAGCGGCCACTGCTTGTCGGCGCGCGAGGTGCCATGCACCAGCGCCACCCAGCCGTTCGGACAAGCCGTCTCAAATGCTATGTTTACAGTAGCTGTTTGCCCAGTGTTGACGGGGGCTAGCAGCCCAAAAGACATGGAAGCGGGCAGCGCATAGCCCAAGGCCTGGGCGCACACGGCACGTGAGCGGGCCACCGCATGGCAATGCGGCTCCAGCGTCACCGCCACATGGGCCACCCAACGCGCGGGCGCCTCGAAACTGGAGCCTTCGGTCTGATGGGCCAAGCCATAACGATTGCCCTGAGGCGCCAGCCGCGCCAGCCATGAAATGAACGCTGACTTGGTCAAGCCTTGCAGGTCGATCACCGCGTCATAGCGCTCGCGCTGCAACTCTGCTTTGAAACTGCGCCAGGCCTGGCGGGTCTGGCTGGAAAAGGGTGACTGGCGCCAGCGCCTGAGCTCGCAGGCAATGACCCGGTTCACCCCTTCACAGCGCTGCACCAAGGGCGCAAAGCTGCGCTCCACCACCCAGTCAATCTGCGCCTGCGGCCAAGCGCGCCGGATGTCCTGCACGGCTGGCATGGCGTGCACCACATCGCCAAGCGAAGACAGCTTGACGATCAGGATCTTCAATGCGCTGCCTGGTCCAGTACCGCGCCGGGTTTGACCTCGCGCAGCAGTTCCAGCATGGTGGCTTCGATGCGGTGCAGCGCCTCGGGCGTCTGACCCTCAAAGCGCAGCACCAGCACCGGGGTGGTGTTGGAAGCGCGGATCAGACCAAAGCCATCGGGCCAGTCCACGCGCAGGCCATCGATGGTGGAGACCTTCGCACCGGCCTTGATCGCATCCGTCAAAGTGCCGTTGCCCGCACTGGCGCTCATGGCCGCCGCCGCCGCGGCCAGCAGTTGCGCGACCAGGGTGTGCTGTTCGCCCTCGGCGCACTTGACGTTCAACTCCGGGGTGGAAAAGCTGGTCGGCAAGGCGTCAAGAACGGCATTGGCGTCGGGCGAGCGGCTCAAGATTTCGAGCAAGCGGCAGGCGGCATAGGTGCCGTCGTCAAAGCCGTACCAGCGCTCCTTGAAGAAAATGTGGCCGCTCATCTCGCCCCCGAGCGGTGAGTTGATTTCTTTCATCTTGGCCTTGATCAGCGAGTGCCCGGTCTTGTACATCAGCGGCACACCGCCCGCCGCCTCGATCGCCGGCGCCAGCCGCTGCGTACACTTGACGTCAAACAAAATCGTGCCACCCGGTACGCGTTGAAGCACATCCCGCGCAAACAGCATCAGTTGCCGATCCGGAAAGATGTTGTTGCCCTCCTTGGTGACGATGCCCAGGCGGTCGCCGTCGCCATCAAAGGCCAGGCCGATTTCGGCGTCGCTGGTTTTCAGCGCGGCCATCAGGTCGCGCAGGTTCTCCGGCTTGCTCGGGTCGGGATGGTGGTTCGGGAAGTTGCCATCGACCTCGCTGAACAGCTCCGTCACCTCGCAGCCAATCGCCCGCAAAATGGCCGGCGCCGTGGCCCCGGCAATGCCGTTGCCTGAATCGACCACGATCTTCATCGGGCGCGCCAACTTGATGTCGCCCACGATGCGCGCCTGGTAGGCCGCCAGCACATCAACGCTGCGCACTTTGCCGCCGCTAAGCAACTCCCAGGACTCATCTTCCATCATGCGGTGCAGCGCTTGAATTTCTTCGCCGTAAATGGCGCGTCCGGCCAGCACCATTTTGAAGCCGTTGTGGTCCTTGGGGTTGTGGCTGCCGGTCACCTGAATGCCGCTGGTGCACAAGGTGTTGGCGGCAAAGTACACCATCGGCGTGGTCACCGTGCCGATATCGATCACCTCCACCCCGGCCGCCACCAGACCGCGTATCAAGGCCCCGCTCAGTGTGGCGCCACTGAGGCGCCCGTCGCGCCCCACCGCCACCGCAGTTTCGCCCTCCCGGCGTGCCGCCGTGCCAAAGGCCCGGCCCAGCGCTTCGGCCACCGCCTGATCAATGGTGACTGGCACGATGCCACGAATGTCGTAGGCCTTGAAAATAGAAGTTGATAACTGCATGACTGGGTTCCCTGAAAATGGATGAGCTCGGTTCGTGCGGTGAATTGTAGGCGGCGGCCACACTCAGGGACATGTCCGGAAACGGCTGGTTTTACAGTGGTGCACGCGTATCATGACCTGCATGACAGTCTTTCAAGCACAGCCCGACGACGACGCCTGCTACCTCGCGCTCAAGGCGAAGGACGCACGTTTTGACGGCTGCTTTTACACCGGCGTTACATCTACCGGCATTTATTGCCGTCCGGTCTGCCGTGTACGCACCCCCAAACGTGAAAACTGCCGTTTTTTTGTTCACGCGGCGCAGGCGGAACAGGCCGGCTTTCGGCCCTGCCTGCGTTGCCGCCCGGAAATTGCACCGCGCACCTCGGCCCTCGGCCAGGTATTTGAGGCCAAGCCGTGGTCCATCCAGGACGCCTCCAGCATCTTGGCCACTCAGGCGGCCCGCCTGCTGGACACACCGGACGCCTGGGGCGAAAGCACACCCAGCGTGCTGCGGCTGGCCCAGCGCCTGGGCGTGAGCGACCGCCACCTGCGCCGCATTTTTGAAGCGCAGTTCGGCGTGTCGCCCCTGCAGTACCTGCAAACACAGCGCTTGCTGAGCGCCAAGCAGTTGCTGACCGACACCTCACTGGCCGTCACGCAGGTCGCGTACTTGAGTGGTTTCACCAGTGTGCGGCGCTTCAATGCCGTGTTTGCCACGCACTACGCCCTCAGCCCGACGCAGTTGCGCCGCAACGGCGCAAAACACGAACACGACGCACCCGGCCAAGGCATTCAGATCAGGCTGGCCTATCGCCCGCCCTATGACGTGGACGCCATGCTGCAGTTCTTTGGCAAACGCCAGGTCACGGGGATTGAATGCGTCACGCTGGAGCCCGGCAACCAGAGCATCGGCAAAACCGTGGCCGTGCAATGCGGCAAGACGCTCTACACCGGCTGGCTGGTGGCCCGCTTTGAGGCTGCTGGCAACCGCGTGGATCTGCGCTTGAGTGATTCGCTGCGCGAGGTGCTGCCGTGGGTGATGGCGCGCGTGCGGGCCATGCTCGATCTGGATGCGGATCCCCGCGCCATCAGCGCCCTGCTGCGGACCAGCTTCCCACGGGGCGACGGTTTGCGCGTGCCAGGCACCCTGGACGGCTTTGAGCTGGCCGTGCGCGCCGTCCTGGGCCAGCAGATCACGGTGGCCGCGGCGCGCACCCTGGCGGCAAGACTGGTGCAACGGTTTGGTGAACCGATCGAAACCCCGATCGCCGGGCTGAGCCGGCTTTTTCCAAGCCCCGCGGCACTGGCCGCCGCCAGCGGCGATGCGCTGGGCCAGTTGGGCATCGTCCGGCAGCGGCAGGCGGCCATTCAGGCCATCGCCAGCGCCGTGGCGGCGCAGCGCCTGCCACTGCACGCCGGGGCGGACGTGCCCGCCACCCTGGCCGCCCTGAAGGCTTTGCCCGGCATTGGCGACTGGACCGCCCAGTACATCGCCATGCGCGCACTGCGCTGGCCGGACGCCTTTCCGGCCGGCGACGTCGCCCTGCAAAAAGCACTGGGCGTGCAAGACGCCAAAAACCCGGCCAAAGAAGCGCAGGCCGCGTCGCTGGCCTGGCAACCGTGGCGCAGCTACGCGGTGATCCGCGCCTGGGCCGCCCCGTCGGCTGCCGCAGCGGGCCGGCGAGTCACCCCAATTGCTATTAAATAGATAGCTTATAACCCATATTTCACGGGGGCTACAAGGAGAATTGATATGAAGTTTTCACCATCCACCGTTCAAACCAGCTATGACAGCCCGCTTGGACGCATCATTCTGGCCGCCGCCCACGACAGATTGACAGGCGTGTGGTTTGACGGCCAAAGCCATCAGCCGGACACCGCGCGATGGCCTGCGCAGCGCGATCTGCCGGTGCTGCAACGGGCCCAAACCCAGTTGAGCGCGTACTTTGCCGGTCAACGTCAGGCCTTTGAGCTGGCGCTGGATTTATCGGCTGGCACTGACTTTCAGCAATCCGTCTGGCGCGCCCTGCTGCAAATTCCGTTCGGCGCCACCCTGAGCTATAGCGCCCTGAGTGCCAGCATCGGCAAGCCCGCGGCCGTGCGTGCCGTGGCTGGCGCGGTGGCCCGCAATCCCTTGAGTATCATCGTCCCCTGCCACCGCGTGCTCGGGGCCAACGCGTCACTCACCGGTTACGCCGGTGGCTTGCCGCGCAAAACGGCGTTGCTGCAACTCGAAGGCGCAAGCTTCAAACCCGAACAAACCCAGCCCCAAGAAGCCACACCTTGAAATCCCTACCCCCCACCAAGCCCTGGCGCACCGAATTTGTTCTGCTCGCTGCCATCTGGGGTTCATCCTTTCTGTTCATGCGCCTGGGTGCCCAAGAGTTTGGCGCCATCCCGACGGCGGGCCTGCGGGTGTCCATTGCCGCCCTGTTTTTGGGACCGCTGTTGCTGTGGCGCGGGCTCTGGCCCCAGTTGGCCAGCCATTGGAAAAAAATCTTTCTTGTCGGCGTGCTCAATTCCGCCATCCCGTTTGCCTGTTTTTCGTTTGCACTCCTGTCCATCAGCACCGGTTTGTCCGCCATTCTGAACGCCACCGTGCCCTTGTTTGGTGCCGTGATCGCCTGGCTCTGGCTCAAGGACCGGCCGCACGGCCTGCGCATTCTGGGTCTGTTGATCGGCTTTGCCGGCGTCGCGCTGCTGGCCTGGGACAAAGCCAGCTTCAAACCCGGCGCCTCGGGCCTGGCGACCGGCTGGGCCGTGCTGGCTGTTTTGACCGCGTGCCTGTGCTACGGCATCTCGGCCAGTTACACCAAACGTTATCTGAGCGGCCTGCCCTCGCTGGTGACAGCCACCGGTAGCCAGTTTGGGGCCACCCTGGGCCTGGCGCTGCCCACCTTGTGGCTGTGGCCGACGCGCGCGCCGGGCACCACGGCCTGGCTGGCGCTGCTGGCCGTCGGCGTGCTGTGCACCGGTGTCGCCTACATCCTGTACTTCCGGCTGATCGAAAACGTGGGGCCGGCGCGTTCGCTGACGGTGACCTTTGCGATACCGGTGTTTGCGGTGATTTATGGCGTCATCTTTTTGGGCGAGGTG
>Ga0209343_10007443_pt1 | contig 12888 bp, 11 predicted proteins | sample RifCSPlowO2_02_FD_184026 | JGI IMG/M metagenome (GOLD analysis project Ga0209343, IMG submission 184026) | Groundwater microbial communities from Rifle, Colorado - Rifle CSP2_plank lowO2_0.2 (SPAdes) (version 2) | ecosystem: Environmental > Aquatic > Deep subsurface > Groundwater | place... | reverse complement strand
TGGCGTTCGTGACGGATGTTCTCCGATACCTCGAGTTACCTGCTGGAGCCCACATCATTGATCCATGGGCCGGATCGGGCACTACGGGGGCTGCTGGCATCCGGTCGGGATGTCGCGTCTCAGGATTTGATCTAAATCCAGCCCTTGTTCTGATTGCGAAGGCACGAGGCGTCGGAAGCGGCGTCGTGGGCAGCATTCATCCGCTTGCGATCGAACTCTTGGACCATGCCCGTGCCGACAATACAGCCGGTGCAACAAACGACGGCTTGAACGTGTGGTTCCAACCTCAGACTGCCGAGTACTTGCGGCGCCTTGAGCGTGCGGTGTTTGCGGTATTGGTAAAGCCGTCTGACCAGAGACTGCTCTTCGATGACCTGGGGATTCTCGATAGCGTCTCCAGCCTGGCCGCGTTGTACTACGTTGCGCTGTTTAGGACGGTGCGTCATTTCTTGCGCGATTTCAAATCTTCTAATCCAACGTGGATCAAGGCACCTGTGGCCGCCGAGGCACGTCTTGGCATCGAACGCGAGGCCATTAATGGGCTTTTCATTACAACTGTTGACGCGCTCGCAACACAGGTCCGCCTAAACCCAAGTGTCATGAACGAGGATGCCTGTCAGGTGCAGCTTTCAGATTCGAGACGGTTGCCGGTGAGCGACGGTGTCGCGGATGCCTGCATTGCGTCCCCACCCTACTGCACTCGAATCGACTACGTTGTCGGGTCGCTGCCAGAGCTGGCAATCATCGGCTGTCCCAATGCCGCGACCGCCCGATCGATCCGAGACGCCATGCTCGGCACGCCAACAATGTCTGCCAAGACACCGGAGCCCCAGCGCAACTGGGGGAAGACGTGCCGCGAGTTTCTCGAGTACGTTCGCGGCCACAACTCGCATGCGTCGGAAGGTTACTACTGGCGCAACTATCTTCAGTACTTCGACGGTCTGTATGCTTCGTTTGCAGAGATCAACCGTGTGCTGTCTGACCGTGGGAAGTGCGTCCTAGTCGTGCAGGACTCGCACTACAAAGGCCGGCAGCTTGATTTGGGCACAATCGTCGCCGAGATGGCCGTTGAAATGAAGTGGCGCCTCCGGAAGCGCGTCGAGTACGGCTGTCACACAATCGCTAGCATTAACCGCGGTGCGCGGCAGTACGGATCGTCGGGTCGCGCAACGGAGAGTGTCATTGTGCTAGAGCGAAAGCGAATGACCAGTCGCACCAGGACACTAAATGGCTGATTCGAACATTGACGCTGCTCGCATCACTAACTCCGTCGACGCGAAGGTTCGTTCAGTTCGCACGAGGAGTCTCGATCTGTCATTTAACGAATTGGCCGACATGTATAGCTCGGCCGAACTCGTCATCGCACCCGAGTACCAGCGACTCTTCAGATGGAGCGAGGGAAAGCAAAGTCGATTCATCGAGTCGTTGATTCTGGAGCTGCCAATTCCTCCGATTTACGTTATCGAACGAGAGGACTCGACGTACGAGCTGATTGACGGGTTGCAGCGCATTTCGACATACCTCCACTTTCGGAGCCTTCTGCCGCAGGAGATGCTGCCAGACGATCAGACCGTCGACCTCACGTTGAACGAATGTGACATCGTTGGCGATCTGAATGGCTTAACGTTCAAAACGTTGCCGCGGCCGCTCGAAATCAAGCTGAAGCGGAATTTTGTCCGCGTCGAGGTGCTCCGAAAGGAGAGCGACGCGCGCCTGCGTTATTACATGTTCAAGCGCCTGAACACTGGAGGCGAGCCGCTATCCGAGCAGGAGATCCGCAATTGCACGATTAGGCTACTCGACAACCGCTTCAACGAATTGTTGGGCCTTCTAAGTGCGAACGCAGAGTTTCGTGCCTGCATCACTCCCGTGTCGGAAGAGAAAGTTCGGGAGCTATATGACCGCGAGCTCGTCCTTCGATTCTTCGCGATCAAGAACTACAGGGACGAGTACGAACACGAAGTGGGCGAATTCCTTACCGAGTACATGGAACGCGTCACCGATCCAACCGATGACGTCAGTTTCGATTTCGGTGCGGAACCGAGTATTTTCGAGCGGACGTTTGCCGCGCTCGCCAAGGCTGTTGGCGCCGCCGTGTTTACGCGCTCCACGCCGGAGGGCAGTTCGACCGGCCAATTCTCGGTCTACTTGTTTGAGGCACTGACGATCGGATTGCAGTCCGTTCTTCACCGAGTTGACGTACAGAACCACGAGCACATGAACCGCCTGCGCCAACGAATCGAGCAAGTGAAAGTGGACGCAGGCTTCCGAGCCATCACGACCGGTGGCGGCAAGAATTATCCGAACCCGCTGAAAGAACGAATCGCATTCGTTCAGAAACGCCTCGAGGAGGAGTTCCCAGCGTGAACATCGTGGACCTCCGGGCGCAGCTTGAGCTGGACCTGACTTGGCGTTCGAACGAACTGGTGTTTCTACACAACCAGATCTCGTCGCTCGAGAAGGAAGACGACCAGAATCTGCTTCGGCGGTTTGCGGTGGTGATGCTCTACGCGCACTTTGAGGGATTCACGAAGACCGCCCTTTCGATCTACGCCGATGCTATCAACGCTGAGCAGGTTGCAGCAGTCGATGCACACGAGGCTATCGCGGCCCTGACACTCTCAGACGCGCTGCGCGCGATGTGCAACCCTGACCAGAAGACCGACCTGTTTCGCCGAACTCTGCCGCATGACGGCGAGCTGCATCGGTTTGCGCGCCACCGTGAGTTCGTTGAGCGATGGCGTGATTTCAGCAGGATGGTCGTCAGTATTCCGATCGATGACGTGGTCGATACCGAATCGAACCTACGCCCAGTTGTCCTTCGAAAGTGTCTGTACCGGCTCGGTCTGGATGCCTCGATCGTTGAGCAGTATGAAGGCGCAATCAATGAGCTGCTGAATCGCCGGAATGCGGTCGCTCATGGATCCAGTAAGGACGGCGTCCAGGAACTCGTCTACAGGACTCTGCATCGACGCGTTACAGAGCTGATGGAGGCGCTGATTCTTGCGATCGTCAGCGCAATCGAGAACAGAGCGTATCTCTCGGTAGCCTGACCTCTAGCGGGCGGACTGCATCGATAATCCGCCAAAGCACGTGTACCACTACTTCAGAACCTCACGCTGGTTATCCTCGGCAACACCGCTTGATGTGGATGCCGGATGCCGAGTGCGTGCGATGTCAGTTGCCGATGCAACGACACTCGCTGAGCGCATCCGACGTGGGTACGTGTTTGCTCGTCGCGGCGGCGAGAGCAACTTCTATGTTCAACGTGCCCTTTCGTTCAGTGGGGTCAGCGTCATAGAGCTGTTCGGGCCTGGCACGTGCTCCAATGCAACGGCGGTTCATCGGGCAGTTACCGCGGAGAATGTGGTGGCTGCTAGTCTTGTCCTCGTCGGTGCACGCAAGCGGTTCCTGCAGCAAGCGATTGGAGAGCCGGCTGCCTACATAGACCTCTTCGTGACTTCTCGGAATTCCCGGTTGGCGGTATCGTCCACTTCGGGCGCCGGTCGGCTTCCGTCTGGCGCAGTGATCGACCGCGACGCCAGCGAGCGGTATCGCCGGAATGGATTTTCCGCACTCTATCAACTCGCCGTCGCCACTACGGAAGTGAGCGGTCGTGCATCGGCTGCATTGAGCTGGCTGACCGCTTCTCGAGTCGAGCCGATCGAAACCGCCGCAGTGGTCAAAACGGCAATTGCCCTTGAGGCGCTATTGGTTAGCGGCCGCGAGCCAAGTACCCGAGCGGTTAGTGAGCGAAGCGCGTATCTCTTGTCGGATGATCCCGACGAACGCCAACAAATCAGTGCGGCTACTCAACGCTTCTATGACGTTCGCAGTAGCGTCGTTCATGGCACGCGAGCGCTCCCGCAAGACAGGGTGCAGAAGGCTCTAGAATACGGCGACCGCATGGTGGTTTTGTTAATGCTGGCGATCGCGGCGCAGTTGTCGGAGTGGAAGAGTATCGCTGACGTTCAAAAATACTGCGATGACATTCGGTGGGGCCGCACACGGCCATGTAAGCGTCCGTGGCGCCGCGGGTACTTAAATCAGGCGTTGCGTTCATTCAACCTTTAGAGACTGCGGGGGCCGATCGGGCTCGTTGGCTAGGGTTTATCCGTGGTTTGTCGTCCGGGGCGCTGGGCGTCCGCCTGATTGAGATGGGGATTAAGGTCTTCGGCAGCGTCGTGCATTTCGTCAAGCCGCACCGCAGGCAGAGCCGCGTCGCCGGGTGAGGCGTATTCGTCGTCGATCTCTTTGGCGATTCCGATTACCCTCCCGACCGTCGCATCCAAGTGATCCGCCAGAATCTCCGCCATCTCCCGATCCAACCCCGCGCGTCGATTCTGAAAGTACTCGCGCAGTTTCTGAACCGCGTACTCCGCGTGCCGGTAGAGGCCTAACAGAGGTTCCTCGAAGGGCAGTTCGCGCTCTGCCAGTGCTGCCCGAAAGCGTTGTAGGGCGTCTTCAACCGTCTGCAGTCCGCCGAGTCCCAATTCACTCGGTTCACTGCCATGGACGGCGAGCGCGACCTTCGGAGTCCACCGAGGGCGTAGTAGTCGGCGATGCGTCGTCCGGAATGCCCGAAGGGATTCTGTCCGAAATAGCGCCAGAAATAGAAGTTGATCCACTGGAAGTCGTAGGCCGGATTGTCTGACACGAACACCACCGGCATCCTGGGGTCCAGCCATTCACGAAACTGCCGAAAGGTGTCCTCAGAGCAATCCACACCGTGAAACGTCTCCATGCGCCCGTCCCGAAGCGCATTGACGTCGACTGCGCCAAACTCGGTCATGTCACCGACAGAGGGCGAGGGCCGACGCCGAAGGGCGCTTCGCAGTCAACGACGATCAAATTACCCATGATGATCAGTAGCCCACGAGACTGCGCCGGGTTTCAACCTACTCAGTGTCCTGAGTAATTCGATGAGCGCTCCGATAACTGCGGTTCCACCGGGAGCGGAAGACGCGGGTCAAGGCCGCAAAGCGCCGAGGGAACGAGGGAAGCCTTGACGCGCGACGACGATCCCGAAGGCTCGTTCATCGGAGCGCGTACTCAGGTGACGAGCGCATTCGCGTTCGCCGCAGAAAACGTCCGAACATCATCCGATACGCGAGCATCATCACCCGCCCGTTGCCAGAACTCACGCGCCGCCGCGCGGGCGTCATCCCACACATCCAGCGTATCGGCGGTCGCGTGCGGCGGTGCAAAACCCCGCGGCGGCACTTGGCCATCGGCCGTCGGCGAGTACAGGGCCGATGTCTGATCGAACGCCGGCGCAAGCCGTAGCGTCGGCCCGTCAGCAAAGAAGACGATGTTGTACGGATGCCGATCCGTGTTGGCGATGAGTGCGCCGAAGGCATCGAGCCACTGAAGGCGACGGGCATCTTCATGAGACAGACGCCCGGCGTCTCTCAGGAGGACGGCCGCTCGAGCCCATGGGTCCGCGGGATCGTCTTGAACCGCCGCCAGGCTCAATACGGCAACCCGGCCCCTGATGCCGACGCGATCGAATCGGTCGCTCTCGAGGAAATAGTGCGAATCGGCCTCGATAATGCTCGTCTGAGCCGCTGGCAAGCCGCGAGCAGACACCACATTGAGCGCGAGCGCTTCGAGCACGAGGAGATCGCACCAGCGCCTGGCGACGGCATCACCGGCACCGCCACGAGCGGCGAACTTGACAAGCACGTGACGTCCGTCAACGAAGGCTCCGAACTTCGGACGTTCACCGCCCGCAGATGATCCCGGAGGATGTCCCGCGATCGTGGCTTCGGCCAAAGCAGGGTAGTCGCCACGCGTCCTGACCGGAATGTCGAGCGCCTGCCAGCGAGCAAACGACTCATCTCCAACGATGAGATTGCCGGGCAGGTCCTCACCACGCCGCGACATCGCCAGCAGAACGTGATGATCGGACCAATCGATCAGGCGCGCCGGCAGGCGCAGATCGGCGTGAGTCGCCGCAAAGTGGTGTCCGAGGAATCCGGATGGACGCGCGTCCGCGACCTCTATCGGAAGGCCGTCTGACACCGTTCCGCTGGGCATCCTAACCGTCTGTCGCGCCACCAGTGTGAACAGTTCGCCTTCGGACCGAGCGGTTCCAGTTTCCACAATTCGAAAGACGGGAAAACGCGACGTGTCCAAGGTCGGCCACGTTTCCCGCAACCCGTAACGCGTAGCACGGCCGCGACCGATCGGAATAACGTCAGTCCCAGCCTCCCGTATGGAGCGCATCAGCGTTGCTGGAGAGACGTCGAGTCTCTGCCGAAGGTCCGCCGCGTGAAGGACTCCTCGGCTAAGCTCCGTGGAAACCGCGCCCATTATGAAACGATTATATCATGGCAATAAATCGACAAGTATTATCTAAATTATGCGTATCATCGGCACTTGTGAAACGATTGTGAAATGATTTATTTTGCGAAACTTCCAACGTGTTTCAGTCGAGCTGGTGCGAGGACTCTTCGATCCACGTCGTCGGCGCGGCAGCATTAAATTTAGTCGCCAATGCGGTTGGATTTGGCGTGAGCGTTCTAGACGCGTTTGGCCGACCTCTACAGGACGAAGGTCGAACAGCTCGCCGTCGCCCTCCAGGGCGAGGACATCCGCCTGGAAGCCTCGGAAACGCTCCGTGGGCTGATTGATTCGATTGTCTTGACTCCGGAGAAGGGCCAGCTCTGGATCGAGCTGAGAGGGAATCTGGCCGCCATGCTGACCGCTGCCCAAACGGCAAAGAGGTCGCCCGAAACGGGCGACCTCTCGATGCCGGTACAACTGGTTGCGGGGGGGGATTTGAACCCCCGACCTTTGGGTTATGAGCCCAACGGCACGAGGCAACTAGGGTCGGCCTGGGACATCATCAGACCATTGTCCTAACGTTTTCGACTATTGGTCACTACCCCGATCCACCCTGAGCCACCACCGATTGTCAGCCAATTGTCAGCCGAAACCGGCTCAGTGACGAGCCCATCTCGGGCGATCGAAACGGTCAGGGCGACTCTCACACACTTATCGCCGCAGGCTCACAGGGCGTCCGCCACCGCTCCCAGCGTCGAGAGCGCGAGGCGGCGATCAGGGTTCAAGCCACGAAACAAGTTGACTTCTCGACGGCTGCCGAACAGCTGCCGTCGTGAACGACGCGCGCGCGTATGGCTCGTATCACGCCCGAGCAGCTGCTGACCGTGACAGACGCGGCGGCATGTGTCGGTTGTTGTGAGGAGACGATTCGACGAGCGTACCTGGCTCGGCGGCTCGACGTGTTGCGGTTCGGTACGAAGCGCGTGCGGATCCGTTCGGCGGCGTTGTTCGCATGGCTGGACAACGGCGGCAAGACGACGGCCGCGTGAGGCGTGGAGGGAACATGGCAGTTCTGAAACCGTGCAAGTCGAAGGGCTGCAAAGCGAGCCCGCGCTGCGAGCATCCGTGGTGGTTCGATCTGATGCACAAGCGAAGGCGTTACCGCATGCCGGTCGACGCCTTCGCTCTGACACGGGGCGCGACTCAACCCGTGACCTCCAAACAGGAAGCCGAGAAGACGTGGGAGCCGAAATTCATCGGCGAGATCGTCGCCGGCAGAGATCCGCGCAAGCCACCTGCGCCGCCGGTACCAGCGGGCATGACCGTGGCCCATTTTCTAGACTCGTACTACGACCGCTATGTTGTCGCCGAATCCCTACGGAGTGTTGCGTCGATTCGCAGTCGCCTGGCCGCGCTGAAGGCCTCCTTTGGAACATTGCCGGTCTCGGAACTCGAACGAGTTGATCCAATCGAGGACTTCAAACGTTCATACGGCGAAACAAAATCGACGGCCTCCGTCAACCGAACGCTTGCCATCCTGCGACACGCGATCAATTGGGGCCGCGGCCGCACGCCGCCGATCTTCACCACGTCGCCGTTCCACCGCTTTGGCGTCAAGATCAAGACCAAGGGCGAGACGAAACGCGATCGCCGCGTTGGGCACGACGAAGAACAGAAGCTGCTTGCCGCGGCCGACACACTAAACTGCGCCGAGCACGCCTTCGCGGGTGCCGCGATGCGCGATCGACTCATCGGCGCGCTGGAGACCGGTTGCCGCCTCGGTGAGATGCTGAAGATCCAGAACCGTCACGTGATCTGGAACACGCACCAGATCAGCATTCCCGCGGAGCATGCCAAGGATGCCGAATCGCGTCGAATTCCTTTCGAGCCCAAAGGCCGGCTCGCGCAGCTCCTGAAGCGACGCCGATTCCTTGGCCCCAACGGATTCGCCTTCGGCACACCGACCGGCGTGTACCAAGGCACAATCCGCACGGCTTGGGAGTCGCTCGTGCTGCTCGCTCACGGCATCGAGCCGACGCGGACCAGAGCGCGCGGAAGGGTCAATCGCGAGCAGCTCGCGGAGATCGATCTGCACTGGCACGACCTGCGGCATGAGGCGGCTTGCCGCTGGTTGTCGCGCGGCTTGGACCTTCGGGCGATTCAGCTGCTGCTGGGTCATGCGGATCTCAAGACGACGCAGCGGTATCTGAACGTGACCGACGAGGAGCTTCGGAAGACGATGCAGCAGAAGCTCTGGAGCCGCAAATAGGATCAGGGAGTCTTCTTCGGCCGATAGTCACGAGTATCGAGGCAGGAATCGTACGTCGCCCGATCGATCTTCGTCCAGTCTGAGTTAGGAATTCCGCGCTTGTTCTTCGTGGTCGGACTGATCGGAAACGCTGACGCTATCTTGATCCAGCGGTTCTGTTCTTTCGCAATCACGCGGATCTCGGCGCACAGCTCCGACAAATCCTGGTCTTGGCTAAAAAGGAGAGCGACATCAAATGCGTTGCTGTGCGCGAGCCGGATCACGTCGATCGCAATCCTGACGTCAATCCCCTTCTCCTCTGCAGTCAAGAAGGCGTGTGTCGAGCCGTCAGGCAACTTTACGATCTTGTTGCGGTACCGCAGCGATCGACTGAAGACTTCCACGCCCTGCCGACTCAAGTTCCGGAGCTTCCCGCCCCAGAAGTAGTTCCAAAACGGATCGTCGGATGCATCCGGAATGCCGGTGTAAAAGCGAGCCTGATCGAGTTGCCAGCCGTTCGCTGCGCACACAGCGGCGGCGAGCGCGGGAAAGTCGTAGTTCGGGTAGGTGTAGCCGAAGGCTTGCCGGGCTGCGAAGAAGAGGTTCTGGCCGTCGACGAATGCGACGGCGCGCTTGAGGGCAGGTTCTGGCGCCATCAAGACCGCCCTAAAATAAATAACCCCGCCGGGGCCTTTCGGCAAGTCCAGCGGGGAGGAATTACATCGAAAGTGTACCTGAGGTAGGGCATCCGGTCAAGCTTAGCCGCAAATCAGAACCGAGCGACAATGTCCGATTACAGCTCTGGTCTGTTGAAGTCTCTGCGGTCTTCCTCCAAGTCGGACTCCGTGTATGGGAGAAGCGCTCCGCGTCCCATCAGGAACGCCTCGGTTCCCCAAAACGACAGCTCCAGCAATCGCCTGACGTCGCCGTGAGTCAGTGCTCCCGAACGGTATCCGTCGACCGCGATCGCCTCGAGGACGCCGCGCGTGACGTCGGGCCAAGCGGACTCGAGACACTGCAAGATGTCCTCTGGAAGCTGAATGGTGATCCTCGTCATGATTGCCGCTGGGAAGTGTCAACAGTCCGGCAAACGCCACCAGTGATAGGCACTAAGGGGATTGTCTGCTGCGGGCACCATCGCGTGGGGAGGGGCGCAATCGATCCCGAGGGACTTCCACAGCTCGGTGGGTCGTACAATCTGGACCGTCGTATGCGCTTGAAGGCGGCCCTGTAGCCTGTCGTCGCGAGTGATCAGATACCCCAACTCCATCCCCTCGGTCTCCGCCACCACACGGCAATCCTTAACACCAGCGTGGTGTCGCAGGAGTTCATTCATCCGCCGCTCGATCGCTGATTCGGACGCATCCGAGTCGTGATCAAGTAACTGGTACCAGGTCATTCGATTGTGGGCGTCCCGAAGTTCACCGGGCGGAATATCCGCTGTTTCCGTTCTTACCGCGGGTGGGACCCACAGCTTGCAGTCGCCATACATGAAAAGGCGGGACATGGCGATTCGCTCGTCAGCCAGGCCGGAGTTGTCTCGGGCGGGATCGTAGCCCTCGACGCCAATCGCATTGACCAAGTAGGTCAATGCGTTCGAGTCCACGGCCGCGTAAATCGACATGCCGCGAGGTTAACATGCTGATCCCTCACCAACAGCCGATCAGGGACGACTCCCGCCGCGGGAGTGCCGAGACATCTATTCGAGAAAAAAAGTTGAGGTCCGTACGCAGGAAAGGGCGCCGAAGCGCCCTCTGAGGTTCTACCGATTGTCAGCCGATTGTCAGCCGACGATCGCAAAGTTGGTTGCGGGGGGGGGATTTGAACCCCCGACCTTTGGGTTATGAGCCCAACGAGCTACCGGACTGCTCCACCCCGCGTCATGCCGAGCTGGTAGTCGGTAGCCTGCAGCCCGAACTACAGGCTACCGGCTACCAGCTACCTACTGGAACGTACCACTCTAACACGCGGGTGGAGGAGCGTAAAGGTCGGGGACCTCAGAACCCGAGCTGCACCCCCAGCCGTACAACGCGCGCCGACAGCGCGTTGGTGACCTTGAGCCACTGCGGGCCGTACTGCGGGTTGACCTGCTGCGGCGTGTTCGCGTTGAACACGTTCGAGAGGTCCACATTGCCGGTGATCGTGGTCCGGCCCACCGCGAACCGACGCGAGAAGCGCAGATCGAGGAGGTTTGACCGGTCCTCGAAGAGCGTGTACGGCTCGACCAGCTCGACGGTGGAGGTCCCGCGTGCTCCCGCCGAAAAGCTCCGGCCGAGCGACGGGGCGGCCAGCGCGCTGGTGACCACGTAGGCAGCCGAAATGGGGAACCCGGGGACGCTCTGGAAAACATAGGCGGCCCGGAGGTTCCAGGGAAGCGGGTACGAGCCGTTGATCTTGAGCTGCACGTCATCGGTGAAGGCAAACTCCGTGCGGCAGAACCGCAGCGCTTGCGGTGTGTCGACGGCGATCCCGCAGTTGTCGATCGCGGTGTTGCCAAACGCGATGCCGCCGCCGAGCGTGGCGCCGTTGTCAAAACGGCCGCTCAGGTTGACGTCGACGCCATTGAACACGCGTTCCATCCGGTCGCCCGCCACGCTCTGGAAGCTGTCGACCTGGCCGAACCTCGCCGGTTTGACGTCGTAGAGCCCGCAGATCTGCTGCCCGCTGTTCGGTAGCCGCGAGTCCACGGGCGCGGTGATGCAGTACTCGTCGAAATCCGTCCCGCTGACCGCCCGGTTCTCGGTGAAGCTCTGGTTGCCCCACGACGTCCGGTAGTAGGCGAGCTGCACGCCGAAACCGCGAACGATCTCGTGATCGATAGAGAGAATGCCCTGCCAGGTAATCTGGCGATTCCCCCACCCGAACCGGACGCTGTCGTCCACCGTCAGCGCCACGGGTCGCGGGTTGCCGAAGTTCCTGTCGGAGAGCGGCCCCAGCTCGCTCTCCTGCGGCACGAAATCGCCATTCGCATCCGTCCACGTGCGCGTGGCGCTGGAGGAGACCGCGGCCGCAGGTGCGCCGGGCACAGCGCCGGCCAGGCCAACGATGAATCGGCCAACGAAGGCCTTCACCGCGGTGCGGCCGTTGCCGAACAGGTCGTAGGCGACGCCCACGCGCGGGTTGATGTCCTTGAGGTTCGTGAGGTCCTCAGTTTGGTCGAAGTGGCGCTCGGGGACCCACAGACCTGCCGGCGAGGTCACTTCCGGGGCGTAGCCCCGATAGCTGTCGTACCGCAGTCCCAGGTTGAGCGTCAGCCGCCGGAGCGTCCATTGGTCCTGCACGTAGGTCCCGATGTTGTGCGCCATCGTCCGCCCATGGAGTGGCGACGCGTAGAGCACCACGGAGATCGGGACTCCATTTCGGAAGTTCTGGAGCATCGCGCCATTGTTGGTGAACTGGGAGAAGTTCGGCCACTGCTGCACCCAGACGCCGCTCTTGACGTTGTGCGACCCGGTGACGTACGAGACATTGAGGCGCTGGGTGAAATTGTTCTGCATCGAGCGCTCCGCGTACGCCCCCGTGCCGCCGATGTTGTCGGCGCGTGAGTTATAGCGGAAGTCGGTCGAGAGCTCCCGGATGGCGATGTCGTTGGGCCCCACCCCCTCCACCGGACGGCTCGGCCCCCGTCCGCGATACCAGGCGAAGCCGCTCTCGAACAGGAGCCGGCTGCTCGCGGTCCACTGCCAGTTCACCTGCGGCACCTTGACAAAATAGTGGTGGTTCCCCGTCGCTTCCGGCGCCCGGTTGAGCGCGATCAGCCGGATCACGCAATTGCAGTTGCTGTTCTGCTCGTACGAGAAATTGAACTTCTGATTCGCGGTCGCCGCCCAGGTGACCCGGCTCGTGTAGCTCTCGTAGTAGTCGTTCGAGAACGCCGGCCGGTTCAGATCCGGCGTGTACACCGGAGTGCCCTGCGTGGCGTTGAAGTACTTGCCGGGGAGCCACTGCTGCGCGCCCCACTTCCGGTACGAGCCGAAGAACCAGACCTTGTCCTGTCGGATCGGACCGCCGGCGCCGCCCCCGACGTTGTAGGCCTGCTTGACGTACGGCGTGCCCGCGAGCCCGCGGGCGATCAACTCATCGTCACTATTGGTCCCCTGCAGCGCCTCGGTGGTGCCGTCGTACTCGAGGGTCCCGAAGAGGGTGTTGGCGCCCTCCCGCGGCACGATGTTGATACGCACGCCGCCGGTCTCCGCCTCGGCCGGGTTGCCGCCCATCTGGACGTTGACTTCCTGCGTGTCGACGCGGTTCATGCTGTAGACGCCGCGCATCGCCTCCATGCCGTCGCGCACCACGCGAATGTCGTTCGTGCCGCCATGGACGCTGACCTCCGCCTGCGAGCGTTCGCTCTG